>Ga0182738_1004678_pt1 | contig 15017 bp, 15 predicted proteins | sample eDN5th30CBELigMG_FD_128876 | JGI IMG/M metagenome (GOLD analysis project Ga0182738, IMG submission 128876) | Enriched Miracle-Growth compost microbial communities from Emeryville, California, USA - eDNA 5th pass 30_C BE-Lig MG (version 2)... ... | reverse complement strand
TGGAGTTCGGCGGAAACCTTCGCAGTCTCCTTCAACAACTGCTCCAATTTTTTCTGCAACTGCTCACGACGACCATCCATGACGTGCTCCCGGAATGAGAAAGTGACTTGACCAGCCCCCCTGGACCAGCCCATCTTCCCACAAATCGCCGATTTCTCCTATTGACCTTTTCAGGACCACCACCCCGCATGCAAAAGCTGACCTGCACCCCCAAGCACCAGGGTGGGGCGACTTGCTCTATTAACTATTTTTCCGGTCTGCTATGATGACCGATTCGCCAATTTTTCTGCGAGATGTCCGTGGCTGGCAATGTTTCCATGCACCGCGAAACCCGTGATGGGTCCCGCTGAACAGACTGATCTGTCCCATGTCTTCTATTGAAGATTCCACTCCCCTGGCGTTTAAACCGATCCGACTTCAGCGTTTCCTTGCTCAGTGTGGACTCGGTTCGCGCCGCGACTGCGAAGAATTTATCACTGCTGGCCGTGTTGAAGTGGATGGGAAAACGGTCAACGAACTCGGGGCAACCGTCGATCCCTCCCGGCAGACCGTCAGCCTGGATGGAGAACGCCTGAAGGTCGAGCGAAAAAAGTATTTCATGCTCAATAAGCCTTCGGGGTATCTTTGTACTTCGGAAGACCCACAGGGGAGACGGGTCGTGCTGGACCTGTTTCCGGAAGAGGGGCCACGACTCTTCACCGTCGGACGTCTGGACGAGAACACCACCGGGCTGATTCTCGTCACCAACGATGGAGACCTGGCCCAGCGACTGGCCCATCCACGTTATCGAATGTTTCGACAATACCGAGCCCAGGTGGCTGGCCAACCCAAACGTGAAGTCTTTGAACAACTCAAGCAAGGGCTGTTTTTCACCGAAGGCAAGTTTCGCGTTTATAACGTCAAGCCCGTCAAAAAACAGAAAGACAGCACCTGGGTTGAAATCACCATGACCGAAGGGCAGAACCGCGAAATTCGCCGTCTGTTTGCCCGTGTGGGGCATAAGGTCATGAAGCTGGAACGAATTGGCTATGGTCCATTACGGCTGGGCCGATTGTCGATTGGCGAATACCGGGACCTGACACGGGAAGAACTGGCGGAGCTGCATGCTGTGCTGGAACGCAACCAGAAGGGAGACGCCATGATTCCTTCAGAAGGGGCCCGCACGCCAATCCCCCGTTCACGTCCGCGTCCCGTACAGTCCGCTCCCCCCAACCGATCCACCGGGGAGCGACCTGGCCGGACCAAACGGCCACTCGAGAAGCGAGCAACTGAAAAACGATCCACCGAAGGTGAAGCTCCAGCAGGAAAATGGTCTCAAAAGACGACTCGTAAGGCGCACAGTCGCCAGACGGAAGAATCAGGCGCACGACCTGCTGGACGCCCGGAACGCCGATCGCGACCACAACCGGGAGAGCAATCTTCTCATAGCGACATTTCCGCAACCCGTCGCAGCCCCCCCTCAAAACGGGCCGGCGGACCACGCTCCAAATCCCCAGGTGGACCACGCCCCCGCAAAGGGAAAAATCGCCGTTAGCAACCTGTTGAAAAACAAGTCTGCCCTGGCCAGAGTGCATTCGCCTCGTATGGATCGCGTTCCGCCACGCGGCATGAGTCTTTTATCAATCGAAACGTGCTGCGCGAGCCCAGTCCAGAGCAACTTGCTCCAACCAGACCTGTCCAGCCTGCTTTCCCAATGAATCAATACAGCATAGATCAATACTGTCTGGTGTCACAGGCATTCCTGTCTGTGCGTTTTTCAACAGGCTTAAATCTTTGATGGTTCTTGTCAGGTGATCGAAGGCTGGGGAAATGCACGTTCCTCCATTGTCCCTTCCTCCATCATACTGTTCCGTGGACTCTCAGGTGAGAGCGGCAAGGCATCGGGTCAATTCACTTCGAAGAGGAACTCGATTTCGACAGAAGCATTCAAAGGCAGGGCGTTCACGCCGACTGCTGCGCGGGCATGTTTGCCTGCTTCGCCAAAGAGCTTCTGCATGAGTTCACTGGCACCATTGGCCACCAGTGACTGCTCCGTGAAACCTGCTGAAGATTGCACGAAGACTCCCAGTCGCACCACACGCTGAATCCGGCTGAGATCGCCGTTCAGTTCCTGTTTGATGACCGCCAGCCCATTCAGCACGCATTGGACGGCAGCTTGCTGAGCCTGATCAATGGGGATCTCCGTCGGCACAGGACCACTGGCCAGCAGGGCCTTGCCAGCAAAAGGGAGTTGACCACTGACAAACACAAGGTTCCCGGTGCGCACGCAGGGAACATAGGCCGCCACAGGTTTGGGGGCCTCGGGAAGCATCAACCCCATCGATTGCAGTTGAGATTCCACTGTCATCACAGAACTCCGCAAAAATTATTTCTGAGGACGCTGCAGTTGCTCAGCCTGGCGACGATATTTCAATGCCTGATGGGCCAGTGTGGACTGGCGCGGACGGCTGCTGGTGAGCTTGGCCCGCCGCTCATATTTGGCAGCCAATGCCAGCTTCACATCAATCAATGTCTGGGAACGATCCATGATACAGTACCTTGCCCGCAACCGGTCGCCGATTTTCAGCGTCTCGTCGCGAGTTCTCAAATTTCCAGATATGTCGAAAACAATTTCTTCCGCAAAGCTCTTTTCGTGCAGCTTCAAGCTCGAACGGGGCAGGTTGCAAAACCCGTCATCCAGACTGGGAGCGCCATCCGCCTTTCAGAAGAATCGGAGAGTGTAGAAAACTCCGTCTGTGAATTCCAGACAAGCGCCGGGTCACGACAGAAATTAGAAGTTGGGGAAAAATTGGGGGTCAGTACGAATTTCGGCCTATGGAATCCCACCCGGACTGAAATTCATCAACGACGCTTGTGTTTCTGCAACATCTTTCTGAATCTGATCTTGCAGCTCACTTGTCGACGAGTATTTCTGCAAACCTCGTAGCCGTCGTATGAATCTGAGCGTCAGAGTTTGTCCGTAGAAGTCGCCGGTGGCCCCCACCAGATGCGCTTCAACTTTTAATCGGCCATCCGAAAATGTGGGGTTTGGACCGACACTGACCGCAGCAGTGTAGGTCTGCTTGTTCAGCATCGCACTGGCCGCATAAACCCCTTCCGCAGGAATGAGAGTGAGGATCTCTTCGAGGTTGGCCGTTGGAAATCCAATGGTGCGACCACGTTGTGCTCCCAGAGAAACCAGTCCCGAGATCTCGTAGTGCCGTCCCAGCAGGACAGCGGCCCGTTCGACTTCTCCCCGTGAAATGGCATCTCTGATCAGGCTGGACGAAACAACTTCACCTGCCTGAAGTTCAGGAAGAACCACTTCCAGAAAACATCCCGCTTGTCGACAGAATTCCCCCAGAATTTCTGTATTTCCGGAACGCCCTTTCCCAAAGAAGAAGTTCGGGCCTTCGACCAGTCCAGCGGCATTGAGTCTCTGCAGAATGATTTGATCGAAGAATTCACGCGGCGACAGTCTCAACAAAGCCCAGTCCGTGGGGTATTCCACCACGGTGTCGATCCCCATGCTGCAGATCAGTTCGGCTTTGCGAATGGGCGTGGTCAGGCGAGGGGGGATGAAAGTTGGCTTGAGCAGCGTCGCTGGATGCGGCTCGAATGTCATAACCACGGAAGGCAGATTTCGTTGTCGGGAGTGTTTTAGCAGCGCAGCCAGAATCGCCTGGTGTCCCAGATGGACACCATCAAAATTACCGATTGAGAGGAGACATCCTCTCTCATTTTTCAAGCTGTGAAAGCCCTGCACCCGATTCATGTGTTCGTTTTCAATTTCTGTTCAGTCTGTTCTTCATGCTCTTCGCAGTTTTTTTGCAGCCAACCCCAATGGTGGGTGTTCCACAAGAGATCGACAGGTTTCCTGCTGGAAACTGATTCAATACACAATGTGCCTGATGCTTTGTCAACTTTAAAAATTCGAGGGGATCATAGCGAAACATCCTCCGTTGTCGGATTTTACGTTAAAGTCTATCCGAATTTTCAGAATTGACGAAGCACTAGTGTGGGTAATGGTTCTGGAAGGGGGTCGGCTCGGCTGGAGCCTCGCCTTCCCGAATTTTAACGGGCAGTTAAGAGTCAGTTTTGAACGATGTGTTATTTCGGTTCATCAACCGGCAACCCTGCGATAAATACGGGATCTACGCGAGAGGCTTTCCGCGCGGCTGCATGCTGAAAAAATAACTCTGTGACCTGCTCGCCTTCGCGATATCCCAGATCGGAAAGATCAATTCCGACGGCCAACGCATGAAATCGCAAGTGCATTGACCCTGGATTGGCCTGAGACTCCTTCGTCGCCAGTTCTTCAAGGGAATTGACCACGCCGGGATAGCGATGCAGGAAAAATCGTTTTACCTGTAATGCTTCTGGAGAATTTAACGTCAGATCGTATGCACGGACGGTATGGCTTCGCAGCCCCGGGCGAAAATGAACCGGGAGCACATGGAATGGATCTCCATCCAGCAAATTTGGCAGACATTGAATTTCGAAAAACACCACATCCGGCACGGGACTGTTGACGACCGGCTTCACAAACCGGATTCCCAGACCGGGGGTTCCCTTTTCACCCGGAGTGATCACCGGTTCTCCTTCGGGTTCTTCCGGTTGCCCCCCCTGGTTAATGACACCGGTATAAAGTTTTCGATCCTCCAGCCAGTCCTGCGGTCGGGCAGGGGGAACCACTTCGCCTGCCAGATGTCCATTACTATCCGGATTTGGATCAGCACGAAACCATGTCACTTGAATGGGAATCAGATCGTCCACCGCATAAGTTCTGATCGTCCCACCGCGGCGAACGGTGACACTCTGAAGTTCATCCGCGGCATCGCCGTCCATCGTGGCCTGATAACTAATGATTCGATCAGGCAGCTTTCGAAGGTATGCGTCGGGATTAAACTTCAGTGCGGTCCCGGATTCGTCCTTCATTGATCCCACCCGTACCGATTCACGGTGATTCAGCCGAAAACCATCTGCAGGGATGGCCGGAACAAAATTCAAAACAGCCTGGGGAACATGAGCTAGAAATTCGTTGGAAGGATAGAGATCCGCAGCCCCTTCAATCACCTGCACTTCCGTATCACTATTGTCGTGGACGATCACAGAAAAACGGGTTCCCCGATCAACGACTTTTGTGAAAGGGGTCACAACCTGGAATCCTTCGGCTCCCTCCGGAGCATGCACCGAACATCCGCCGGTTTCCATGGCCAGCCGATTGTCATCAAGAATGCGGAAGAGCGCCGGCGATTCAATAATGGCTGTGGCTCCGCTGGGGAAAGCCACCTTCACCATCCCTTCCAGCAACATATAGTCTTCGAGAAAATGCAGCGGAGCGCCAGCAATGACGGGAGTTCTGCCAAAAAAAACCGCTCGAACTCCTTCCTGCATGATCACTGTACGACTGGCTGGCGCGGCCACAATGGCTGGCATCGCAACTTGTTCCGGTCGTTCTCCGTCCCCCCGGAATCGGGATATGACCCCCGATACTATGATTCCCGATACGAGGATCAGTACTGCCGCAGCCAGTCCTGCCCACCGCGCCCACCCCATCCACCACCGACTTTTTCGCTGGCTGGGAGATCTTTCCATCGGTTCAACAGAATCAAACGCCTCACGCCGCAAAAGTTCGTGGACTTCTGCTGATTGAAGTTGCAGCTGAATAAACAGGTTTCGCCGTGCGGGATCGCGATTGAGTTCCTCGCCGAGAACAGCCATTTCCTCAGGATCGAGGGTGCCGTCCTGAAATCGTACCACGCGTTCAATGAACGCTAATAACTCACCATCGTTTTCCGCACGCTCTTTGAATGGGACCGTCATATCATGACTCCCGGCTGCCGGCCAATTGATTCCAACCGAGCCTTGACACATTCTCCAAGTGATTTGTGGATTCTGGCCAGTGTCTGGTAGACCGTTTCCAACTTGCGGCCAAGTTGTTCAGCGACATCCGTCCCTGATCGTCCCTCGAAATATCTCAGGCGGAGAATTTCCCGCTTGCTGGAACTCAGCTTATTCAGGCAACCTTGAAGGACATCCAGTCGCTCTTTGCGGCTCCCATCTTCGTGCTCAGACCAGCTGGCCGAAAGAGTCTCCAGCACTGCTTCATCCAGTCCGATATAGACTCCTTTCCGGGACCGGAGTAAATCGATCGCCCGGTTTTTACCTGCTCGCCGAGCCCAGTTGAGGAGATGTCCTTTTGACTCGAAAACCTCTTCCCGAACAATGCACTTCACGCATAACTCTTGAAAGATGTCTTCTGCCAGGTGATAGCTGCGCACAATCGTGGCAAAAAAAACAGTCAGCGAAAGGCGTTCGCTTAATAACATGGTCGTGATTTCTTCGCGGTTCAGCATAATGGTCGCCTTCGTCTCATTCTGCATACGCAATCACCCGGCATCACTCGACATCTTTTTTACCTCTGCAGAGAATTTGATCGCAAAAAGGTACCTTTGGGAAGAATCGACCGTGTCATGACAAGCTGTTGAAATGACACGGTCAGGGATGAATGTCACTTACATTTTTGAACATTTTCGTTTTGTAAGTCGTTTTGTTGAATTCAAAATGCGTTAACGAGATATCAGTGCGATTCACTCTGACCTCTCGCTCATAGGCTTTGATTCCCCACCGGGGGTTTCTGCTTATGCGGAGCGCCCCGCTACTCAATCGGCGCAACTTGCGAACGATCACTTCCATTTTCAGGAGCGGAATGTTGCAATTGATCACACTGGCTGCAAACGAACCGGACACGGAAACCTGGAGGCAAAGATGAGGATTCACTGGAAAATGGTGGTGGCCATGCTGGGGGTGGCTCCTTGTCTGCTGGTTCTGCAGAGTTCATTTGCGGAGGTGCAGGTCAATCTGGCACACAGTGAATCGGGGGATGAATTCCAATTCTCCGTGGTCCCCCGTCCATCCGACAATGATGCAGGAACATCCGCAATCTGGAGCCTGATTACGGGGACTCAGGATCGGAATGGAGCCGGTTTGCAAGTACTGCATGATGGAAAAATTCCACAGCACGCCGACGACCCTGCTTCCAATTTCTTCTTCGCACCCGGCACAGATGGCGGGCGTCTGCTGGTAGATTCAGGGAAATCTATTTCCATCAAACAGGTCAATTCGTACTCCTGGCATGCCGGAAGTCGCGCCCCTCAGGTTTACCGGCTCTATGCGGCGGAAGGGAGCGAGAAGGATCTGAATCTGTCTCCTCAGCGCCCCGTCGATCCGGCGACATGTGGGTGGCGATTGGTGGCCGATGTCGACACCCGTTCCCAGGAGCTCGATGGGGCTGGTCAGAATGCCGTGGGGATTTCAGATCCTTCGGGAATCATTGGGAATTTTCGTTACCTGCTGTTCGACATCAGACGAACGGAGTCTGAGGACCCGTTTGGGAACACGTTTTTCTCCGAAATTGACGTTGTCGATGCGAATGGTCCCCCACCCACATGGATTGACAGGGGTGACACAAAATTGGTTCGAAAAAGTTTTGAAAGCATGGATGGCAAGCTGAGATTCATTGTCGATGCCACCGTTGCTCCGGATCTGATGGACTGGTCTGAAAAGAATCTGATTCCAATCGTGATGGACTGGTATCCGAAAATCGTGGAACTGCTGCCGAGCGAAAACTTTCAGGCACGTACGGAAGTGCTGTTGAGATACCGTGACGACATGGGAGGGACACCTGCCTCGGCGGGTGGAGGACGAGTCAATTTGAACGCCCGCTGGTTTCGCAGCGAACTCGACCGCGAAGCCAAAGGGGCGGTGATTCATGAACTGGTGCATGTCGTCCAGGATTACAACCGCGGCCTGCGCCGGAATCGGAATGCGGTTCGCACTCCCGGATGGATCGTGGAAGGCATTCCGGACTACATCCGCTGGTTTCTCTATGAACCGCAAACACATGGAGCGGAAATCACCCGTCGTCAGCTACCCAGAGCGAAATACGACGCCAGCTACCGCATCACCGCCAATTTCCTCAATTGGGTCACACAGACCTATGACAAAGACCTGATCCGCAAACTCAATGCCGCCTCCCGCGAAGGAGAGTATCAGGATCAGCTCTGGAAGGACTGGACAGGAAAATCTCTGTCCGACCTGGGAGCGGAATGGAAACAAGCAATTGAAACAAAACTGAATCACGCTCAAGATCAATGATCCAGACTTAAGTTCAATAGAACAAATTGCTCTGGCCGGGGCTCGCACAGCGTGCGTTTCGACTGGTGAAACGCAACTCACCGGGTGGAGAAACGTGGTTGATGCGGGAGTACTGCGCTCGATTCGAGGGAAAGAGAAGAGAGCCTGACTGCCGAGGTTTTTCCTCATCTCTTTCCCCTGTTCCCTGTTTATCACAGGCAGAATAAAACAGCATCTTGAAAATTTTCGAAGTCAAAGCCGTCATTCGGTCGAGTGACGATAGGGGAAGTTGGTTTTGGTGTGATTGGGAAATTTTGCATCGCCTGATTTTCTAAACCTTGATCAAACGTGGAACGACTCAGATCGACAAGACGCTGATTTGCTTGGAGTGGCGTTATGAAGTGGTTATTGATCGCTGGCGGGATTCTGTTTGGTCTCTCCGCACAGGCGAATGCACAAGGTCTGTTCTGGTCGCTGCCTCAGGACGGGACGAGTGTCCGTTATGAAGGAACGCTGAAGCAGGTGGTCAAGCAGGTGGATGCCCCCCAGGATTTGACCATTGAATTCCGGAGAGTCGTGACCATCAAATCGGTGGGATCAGAAAATGCGACGTATCAGGGGGAAGATCAGCCGTGCCGCTGGCTGGAAATTAAGAGTGAAACCGGAAAAGCAGCAGAGGCTGTTCTTGAAGAAGGCCCTGGTGGTCTGAGAATTTATAAGCTCCTCGTGCCGGAAGTGGTCATTCAAGGGGAGGTGGACGAGACGACAGCGGATGGAAACAAGATCCACATTGCATTTCTGCCGATTGTGAAAGGATTTCGCAAAATCGGAAATGAAGCGGCTGTCCCGATTGAATCCGGTGTTTTTGAGATTTATCCGCTGGTCTCACTTCTACGATATTACCCGGAACTCACCAGTGCTGAGGCAGCCAGAGATGTGCAGGTTCCAGCCGGCAGCTTCGAATCCACTTTGTACCAGGGAACCATGGTGGCCGAGTCCGCATCTCGGCGCTCCACCAACAGCGGTGAAATCGAACGGTCGGACAAGGCTCCATTTGGTGTCGTGAAATGGACCGCCAGGACCATGGTGGAGACAAAAGCCACAACCGATGCCCGTGCGGATTTCAAAGAACTGTTGACAATGACCGAAGAGCTGGAAGCAGTGGCAGTCGGAGAAGGGGCAGAGCCCGAACTGACTGAAAAATAAAGTCGGCTGGAACGGAAAGTCGGTTGTGACCTGGAATTCGAATCCGCATGGACTGACAGAAGGGAGTGCGGAGACTCCTTGAGTTTTCGAGCAGCCGGCCGATGGCTCACGAATTGATGGCTCACGAATTCCAGAGCGTGGAAAAGCGTCGCCACAGTAAAAAGCCGGACACCAGGGCTGCAGTCAGATGCGAAACCATGACGGAAGCAGTTCCGAGCAGGAAGATCTCAGAAAATCGACCATCCAGCTGATTCGAGATCAACTTGAGAACCTGATGCAGCAACTCGGCGGAGAGCGAGAAACCCAGTGCCAGAATCAAAATGGCCCATTCCAGGTGGTTCAATCCAACGACCAGACTCGCCAGCAACACCGTCGCGGAGCAGAAGAAATGGGCAAACAAGGTGCTGTCTGCCCGAATTCCAAATCGTAAACCATTTTCTGCATCGATCAGCCGCTGCCGCCAGGGGGCTCGATGCGGCCTTTCAACATCGTTTTCAACCAGTTCAGTAGACATGGGAAATTTGCAGAAGGCGGAAAGCCCGGGAGAGAGATGCTGAGTGACCACGGACCCGAAAGTGAGCGAAATGTACTCTCGAAGCGGATTTGAGGTCAAGAAAAGAATGAGCCCCTGAAAAACACAAAAGTCCGGCTGTTGAAGGCGGACCAATTCGACAGACCAACCCTGTTTGGTTTATTGTGTGTGCTCTGCCACTGCTGCCCCGCAGCCTGGGGTTCGGGGTGGATTCTTGCGATTCCGCTCCGTTGTCGCTCGCTTCATCTTTCGTCTCACCGAACAATGAGTTGCGATCGTCTACTTCTGTCAACCTGAACTGCTGGTCCAAGCGTGAATCATTCGATCTATCAGAATCCGTTAAATACCCGGTATGCTTCTCCCGAAATGAGCGGGATCTGGTCTGCACAAGCCAAACATTCCTGGTGGCGAAAGCTCTGGGTCGCTCTCGCGGAATCGGAACAGGAACTCGGCCTGGAAATCACAGCGGCCCAGCTGGCGGAATTACGGGCTCATGTGGATGACATCGATTTTGAAGCGGCTGCCCGTTACGAACGGCAAGTGCGGCACGACGTCATGGCGCATGTCCATGCGTACGGCGACCAGTGTCCGCAGGCTGCAGGCATCATTCATCTGGGGGCCACCTCCTGCTATGTCACGGACAATTCGGAATTGATTCAAGCCAGGCTGGCGTTGGAACTGGTGCGTTCACGGCTGGTCCAGGTGATCGATCGCCTGGCCACATTTGCCACGCAGTATCGAGATCTCCCTTGTCTGGGGTTCACTCATCTGCAACCCGCGCAGCCCATTACCGTCGGCAAACGAGCCACGTTATGGTGCCATGACCTGGTGCTGGATCTGGAAGAGGTAGAACACCGATTAAAATCGCTCAAGTTTCGCGGGGCAAAAGGGACCACCGGCACGCAGGCCACCTTTTTGACTCTGTTTCAGGGAGATCATGAAAAGGTCTTGAAACTGGACCGGATGGTTGCACAAAAAATGGGGTTCTCAGCCACGTATCCCGTGACCGGCCAAACCTATTCAAGAAAAGTAGATGCTCAAATTCTGGCAACGCTCGGCGGAATTGGTCAATCGGCTCATAAGGCTGCCAGTGATTTACGGTTGCTGCAGGGTTGGAAGGAAATTGAAGAACCCAAGGAAGACAAGCAGATCGGCTCGTCCGCCATGGCCTATAAGAGAAACCCCATGCGGGCAGAACGGATCTGTGCGCTGGCTCGTTTCGCCATGAGTCTCACCGAAAACGGCGACCAGACCGCCGCGGTGCAATGGATGGAACGTACGCTGGATGACAGCGCCAATCGCCGTTTATCATTGCCACAATCATTTCTGGCCATCGATGCGGTCCTGATTCTCTATCGGAACATTGCCGAAGGGCTGGTTGTTTATCCCAGGGTGATCGCCCGGCGTCTGGCTGAAGAACTCCCCTTTATGGCCACGGAAGAAATTCTGATGGCTGGTGTCAAAGCGGGAGGAGACCGGCAGCAACTGCATGAACAGGTTCGCATTCACAGCGTAGAAGCCGCTCGGCAAGTGAAGGAATTCGGGCTTCCCAACGACTTGATGCAACGACTGGCGACCGACCCCCATTTTGCCAAAGTGGACCTGCACAGCACACTCGATGCACACCGTTTTATTGGTCGCAGCCCAGAGCAGGTGGATGAGTTTGTGCGGGACATTGTGGATCCGATTCGAGAGCGATATCCGCAGGCACTGCAGGTTGCTGCCGAAGAGCTGCGTGTGTAGTGCCGTGTCGCCACCTGGTAATGAGCAAGTTACTCTGGCCGGTGCCCGTATCGCGCGTTGCGACTGAAAAGCAACTCGTCGCATGGCGGAAGGCGGTCGATACGGGAGTCATGCGCTCTCATCTTCTGGAATATTTAAGCATGGAAATTCATGACTGCGTCGCGATCGTCACTGGTGGAGGCCGTGGAATCGGAAGGGCAATTTGCCATTCACTGGCCCAGGCCGGAGCCCGACACGTCCTTGTGGCGGATCTTGATGATGCCGCAGCTCAGCTGGTGGCAGCTGAAATCAATGGGACTGCATTTCGATGTGATGTTTCGCACGAAGCAGATATTCGTAAACTTGTGACCTGTGCCGAAGATGTCCATGGTGGCTTGGACATCTTCGTCTCCAATGCCGGGATCACGACTAAAGGAGGGCCGGAAGTCCCCGACCAGGAATGGCTGAAACTCTGGGACGTTAATGTGATGGCCCATGTGTACGCGGCTCGGGCCGCTTTGCCAAAGATGCTGGAACGGGGCCGAGGCTATTTTGTGCAGGTGGCCTCTGCTGCCGGTATTTTGACGGAGATCGGTTCTGCTCCCTATTCTGTCACGAAGCATGCTGCGGTGGCCTTTGCGGAATGGCTGTCCGTGCATTATCAGAAACAGGGCATCCGGGTTTCGTGTGTCTGTCCGGCCGGTGTCGCCACAGATTTCCTCGACCTCAGCGACCCCATTCACCAGTTTCTGCAGATGAATGCCGTCTCACCGGAGCATGTGGCGGAATATGTCCTGCAGGCCATCCACGACGAGCATTTTTTAGTTTTACCGCATCCAGAAGTGGGTGAGTTTTTTGCTTTCAAGACTCAAGACTACGATCGCTGGTTGAAGCAGTTCGCTCGTATTAACGAGAAGCTGCAGAAGAAAATCGCCAAGATGCAGCGTGAAGCGTAAGCCCTGATCGTCAGTCATGGCCAGAGCATGGCCAGAGCATGCCCAACACCGGGCGCAATCGGTTCCTGAGGAACTCGAGCAAGTTACTTTCGCCTGGGCCCGCGCGGCGCGCGTTTCGACTGGTGAAAGACAACTTGCTATGTGGTGGAACGCGATCATTGCGGGGTGAATGCACTCGCACTCTTGCGCAACGTGTCGGGATTTGTCAGAGAGTTGTTCCGAGTGCCGCGTCACGGCTGAGAGCACATTCGCTGCCACTGCAGTTCAAGCCTGGGACGACCGTCACAGATCGCAATCTTTATCGCGATCTGTGAAATGCCCCGCCAAACTTGATTTGTATTGCCGGGAACCGAGTTCATGATCAACGAGACAGGTTCCATTCAGATCTCTGTCATCACCGCCACCTGGAAACGCCCCGCATTTCTGGCACATGTGCTTCAGCAGTTTCAAATGCAGTCCAGGGGAGGACTCCGTTGCGAACAGATCGTCGTTTCGGATGGTCCCGATCCCTTTGCCCGGTTCCTGTCGACCCGCTGGGGAGCCCGCTATTTCGAAATGGAGAAGCAACAGGGACATGCAGGTGCATTTGCCAAAGACCGTGGCATACAGGAATCTGCAGGGGACTATCTTGTTTTCTGGGACGATGACAACCTGTTTGCTCCACACGCACTCACGACACTCTTTGCAGCTGCTCAAGGGGTGGATCTGGGGGTTGTGCGAGCGGAATATCGCTGCCGGAAGAGTGTCGGCATGGTCTCGCTGCCCCGGCGATGGAACGGAATCTTTCGCGCGGGAGACATCGATACCATGTGCCTGTGTGTGCGCAGGGAACTGGCGCTGAAGGAGTGCTGGGGAGATGCAGACTCCACTCCGGGAACGGATTTTCGCTGGGTGCGAAAATTGGTCACCCATCAACCCACGATTCGCTATGTACCCGTTGTGATCGGCATGCATCTGTGACAGGGATAGAGCCAATGCCGTTGTATGAGAGCGCATTCACCCCGTATGGGTCGCGCTCCGCCACGCGGCGAGTTGACTTTCATCAGGAGTTGCCTTTCACGAAACGCGCGCTACCCGAGCCCAGGCCAGTGCAACTTGCTCTCAGCCTGCAAAGTGACCGAGAATCCGGTTCAGCGCAAGTGACGGATCTGATCAAAAAGGTCGTTTACAAATACAGCAGCCGCCTGAGCGAGTGGGCCACCCGTCCCTTTTCGGTGGTTTCGGAAAGGATCACGTCGGCTCCCAATTCCCGGGCCACCCATTCCCATTCAACGGACATCTGAGTCATCAGGCAGGAAATCGGAACGGATCGTTCTGTCGATTTCAACAGTTGAATGAGGCTTAGGGATTCATCATCCGGCGTCAGAGTAAGCAAAGCCAGGCTGGCCAGATGCAACTCGCCAATCAATTCTTCCCGATAAGGACGCCAACGGAACACGACTTCCGGATGTTCCGCGAACAGGCGTTCCATCTCGGCCGTCCAGTGTGAGACCGATTCATGGACGAGAACATATCGGTTGAACGCCACGCCGGGTGTGGGATGAGTCATCGGACAGCTCGCATACGGTGATCGAAGCTCATAGCATAACATCCAGCAGGCTCCGTTTCAGCTTTCAGAGCAAGTGAGCAGCCTGTTAAAAAAAATTCGACGAAGTTGACATAACTCACGAAATGAAATGAGATTCCGAAGTTCAATTCTCGGAACGGACGGGATGGCAAAGGAGTGAAGTGGACCCCGATTTTCGGGCCACTGGGTGCGGGACGGGGTTTGTGATTTTTGGAATCAGGTTTTGCTGCGGGCGGAGGGGCGGGTGCCGGTCATGGTGTTCGGGCGGGTGTGCCAGAAGTGTTTCCAGTGCCCGGTGTCGCTCAGCGTGTCAGCCTTCAGTTGCAGCAATGCTTCGGCACCGCATTCCGACCAGAACTTTTCGCTCCCCTTGACCCGGTGGTTGAGCAGTTTCACTCGGGAACTGGCGAACATCCCCAGCGACCACCCCCGGGCCGCCAACATTTTCCCAAACTCTTTCGAGTTCCGGCGCGTGGCGATGACGTCGCTGCTGAGAACTTTTGGTGGTGAAGGGACAGGCACGCCAGCGGTGAGCAAGGGGGAGGACGGGCTGCCCGAACTCATCGGGGACTCTGGGTCCGGAGCTTCCACTTCCGCAGCTTTCTGGCCGATTTCCCGCGTCAGCTTCTCGATGCGCACCCGCTGCAAGAACATCTCCGGCACCTCCGGACAGGGATCTGTCTGCGACGTCTGACTCTCCAGAATCTTCAGGCAGCCCGCCTTGTATTCGTGCCAGTGCGTGCGGGATTTTTCGTTCTCCGAGCACAACTGCAACCGGGGTCACATCAATCTCGGACTCTCACACGACACCAGCGAGTTTGCCTGTGAGAGCCTGCGGTGGTACTGGAACCGCATCGGGCGTCAGTGCTATCCCCATGCCGAATCGATCCTGCTGCTGTTCGATTGCGGCGGCAGC
>Ga0182738_1004677_pt1 | contig 15019 bp, 13 predicted proteins | sample eDN5th30CBELigMG_FD_128876 | JGI IMG/M metagenome (GOLD analysis project Ga0182738, IMG submission 128876) | Enriched Miracle-Growth compost microbial communities from Emeryville, California, USA - eDNA 5th pass 30_C BE-Lig MG (version 2)... ... | reverse complement strand
TGCCGCAGGCCATAAGGCAGACATCCCTTCGCCAGTATTAGCTGGAGCAGGTTCGACGGGTTTCATCTCAGCCGGCGGTTGTCGCCGCCGGCACCCCGTGTCGCAGTGCGAACCATAGCATACTCCAACATGCCGGTTGGGGCCCGGCGAGGCGTGTTTGACAAGTCTGTACAAGCCCCGTAAGCTTCTCTCCATTCCTGGGGGAGCCCGTTTTGGGCTGAGATTCCGCTGCCAGGCGGTAACCCTTAGAACCTGATCCGGATCATGCCGGCGAAGGGAAGGACAATACGCCGCATCCCTGTTCCCGCTCCCTTTTCCGCCGCCGCGCCTCCGCGCGGCGACCTGTCGTGTACCCGGCCCGCATACGACATAGAGGGGTAGCAGTTCATGCAATCGAGCACAACCATTATCTGGTTGCTGTTGTTTTCCGGTGCTTTTGCGCTTTCGGGCATGTGGTATGCGCGACGCGACCGAGACAGCCTGGAAGACTACGTCATCGCCCGCAACAGCCAGAGTACGGCCGCCACGATGCTGACCCTGCTGGCCTCGTCGCTGGGAGCCTGGATACTGTTTTCCCCCGCCCAGGCGGCCACCTGGGGCGGGCTTGCGGCCATCATAGGCTACGCGCTCGGCTCGATGTCCCCGAGGCTGGTGATGATCCCGCTGGGCCGGCGCATGCGCGAGCTCATTCCCCAGGGCCACACGCTGACCGAATTCGTCATCCTGCGCTTTGGCAAACCCATGTATGCGCTGACGCTGCTCATCATGATGTTCTACATGTTCATCTCGCTGACAGCGGAAATCACGGCCATCTCCAAGCTGGTCGCCATGCTGGCGCCTGTTCCCCTCTGGGTCACCGCCGCCATCGTCATGGGTTCCACGTTGCTGTATACATCCTACGGCGGCCTGCGCGCCTCGATCTTTACCGACAAGGTGCAAATGGCGGTCATTGTGCCCTTGCTGGTGGTGCTGGTCGTGTTCGGCTGGAAGGCCACAGGCGGCATAGCGCCAGTACTGCAGGGCCTGCACGACAGGGCGCCCGTCCTGCTGAACCTGGGCGACCCGGTCGGCATCAAGGCCGGCCTGACCTTTTTTGTGGCCATCCTGCTTACGGGCCTGTTCCACCAGGGCAACTGGCAGCGGGTCTATTCCGCCAGCGACACGCGCAGCATGCGGCGCGGTTTTCTCACTGGCGGCCTGCTGGTCGCTCCCGTCATTTTCCTCATGGGCCTGTTCGGGCTGGCCTTCGTCGGTCTGGAGCGCGGCACGGACAGCTCCATCGCGCTGTTCAGCGTGCTGATCCCCGCCATCCCCGCCTGGTTTGCCGTAGCGCTCATTCCACTGGGGCTCGCTCTCGTGATGAGTACCGCTGATACGGCGATCAGCGCGGTATCGAGCATCATCGCCGTCGATGCCCGCCGTCTCGCTCCAAAGATGCGCCGCGTCACGCTCATGGGCCTGTCGCGCTGGCTGATTTTTCTGCTTGCCATCCCGGTCATGATTGTGTCCGCACAGGGCTATAGCGTGCTCTACCTGTTCCTGCTGGCCGACCTGCTCTGCTCGGCGGCGGCCTTCCCGGTTTTTTTCGGGCTGTTCAACAGGCGCCACAATGGCCTGGTGGCTACCGTCGCAACGATCTGCGGCCTGATCGCGGGGCTATGGCTTTTCCCGGCGCCCGGCGCGAAGCCGGAATACCTGCTCGAATCATTCCTACTGGCCGCCCTGGTGCCGGCCATCGTGACCGCCGTGTTGCTGCGCGTTCAGCGCTCCGGGGCATATTTCGACTTCGGCGTTTTCGGGCGCGTCGTGCGCAGCCTGGACGATTGACCTGCTGTTCACGCGCACAGAAAAAAGGCTCGTTCCCCTTCGGGAAACGAGCCCAACAACCTGACCCTCCGGTCAGGCAGCACTGGCTTTCATCAGTTGATGTCTTTATTCCTGTCAAAGAATTCGCGCACCTCGCGTTCAGCCTCCTCGCGGGTGCGGCCATATCTCTCCTGCACGAGGCCGGCAAGCCGCTCGGCATTGCCATCGATCTGCGTCAGCTCGTCATCGGTGAGATCTCCCCAGGCAACCTTGGCCTTGCCCTTGAGCTGCTTCCACTGACCTGCAACGGTGTCCTTGTTCATTGGTGCGATCTCCTTTACGTGTGAGACGAGTCTTTACCGTAGACGCCGCCTCCCTGCGGGTCAACCTGCAAGTTTCTCCAGAAGTTACGGCAATGCTGTTTCGCCCTTGCATCGCAACATCCGCTTAACAAAGCCGGCTTGCGGTAACAGAACACGGCCGTAAACATGCTGCTAAACTGTATATAAAAACAGCCTCCAGAAACCCGCACCCAGCCGCTATCGGCTGTGCCGTCCCGTTTTTCCCATGCCTGTCGCCGCCCTGCCCAACCCCTGGTATTACCTGGACAATTTCGAGTTCGTCCTGCGCTGGGTCGCGCGCCGCTATCCTGACCTGCTCCATGCCGACGAACAGTGTTTTCTCGACAGTTTTCATGCCCTGCCCCGGCCCGCGCGCGGGCTGCTGGTTCGCATGGTCATGCGCAAGGGCGCGCTGTTCAGGTCCAGCAAGCTAAGCTACGGCGAAATCGGCGACGCGGCGAAGGCGGCAGCGCCACTGATAGGGCTGGGATGGGTGGACGCCGCGCCCTTGCTGGCGCTGGACGAACTCTTCGGGCTTCTGAACCGGGCCGAAGTCAGCCTTCTGTTCGGCGATACCCTCACCCGCCTCGGCCTCAAGACAGCAAGCAAGGCGGCGCAGCTCGAAGGGCTGCGGCAGCGGGATGCGCAGCCGCGCACGTGGGCGCAATGGATGGCATCGGGGTCCGCGCCGGTTGTGGCGACAAATGAAGCGATCTACCAGATATGCGTGCTGCCCCTGTGCGACCGTTTGCGCCTGATGTTCTTCGGTAATCTGCATCAGGACTGGAGCGAGTTCGTGCTGGCCGACCTCGGGCTGTATGCCTACGAGCAGGTGGGCTTCCCGGAGTCGGCCCGCGCTTTCGTGTCCCGCCAGGATATCGACGGCTATTTGCATCTGCACGGCTGCCGCGAGCAGGTCGAGATGGCCTATGATGAAGCGTCGCTGGAGAGCGCGCTGCAAGCCATCCCATCTCACCCATTCGGCAACGAATGGCTGGAGTCCCGCCGTGCCCGGCTGCTGTTTCGCGCAGGCCGGCAGTGTGAGCGGCACCAGCTCTGGCAGCGCGCGCTGGACTGCTACATGCACAGCGCCGAGCGCGGCGCGCGGACGCGGCAGATCCGCATGCTTGAACGCCTGGAACGTCATGCGCATGCGCTTGATCTGGCAAGGGAAGCATTGTCCGCCCCGCGCTCCGAAGCGGAGCGGCAAGCCGTCGAGCGCATGCTGCCGCGGCTGCTGAGGCTTTGCGGTTCGGACGCCGCGCGCAAGACCGCCAGCCTGCCGGCGCGCCGCATCGACCTGATACTGTCGCCACCCGCCCTGCCGATGCGGGTGGAGGACGAGGTGCGCGCGCATCTGCATGAGCCACATGCGCCGGCGTTCTATGTGGAAAATACATTGCTCAACTCGCTGTTCGGGCTCCTGTGCTGGGAGGCGGTTTTCACCAGCATTCCCGGCGCCTTTTTCCACCCCTACCAGCACGGTCCGGCAGACCTGCTGCGGCCTGGCTTCCGCCAGCGTCGTGACGCACTTTTTACCACCTGTCTGGCGCAACTGGATGGCGAAGGCTATCTCCAGACCATACGTCACAACTATCAGGCCAAACAGGGCCTGCAGTCGCCTTTTGTATATTGGGGCGCGCTCACATCCGAGCTGCTCGAGCTGGCCCTGACTTGTATTCCTCCCGGCGACCTGCGGGCGATCTTCAGCCGCATGCTGGACGACATACGCGACAATCGGGCGGGCCTGCCCGATCTTGTGCAGTTCTGGCCCAACGACCGCCGCTATTGCCTGATCGAGGTCAAGGGTCCGGGCGACCGCCTGCAGGACAATCAGCTCCGCTGGCTGGCCTATTGCCGCGAGCACGGCATAGACGTGCGCGTCTGCCATGTGCAGCGCCCCGCCGCAGCATGAAGTACAGGGTTTCCGTGAGGGCGCTGTGCGAATTCTCGGCTCGGCGCGGCGACCTGGACCTGCGCTTCACGCCCGCGCCGACAGCGCTCGAGGGCATGGAAGGCCATGCCCTCGTACGCGCCCGGCGACCTGCCGGTTACGAAAAAGAGATCAGCCTGTCCGACAGCGTCCCCCTGCCGGACGGCAGCGAGCTGCTGGTCAGCGGGCGCGCCGACGGCTATGACCCCGCGCTCAACCGGATCGAGGAGATCAAGACCTTCCGGGGACGCATGGACGCCATCCCGGACAATCACCGCGCCCTGCACTGGGCGCAGGCCAGGACGTACGCCCATCTGCTGTGTGTTGCGCGCGGCCTGGAGAAAATACATGTCGCTCTCGTCTACTACGATGTCGACCGGCGCACTGAAACCATATTGACCGAAGAACACAGCGCCTCCAGCCTTGCCCAGGCCTATGAGGCGCATTGCGCGTGCCTGGCCGCGTGGGCGCGGCGGGAAGCCGCCCACCGGGCCAGGCGCGATATTGCACTCGAAGCGCTGAAGTTTCCGTTCGAGGCCATGCGCCCGGGCCAGCGGGCACTGGCGCAGTCTGTCTACAAGGCGACAGTGCAGTCCCGCCGCCTGCTCGCCCAGGCCCCCACAGGCATCGGCAAGACACTGGGCACACTCTTTCCCATGCTCAAGGCGGCTCCGCGCACCGGGCTGGACAAGATCTACTTCCTGACTGCCAAGACCCCTGGGCGAGGCATGGCGCTCGATGCGCTTGCCTTGCTGGATAAAGTGCTGCGGGCCGTACCGGACATGCAAGGTGATGCGCGCCGGATCACAGGCGATGGGGAAACCAGCGCCTCATTTCGGCATGGACATGAGGATGCCCCACCCGGGCATGGGTTCCGTCTGCGCGTGCTGGAACTGACCGCTCGCGAAAAGGCCTGCGAGCATCCCGACAAAGCATGCCACGGCATGTCATGCCCTCTGGCCCAAGGCTTTTACGACCGCCTGCCAGAAGCCCGGGCGCAGGCTGTCGCGCATCCATGGCTGGATCGGACGGGGCTGCGCGCAGTTGCACTGGCGCACCGTGTGTGCCCCTACTGGCTGACCCATGACCTGGCCCAATGGGCCGATGTGGTGGTAGGCGACTACAACTATTATTTCGACACCAGCGCATTTCTGCGGGGCCTTGCGTCAAGCCGGCAATGGCGCGTCGGCCTGCTGGTGGACGAGGCCCACAATCTGCTGGAGCGCGCGCGCGGCATGTACAGCGCCCAACTGCATACCGCGGCCCTGCATACAGCCCGAAAGCACGCACCCGCACAAGCAAGAAAACCCCTTGCCGCGCTGCTGCGCGCATGCCGCCAGGCTTTTTCCGGGCAGGAGCGGGCCTATCAGCCTTACGATGCCATTCCGCCCGGGGTCCTGGGCGCCATGTTCAATGTCAGCGCGGCGCTGTCCGATCACTTTGCGGATACGCAGGCTGATATCGCCGTACCGCCCGACGCCCGCCGCCAGGCAGCCCTGGCGCTGTCTCGCGCTCCCATACCTGGCCAGCCGGCGGGCCAGGCGCCCGAAGGTTTTGCGAAGCATGATGCCGCCTCCATACAGCCGCTGCGCCAGCTGCATTTCGACCTGCTGCACTTCCTGGGTCTGGCCGAAGTCTTTGGCGCGCACTCCGTCTTTGATGTAGCCTTGCGACCCGATATGCCGGATGCAGGCATGCGCCTGACGCTGCGCAACGTCGTGCCTGCCCCCTTTCTCGAGCCCAGCCTCGCCCAATGCCATAGCGCCGTGCTGTTCTCCGCAACGCTTACGCCCTGGAACTTCTATCGCGACACATTGGGCCTGCCGGACGATACCGCGTGGCAGGACACAGACTCGCCATTCAATGCGGATCAGCTGGAAATATGCATCGCGCGGGGAATATCCACCCGTTACCGAGATCGCGGCCAGTCCATCACACCTATCGCGCAGCTCATGGCCCGGCAGTATCGCCGGCAGCCGGGGAACTACCTCAGCTATTTCAGCAGCTTCGACTACCTTGAACAGGTCGCTTCACAGTTTGCCGCGCAGCACCCGGACATCCCCATCTGGATGCAGGCGCGACGCATGGGAGAAGCGGAACGCGACAGCTTTCTTGAGCGCTTCTCGCCCTCAGGTGCAGGCATAGGCTTTGCCGTGCTCGGCGGCGCTTTTTCCGAAGGCATAGACCTGCCGGGCCGGCGCCTTATCGGCGCCTTCATTTCCACGCTTGGCCTGCCTCAGGTCAACGATATCAATGAGCAGCTAAAACGTAGCATGGAAGCCGTTTTCGGCGACATGCGAGGATACGACTACACCTATTTCTATCCTGGCCTGCGCAAGGTCGTGCAAGCTGCGGGCCGCGTGATTCGCAGCGATACCGACCGGGGCGTCATATACCTCATCGATGATCGCTATGCGCAGCCCCGCGTGCAAGCCCTGCTGCCCCGCTGGTGGCGCATAGGCCATCAACGGGGCTGAGCGCTCAGTCTTTGGGTGCGCAGATGCAGCGATATGCCAGCGCGCCAATGACACCGCCGATGATCGGAGCAATCCAGAAAAGCCAAAGCTGATCAATCGCCCAGCCTCCCTGGAAAATCGCCACGCCGGTTGAGCGGGCCGGATTGACAGAAGTATTGGTCACCGGGATGCTGATCAGGTGGATCAATGTCAGCGCCAGGCCAATCGCAATGCCGCCAAACCCTGCTGGGGCACGGCTGTCGGTCGCTCCCATGATGATGAACAGAAAGAAACCGGTCATGACCAGCTCGCACACCAGCGCCGCACTGAAAGAGTAGCCGCCGGGGGAATGCTCGCCAAACCCGTTGGATGCGAACCCGCTCGCCGCCGCATCGAAGCCCGCCTTGCCGCTGGCAATGAAATAAAGCACTGCGGCTGCGAGCACAGCGCCAATCACCTGAGACACGACATACGGCACAAGCTCCCGCCCTGGGAAGCGGCCCCCAGCCACCAGCCCAAAGGTCACCGCAGGGTTGATATGACAACCTGATATCCCCCCAATGGCATAGCACATGGTCAGCAGCGTCAGGCCAAATGCGAGGGCGACGCCAGCAAATCCAATGCCAAGCTCGGGGAACGCTGCCGCCAGCACCGCGCTGCCGCAGCCCCCCATGACAAGCCAGAATGTCCCAAACGCCTCGGCGGCGCAGCGTCTCGAAAGAGGTATCACAGTGTTCTCCTGGAATATTTGCAAACGTGGAACATTCTAGGAGCGGTTTCCGGGAAACACTGTCAACGAAAGCAAAGTACCCGCAAGCCCGCCATCAACCATACGGACAATATGGTTCAGGCCTGATTGCCTGGCGTGCGTTCCTATAATCGTCAGCATCATCTCCTGGCGGCTATGTCGGGCCGCCCATCCATTCACTCCCCCTATAGGAAGCCACCGTGTCCAGCGAACCCACCTTGCCCATTCTTTCCGATGCCACTTACCCTTTCGATGCGCGCGGCGTAGCCAAGCGCTTCAGGCACGCAGCCATCTTCGGCGCGCTTTCCGCACTCACGCCCGGCGAAACCATGCGCTTCTGCAATGATCATGATCCGCTGCCTCTGCTGCAACAGCTGGTCGGCCACTTCGGCGATGCCATCCAGATCAGCTATGTGTCGCGCGAGCCCGGCCAGATCGTGATCGACTTCACGATCACGGGCTGATCTTCGGCAGCAAGGGCCCTGCGCGGGCCCTGTCGACGGCCAGAATCCACGCCCTTGCCCCGCCCTTCTTGACCCGGGTCAAGCAAACGGCACAAACTCCCTCTCTTTCCTTGACCCCACTATATATAGCCAATATTCTTCCATCAACCACAACATGTAGTGATCAGGAAGAACCATGGCGAATGTAGAAGTCTCATCATCAGTCAACGAATATCTGGACCGCATCGACTGGCGCGTCAATGCGAATGCCAACCAAGGCTATTCCTTGGGTGGCCTCATCCTGAACGTCTCCGGCAAGGTGATCGCAAACTACTGGCTGGATACTGTCTACCCTCCCGCCACAGGCAATGCCCATCGCAATGCAGACATCCACATCCACGACCTGGACATGCTGTCAGGCTACTGCGCAGGCTGGTCGCTGCGCACGCTACTGAATGAAGGACTCAATGGCGTGCCCGGCAAGGTCGAATCCGTGCCGCCACGGCATATGTCCAGCGCCATCGGCCAGATCGTCAACTTCCTGGGAACGCTGCAGAACGAATGGGCAGGCGCGCAAGCCTTCAGCTCCTTCGATACCTATATGGCGCCTTTTGTCCGCAAGGATGGGCTGGGTTACACCGAAGTGCGCCAGTACATGCAAGAGCTCATTTACAACCTCAATGTGCCAAGCCGCTGGGGTACGCAAACCCCTTTCACAAACCTGACCTTCGACTGGGTCTGCCCTGAGGATTTACGCGAGCAGGTGCCCTTGATTGGCGGCGAGGAAATGCCATTTTCCTACGGCGACCTGCAGGAAGAAATGGACATGATCAACCGCGCCTACATCGATGTGATGATGGCCGGCGATGCCAAGGGGCGCGTGTTCACCTTCCCCATTCCCACCTACAACATCACGGAAGACTTCGACTGGCACAGCCCCAATGCCGAGCTGCTTTTCGAGATGACGGCCAAGTACGGCCTGCCCTACTTCCAGAACTTCATCAATTCCGAGCTCAAGCCCAATATGATCCGTTCCATGTGCTGCAGGCTCCAGCTCGATTTGCGCGAACTGCTCAAGCGCGGCAACGGCCTGTTCGGATCGGCAGAGCAGACCGGGTCGCTTGGCGTGGTGACGATCAACTGCGCGCGCCTGGGCTATCTCCATGCAGGCAATGAAGAAGCGCTGTTCGCAAGGCTGGATGAGCTGATGGAGCTTGGCCGGGACAGCCTGGAGATCAAGCGGGAGATCATCCAGCGCCTGATGGACGACGGCCTGTTCCCCTACACCAAGCGCTATCTGGGCACCCTGCGCAACCATTTTTCCACCCTCGGCGTGAACGGCATCAATGAAATGATCCGCAACTTCACGCACGATGCGCACGACATTACCTCTGAATGGGGGCATGCCTTTGCAGTACGCCTGCTTGATCATGTGCGAGCACGCATGGTGCAGTTTCAGGAAGAAACCGGCCATATGTACAACCTCGAGGCCACACCTGCCGAAGGCACGACTTACCGTTTCGCCAAGGAAGACCGCAAGCGCTGCCCCGGCATACTGCAGGCGGGCACCCAACAGATGCCTTATTACACCAACTCGTCGCAGCTGCCCGTGGGCTTTACAGATGACCCATTCGAGGCGCTCGAGCGCCAGGACGAACTGCAGCGCAAGTACACCGGCGGCACGGTGCTGCACCTCTATATGACCGAACCGCTTTCCAGCGCGGAGGCCTGCCGGACCCTGGTAAGGCGCGCGCTTGGCCGCTTCCGGCTGCCTTACATCACCGTGACGCCAACCTTCTCGATCTGCCCTGTACACGGCTACATCGGCGGCAGCCATGAGTTCTGCCCCAAATGCGACGAGGAAATCCTGGCCCACAAGCTGCGGGAAGCCGCCTAGGCCCTTATATCGCGGGCGCCTGCCCCTCATGACGGCCGCGGACGCCCGCCAAACCATCTTCGCCCCCAAGGGGGTTCATTCACAAGGAGTCAACCATGACCAATACCATTACCCTATCGAACGAAGAACGCCAGCCATGCGAAATCTGGACTCGCGTGATGGGCTATCACCGTCCGATGTCTTCCTTCAATATCGGCAAGAAGGGCGAGTTCCACGAGCGCAAGTATTTCCGTGAGACCGCTGCCGGCATTGCTCCGCAGGCGGACAAGCTGGCCGCCTGAGCATCGCTTCGCTCCGGAAAGCATTCATGATCCCCGCCGCCAACACTGGCGGCGCCCTCTTCTTCACAGCCATGCCATCCAAGCAATCTCGCAGCCTCAAGGCAGGCGGCATTACGCCATTCACCGCCACAGACTTCCCCGGCCAGCTGGCAGCGGTCATCTTTGTGCAAGGCTGCCCCTGGCGCTGCGGCTACTGCCATAATCCCCATCTTCAGCCCCGAACAGCGGAAAGCCCTATCGCCTGGAAAGATGTCGTGGCGCTGCTGCACCGCCGCGTGGGTCTGGTGGATGCCGTCGTGTTCAGCGGCGGCGAGCCTACCATGGATCCCTGTCTTGAAGACGCCATGCGCGAAGTGCGTGCATTGGGCTTCAAGATCGGTCTGCATAGCGGCGGCACCCATCCCGCCCGCCTCAGGCAGGTATTGCCGATGGTGGACTGGATAGGCCTGGACATCAAGGCGGATTTCGACGATTACGACGCCATCACCCGTGTGCGCAACAGCGGCGCCCCCGCCTTGGCGAGCCTGCATGCCGTACTGGAAAGCGGCGTCAGCCATGAATGCCGCAGCACAATACATCCGTCACTGCACAGCGAGGCGCAGATCGAGCGGCTGGCGCATCGCCTGGCGGCCATGAAGGTGCGCCGTTATGCGCTTCAGGTCTTCCGTCCCACAGGCTGCGCCGACGAGAACCTGAACGCCGTTCCGCAGGCCGGCTTTCCCAGCACCGGGCTGATAGAGCGAATTACCCCCCTGTTCGAGTCATTCATCCTGCGCAAACACTGAACGCCCTGCCGCCTCGGGCTTTGCACGGCGGGGATGCCTGGAAACGGGCTGGCCGGCGCCGCATCCCCTTCTGCATCAACGGCCTTCGCCGCCCGGGGCCGGATAGCGCCTGAACAGCTTGCCGGCAGCCTGCCCGAAAGATCTGGCGCCCGCCGACAGCAGCCCTGACGAGCGCAATGGCGAGGGCAGAAAAGCAGAAGGCGAAAATACAGACAGGTCGATTGCATCGAGGGTGTTCTTTACCAGCAGGCCGAGCTCCGTGTCACCCTCCATGGTCAGCCGCCGGCTGAAAAACAGCGTATCGGGATCTTCCTTGCGCTGCATCATCAACAGAAAATCATAACTGCTTGCCGCAATGGTCAAGGCAACCTCGCCTTCCGAACGCTGTGCTATGAACTTTCCGCCACACCACATGAAATCAAAGCCCACTCCGGCATCACGCGCCTGAATGCGCAGCTTGCGCCCCTCCAGCATGGACAGCGTATCTTCCGGCAGATGTCTGGCCAGCGCCGTGTTCAGCCCCAGGACGAACAGCAATGATCCTGGATATGCCGGCAGGCGGGAAAGCACCGCGCTGACAGGCGCGGGCAGACGATACTCGTGTTCTTGCATGAAATACTCCTCCTGGATACTGTCTGGCGAGCCCAAGCCCGGATTCCTTCAGGCCACATAGCGCAGCACGGCGACATAATGGCAGGCGCTGCCGCCCAGCACGAACAGGTGCCACACGCCATGGCCGTAACGCCATCTTTCGTCTGTGGCATAGAAAGCGATGCCGACGGTATAGACAACGCCGCCCGCCGCCAGCCAGAGAAATCCATCCCAGGACAGCGCATGAATCAGCGGGAAGACAGCAACGATCGCAAGCCAGCCCATCAATACATACAGAATCAGCGAGAAGATGCGCAACCCCTTGGCGAGCCAGATTTCCTGGACGATGCCCAGAATGGCGAGCCCCCACACGCTGCCGAACAGGGACCATCCCCAGGCGCCGCGCAGGCTCACCAGCGCAAAAGGCGTGTAGCTGCCGGCAATGAGCAGATAAATGGCGCAGTGGTCGAACTTGCACCAGATGCGCTTGGCCCGCCCCCTCAGGCTGTGGTAAAGCGTGGAAGCCAGGTAGAGGCACAGCAGCATCGCGCCATAAATGCTGAAGCTCACAATCTTCCACGGATCGCCGGCCTGCGCGCCCAATATGATGAGCAATATGCCGCCTGCCGTCGCCAGCACGGCGCCGACCAGATGGGTGATGCTGTTGAATCGTTCGCCTCGGTACATGCTTCATGCCACTCTGTATTCCAGGCCTGGCTTGCCATGCCAATAGCCATTACAGGGGCCAGCCGGCATGAGCGGAAGCATGCTTTCAAATGCCGAAGACGCTGCCAGCCCACCGTCCATGACACTGCGAAACAGTGCAATGATCTGCTCAGTATGGCTGGCCTGCGGGCTGATGCGCAATACGTCCACGCCCAGATCTCTCAGCGCGTCCACTTCCTTGATCAGGTTATAGACCAGCGCCGACTGCGTCTGTATGCCATTGAGCACCAGAAACGGCTGCCCTTCGCGCGTGCTCAGCAGCAGGCCGTCAGGGTGATCCATGCAGACATACTGGCAGTTGTCCTTGGGAATATTGCGGTTGCGCGCGGTGAAGCAGCGCGCCGAGAACGCCAGCGGCATGCGGCCATAGGCAAACACCTCTGTCTGCATGCCGGCGGGGCGCTCGCGCTGCATCTGCCCGAGCCCTTCGCGGCCCATCTCCAGCGGCATGACCCAGCGCACCGCCCCCTGGCTGGCCAGGATATCCAGCACCGGCGTGTTGTAGACATTCAGGAACGGGCCGCCCACAAAAGGCTGGCCCTGCATGCGATGTACCGCGCCCATATCGTTCGCTTCAACCAGATAGCGTCCATTGGCGGCAATCTTGCGCATCACCGTCAGATCCTGTCCGGACTCCAGCAGCACTTGCGTCGACAGCACCACTTCCTTGCCTGCCCGCGCCAGCATGTCGGCCACCTCCAGCCAGTCTGGCAGGCGCAGCTCGTGCCGGCGCGAACAGACTGTCTCGCCCAGATAGACGATATCGACCGGCGCTTCGGTCATGGCCTCATAAAACTGCAGCATGGTCACGCGCGACCAGTAATATTGAACCGGGCCAAGGGCAATCTTCATACAACTGAACTCCAAACCGCACTGACTAGGCAGGCATTATTTCCAGGGCCGGTGATAGGCGCCCAGCGTATGCTGCTGCCCTTCCGCGACCTTGTTCAAGGCCGCCATCCATGCCGGGCGCACGGAATAGCGCTGCATATTGGCCATGCACAGGTCTATGGCCTCGCGCCAGACACGGGTCACCTGTGCGGTATAGGCGGGGCTGCGCTGCCGGCCTTCAATCTTGATCGCGCTTACGCCCGTCTGAGCCAGCCTGGGGAGCAGCTCCAGCGTATTCAGGCTGGTCGGCTCTTCGATCGCGTAGTAATCTTCACCCGCGACATCGAAGCGGCCTTTGCAAAGCGTAGGATATCCGGCGTTCTCGCCTGTACCGTAACGGTCTATCAGCACCCCGTTCAGGCGCGACTCCAGCCCTTGCTCGGTCTGCTGCCAGCGCACAGCCTTGGCGGGTGAGCAGACACCGCTATTGTTGGGGGACTCGCCTGTCGCATACGAAGACAAGGCGCAGCGCCCCTCCACCATGACACACAGGCTGCCAAAGCCAAACACCTCGATTTCGACAGTGGTGTTTTCTGTCAGCTGCTCTACCTGGGCCATGGACAGCACGCGAGGCAGCACCGCGCGAGAAACGCCGAAATGCTTCTGGTAGAAATTGATGGCGTCATGGTTTGTCGCCGAACCCTGTACGGACAGATGCAGCCGTAGCTGCGGGTAATGCTCGTGCGCATAGCGCATCAGGCCTGGGTCGGCCACGATCATTGCATCGATGCCCGAAGCCGCGGCGCGATCCACCGCCGCGCGCCACTGCTGCCAGCCTGAAGGCTGTGGGTAGGTGTTCAGCGCCAGCAGTACCTTGCAGCCTTTGGCATGGGCATAGCGTATGCCTTCATCGATGGCCTTCTCATCAAAGTTCAGCCCCGCGAAATTGCGCGCATTGGTGGCATCACGAAACCCGAGATAGACACAGTCCGCACCATTGTCGACAGCAGCTTTGAGGGCCGGCAGGCTGCCGGCCGGGCATACGAGTTCCATGCGCCCTGCGCCATGCTTGGCGGGCGCTGCAGACGAAAGCGTTTGATTCATGGTCAAACCAGCACCAGCTCCGCGTCATGCCTGACTGTTGGCGCGTTGAGTGCCGCAACGGCAGGCTTGACCCCATTGAGCAGATAATCCATCAGCTCGCGCACAGTTCGTATCGCATTGCCGAAAGGCAGTTTTTCCGATCCCCGAAAGAACAGGCCTCGATTGATATCGCCTGCCAGCGCGAAGGCCAGTTGCGTATCGATGCAGAACTGTCCATGCTTGGCAATGCCGTCGCGCAGCCCGCACGATGCCAGGCAATCGAAGCCCACCGTGCAAGGCCGCTGCTTGGCAATGCGCTGGAGCTTGGCTTCTTTCTCCAGATAGCGGGCCAGCCACGGCGTACGCACCGCCCGCGCGGGCAAGCCTGCCACGCTCATGAACGTAACGATATCCTCGGGTTTGGCCTCGACCAGCACTTTCTTGAAGTTCGGATGTGCGTCCCCCTCCTGCGTCACCGCAAACGCGGAGCCAAGCTGCACGGCATTCGCGCCCAGACGCATTAATTCGCGCACCTGCTCGGGCGTATGAATGCCGCCGCCTGCGATCAAAGGAATATTTTCTTTCTCGAGACCCAGTTCCTTGAACAGCGCCCTCGTACCTTCGATAACAGCCGGAAACGCGAAATTCGGGTTGTTCAGGGCATCGGCGGTCGGGGCGCCCAGGTGCCCGGCGGCGAATTTCGGATTTTCAATGACAATGGCGTCCGGCAAACGGTTCTTGCGCATCCACTTCTTCAGTATCAGGCCTATGCCCCGCACATCCGAGAGGATAGGAATAATCGCGACCCTGGGATGCTCCGCCGTCAGATCCGGCAGATCCAGGGGCAGGCCAGCTCCTACGACCACCGCGTCCGCGCCGCTTTCGCACGACTGCCGCACATAGGAAGCATATTCCGACACAGCACGCATGACGTTGACAGCAATCATGCCCGCCCCGTTGGCAAGCTTGCGCGCGGCGTTTATCTCGCGGTCCAGCGCAAGCAGATTGGCGGCATCGATTTTCGCCTTGTCGCGAGAGCGCCCGGTCTGCACCATCAGATCGGGATGATGCCTGCGCAGGTCGACGCTGGAAATAGTG
>Ga0182738_1004676_pt1 | contig 15019 bp, 15 predicted proteins | sample eDN5th30CBELigMG_FD_128876 | JGI IMG/M metagenome (GOLD analysis project Ga0182738, IMG submission 128876) | Enriched Miracle-Growth compost microbial communities from Emeryville, California, USA - eDNA 5th pass 30_C BE-Lig MG (version 2)... ... | reverse complement strand
TGTAAGAGATAAAGTAGATATTATTAACCTCTCATTAGGCAGTGATGTAAATGGTCCAGATTTGCCGATTAGTCTTGCCTTAAATGAAGTAGTGAAGAAGGGGATTATTGCCGTTGCGGCTGCAGGGAATGCAGGTCCAGCAGAATGGACGGTCGGTTCTCCAGGTACAGCCTCTAAAGCTATTTCAGTTGGAGCCTCCACTCCTAATATATATACACCTTTTATCCTTATAAATGATCAAAAAATCCCTTTAACCAATATGGAAAATAGTGAAGAATGGGCAGATACAGGCTCTGTTCACTTAGTAAGTGGTGGAATAGGGAAAAGAAATCAATTAACCGATGTAAAAGGAAAACTTGTATTAATGGAAAGAGGAGAACTAACCTTTACAGAAAAAGTGCAAAACGCATATGAAATGGGAGCGATTGGTGTACTTATATACAACAATATAGAAGGACCTTTTCAAGGGATGCTAGAAAAAGAAGTAGCTATACCAGTGGCAGGAATTACGAAGGCAGAGGGAGAATTTATAAAGGAGTCTATTCGTAAAAAAGAAACATATCTAACAATAGTACAAAAATGGGAAAAAGATATATTGGCAGATTTTAGCTCTAGAGGCCCTGTGACTAGCACTTGGGAAATTAAACCAGATGTGCTTGCGCCAGGAGTAGTGATAAATAGCACAGTCCCTAATGGTTATATGTCATTACAAGGGACAAGTATGGCAGCGCCCTTTGTTGCGGGAGCTTGTGCATTGTTATTAGAGGCGCATCCAGACTGGGGTCCAGAAGAAGTGAAAGCAGCTTTAATGAATACAGCAAAACCGGTCAAAAATAGACAAAATGTGACATATAAAGTATATGAACAAGGGGCAGGTCGAATTCAAGTTGATAAAGCGATAGAAGCTAATGTTCTAATTACGCCTGGAAGTATTCGTTTTGGTAAATACAAATTGGTGAAAGAACAAAACCAATATAAGGCGTACATTACGGTTAAGAATGTCGGTGATAATATGGAGAAAATATCCTTTGATTTTCCAAAAGGAAAAAGGGGGATTAGCTGGCGATTGCCTCTTTCATTTACACTAAAACCGGGTCAGAAGAAAAATGTCCCAATTATAATGAATATTGACAGTAATCTTTTTAATGAAAAACTTCAAGATGGTATAATTAAGGTAAGGGCCGGTGAGCAATTAATAAAACTTCCTTATTTATATGTACTAGAGGAACCAGACTATCCTAGAATTATGGGGTTTGATCTCCTTAAAAAGACTGGAGAAAATAGTTATGAATATGAGACGTATTTACCGACAGGCGCTGAAGAATTTGGAATAGCTCTTTTTCGGGAAGATACATTACAATTTATTCGGTTTTTAGATTGGAAAAAAGAAGTGAAAAGAGGACGGTTAAAAGGGGTATTTAGTGTTGGAGATTTGGACGAATCAGGAAACTATCGAATCAAAGTTTTTGCGAAAAAAGCCGGGAAAGAGGACATGCTTGAAAAAATGTTGAAAATAAAATAAGCTATAAGTTAGAGATTGTTAAAAGGTGAGCAATGAATTTTTTTTTTGTATTTAAATGCATTGACATTGACAATACCCTATTGTATGCTTACAAGGGGTATGAATAGGTTTTCACCCGCGGAGTATCAAGATTTTAACACAGAGATAGTGTTAATAGAGTTAACGGGCAAAAGTGAATTTTACTAGTTTATCTTTGGAAATTGGAGATGAATTATCTGAATTGACGCCCATAAAATGATACAAAAGGAACGTGCTTTTTCTCTGCTTCGCTTTATTTTTCGCGGGTTTAGAGTGATGCCCTGAAAATAAAGGAGGATAGAGAATTGGAACAATTATTTGAGATATACATAAGGGTTAAAAAATATCTTTATTTCTTTTTATCATTTTGTGCATTTGCTTGGGCGCTTACCCCCTATCAATCTGTTTTTCTTGGTCTCTTCGTCGGAACGAGTGCCAGTGTATTCAATCTCACCTTACTGGTTAGAAGAGCAAAGGTATTTGATAAAGCCATTGAAGATGAAGGGAAGGTTTATGGTTTAGGAACTCTTTCTCGAATGGCGACAGCAGTAATTGTTTGCTTAATTGCCGTAGAATATCCACAAAAAGTTCACTTAATAAGTGTTGTAATTGGATTGATGACAGCTTATATTGTCATTATGGCAGATTATTTAGTGCGTTATTTTATTTTACATAAGAATGGTGAGAAAAGAGGTGAGTAATATTGCATCATGAAGCACCGATTCATGAACACTTTGGGTTATATTTTAACTATTCCAATGTTTTAATGATTGTTGTATCAAGTTTAATTGTGTTTTTAATCGCATTTTTCCTTACTCGAAATCTTCAAATGAAGCCAAGCGGCAGACAAAATTTGATGGAGTGGATAATGGACTTTGTCCGAAATATTATTAAGAATAACATGGATTGGAAAGATGGTGGAAGATTTCACGTATTAGGGATCACCCTTCTTATGTACATCTTTATTTCCAACATGTTAGGACTGCCTTTCGCTATTACAGTGGATCATACGCTTTGGTGGAAATCCCCAACTGCCGATCCTGGTATAACCTTAACACTGGCAATAATGGTAGTAGGTTTAACTCATTACTATGGTGTCAAAATGCGTGGGACAAAAGGATACTTTAGGGAGTATGTACAGCCGGTAGGATTTTTACTACCATTAAAAGTTGTCGAAGAATTCTCTAATACACTCACACTTGGTCTCCGTTTATACGGAAACATTTTTGCGGGTGAGGTTCTACTAGACTTACTAGTGAATAGCTTAGCTAAGACAAATATTATTGGTACAATAGCTGCCTTCCCATTAACAATGGTATGGCAAGGGTTCTCTATTTTTATCGGAAGTATCCAAGCTTTTATTTTTACTTTATTAACAATGGTTTATATGGCTCATAAAGTAAGTCAGGACCATTAATATATATACCCAGTTCAGAAAATGGACAAACTTTATAATAATTACAATTTAGGGAGGATTTTAATAATGGGTTCATTAGCAGCAGCAATTGCAATTGGTTTAGCAGCACTAGGTGCAGGTTTAGGTAACGGATTAATCGTTTCTCGTACAGTAGAAGGGATTGCTCGTCAACCAGAAGCAAGAGGTATGCTTCAATCAACAATGTTTATCGGGGTTGCGTTCGTAGAGGCGATTCCTATCATGGCGGTTGTTATCGCATTTATGGTTCTTTAATAGATTTAGAATAAATTATTCCTTAGTTATGGCGAAGATCATTCGATAAGAACCTTCGCCATTCCTTTATTTAAAACCAATAATTCACAAAAAAGGGCTGTTTTCTTGAAGATGGTTGTTATTTCAATAGAAATACTAACTATTAGGGAAGACAAAGCAGCCTACAATACAATACTCAATTTGAGTATATTGATAGCCAAAAATTGTTCCTATTATTTTATAAATAAGCATATTCACCTTTTTTCCATAAGCGAATAAAGGTTTCCTGTATGTGATAAAACACATTACCTGAAAGGAGTGAATCAAGCGTGTTCACAAATGGATTAGTATTAGGTGCCGTAATGGAATTCGCGGGCGGTGACGTAGTTGTTCAATTAGGATCTTTCTTATTATTATTGTGGGCAATCAAAAAGTTTGCTTGGGGTCCTTTAATGAAAATAATGAAGGATCGCGAGGAATTTGTTGCAAATGAAATAGATAATGCAGAGAAAAGCAGACTAGAAGCTGCCAAACTATTAGAAGAACAAAGAGCGTTATTGAAAGAAGCGCGTACTGACGCACAAGAATTAATCGATAGAGCTAAACAACAAGCAGATGCTCAAAGAGAAACAATCATTGACGATGCTAGAAAAGATGCAGAACGATTAAAAAATGCTGCTTTAGTAGAAATTGAGCAACAAAAAGAAAAAGCTGTTGCAACAATTCGCGATCAGGTTACTTCTCTTTCTGTTTTAATCGCTTCTAAAGTGATCGAAAAAGAATTAAATGAGCAAGATCAAGAAAAATTAATTCATGATTACATTCAAGAGGTAGGCGAGAAACGATGATGGATACAGGTGTTGCTAAGCGTTATGCTTTAGCCCTTTTCCAAATCGCCAAAGAAAACGGACAGATAGATCAATTGGATGAAGAAGTTCGCGTAGTGAAATCACTTTTAACCTCTTCGCCAGACATTCATACATTTCTACAATCTCCTAATATCTCATTAGAAAAGAAAAAAGAAATGGTGAAAGTAGCATTTGCTTCAGCAAGTGAGTATATACAAAATCTTTTGATGCTACTGATTGATCGCCATCGGGAAGAGATGATTACTAGTATTTGTGATCAATTTATTGCTTTTGTAAATGAAGCAAAAGGGGTTGCAGATGCAAGAGTATATTCCATCAAACCGTTAACTATGGATGAGAAAAGAGCTATTTCAGCTACTTTCGCTGCAAAAGTTGGGAAAATATCGCTAAATATTGAAAATATCATTGATTCTAACCTATTAGGTGGAATTAAAGTAAGAATAGGTAATCAAATATTTGATGGTAGTCTTCAAGGGAAGCTAAACCGTCTACAACGACAATTATTAGGATAGTAATTCTTTAGATAGGGGTGAAACGCATGAGCATCAAAGCGGAAGAAATCAGTGCTCTTATAAAAAAGCAAATTGAAAGTTACCAATCAGAAGTTCAAGTAAGCGAAGTTGGTACGGTAATTAATATTGGTGATGGTATCGCTCGTGTACATGGCCTGGATAACTGTATGGCTGGGGAGCTTGTTGAATTTTCTAATGGAGTAATGGGGTTAGCTCAAAACTTAGAAGAAAGCAATGTAGGTATCATTATTCTTGGTCCTTACACAGATATTCGCGAAGGCGATGAAGTTCGTCGTACAGGAAGAATCATGGAAGTTCCAGTAGGAGATGCGTTAATCGGACGCGTAGTTAATCCTTTAGGACAACCAGTAGATGGACTAGGAGCAATTAATTCAACAAAAACACGTCCAATCGAATTTTTAGCACCTGGCGTTATGGATCGTAAATCTGTAAGCGAGCCGCTTCAAACAGGTATTAAAGCGATTGACGCATTAGTGCCAATCGGTCGTGGACAACGTGAATTAATTATCGGTGACCGTCAAACTGGTAAAACATCTGTTGCGATTGATACCATCCTTAACCAAGCAGACCAAGATATGGTATGTATCTACGTTGCGATTGGACAAAAGGAATCAACTGTACGTAACGCGGTAGAAACACTACGTAAAAATGGTGCATTAGATTACACAATCGTTGTCACAGCTTCTGCTTCTCAACCAGCACCACTACTATACTTAGCTCCATATGCTGGTGTAGCAATGGGTGAAGAATTTATGTATAACGGTAAGCATGTTTTAATTGTATATGATGATTTAACAAAACAAGCATCCGCTTATCGTGAATTGTCCCTATTACTTCGTCGTCCTCCAGGTCGTGAAGCATATCCAGGGGATGTATTCTACTTGCATTCTCGTCTTCTTGAGCGTGCTGCTAAATTAAGCGACGCAAAAGGTGGAGGTTCTATTACGGCTCTTCCATTTATTGAAACACAAGCAGGGGACGTTTCTGCTTATATTCCAACAAACGTAATTTCGATTACAGATGGACAAATTTTCTTACAATCGGATTTATTCTTCTCTGGTGTACGCCCAGCGATAAATGCAGGTTTATCTGTTTCCCGTGTTGGTGGTTCTGCACAAATCAAAGCAATGAAAAAGGTTGCAGGAACATTACGTCTGGACCTTGCATCATTCCGTGAGCTAGAATCATTTGCTCAATTTGGCTCTGATTTAGATAAAGCGACACAAGATAAATTAAATCGTGGTGCTCGCACAGTAGAAGTATTGAAGCAAGATCTTAATAAACCGTTAAAAGTAGAAAAACAGGTTGCGATTCTATATGCCCTAACACGTGGTCACTTAGATGATATTCCTGTTACTGATATTAGACGTTTCGAAGAAGAATTCTTAAATTGGCTAGATCACAATCATACAAATGTGGTAGAACAGATTGTTTCAACAAAAGATCTTCCATCTGATGATGATATGACAGCAGCAATTAACGATTTCAAAAAAACGTTTGTAGCTTCTGAATAAGAAGGCAAACTTAAAGATTGGTGGTGAGAATCTTTGGCATCTTTACGTGATATAAAAGCTCGTATTGAATCAACTAAAAAGACTAGCCAAATTACGAAAGCCATGCAAATGGTATATTCGGCTAAAATGAATAGAGCGGTTATTAATGTAAAAGCATTTATTCCGTATATGTCTAAAATGGAAGAAGTGACACATTCAGTAGCGCTCGGCAGCTCAGGCGTTAGCCATCCAATGCTTCAAACGCGTCCTGTTAAAAAAACATGCTATCTTGTCATCACTTCCGAACGCGGACTGGCAGGGGCATACAACAGTAACGTACTTAGAAAATTGAATCAAACAATTAATGAGCGACATCAATCAAAAGAGGAGTATGCCATTATTGTCATTGGAAGAATCGGTAGAGATTTCCTATTAAAACAAGGACATAATGTCATCTTGGATGTAGTTGGAATACCAGACCTACCAGATTTCCTAGATATTAAAGATGTAACAAGTAAAGCAGTAGGCATGTTTGATGATGGTACTTTTGATGAGCTTAATGTTTATTACAGTCATTATGTAAGTGCAATTCAACAGGATGTAGTAGAGAAGAAGGTTCTTCCTTTAACGGATATGGATGCTACGAATACTACATTGACATCATATGAATTTGAGCCATCAGCAGAAGAGATTCTTGATGTGCTATTACCGCAGTATGCAGAGAGTCTTCTATACGGTGCTTTACTAGATAGTAAGGCAAGTGAGCATTCTGCACGTATGACTGCGATGAAGAATTCTACTGATAATGCGAAAGAATTAATAGGTGAATTAAGTCTACAGTACAACCGTGCAAGACAAGCTGCGATTACACAAGAGATCACAGAAATCGTTGGTGGAGCTGCAGCGTTAGAATAACGATGATTAATAAGTTCTGCTTTACGTAAGGTTTAGCAGAACCTGCTTTTAAGAAAGTTTAGGAGGGAAAATAATGAGCACAGGACGAATTCTTCAAGTTATGGGACCAGTTGTTGACGTGAAGTTCGATGGAGGAAGTCTGCCTGACATTAACAACGCATTAAGAGTTGTTCCAGGTCCAAATAGTACTTCTAACGTAGAATTAACACTTGAAGTGGCCCTTCATTTAGGTGATAACACAGTTCGAGCTATTGCAATGTCTTCTACTGATGGCGTTACAAGAGGCTCAGAGGTTATAGATACTGGAAAATCTATTTCTGTTCCTGTTGGTGATGTTACGTTAGGTCGTGTATTTAATGTTTTAGGAGAAACCATTGATTTAGATTCCGAAATTCCAGCGAGTGCTAGACGTGATTCTATTCATAGAGAAGCTCCTAAGTTTGAACAATTATCAACACAAGTAGAAATTTTAGAAACAGGTATTAAAGTAGTAGACTTATTAGCACCTTATATTAAAGGTGGTAAAATTGGTCTATTTGGTGGAGCCGGTGTAGGTAAAACCGTTTTAATTCAGGAATTAATTAATAACATCGCTCAAGAGCATGGTGGTATTTCTGTATTCGCAGGTGTTGGAGAACGGACACGTGAAGGAAACGACCTTTACCATGAAATGACAGATTCTGGCGTTATTAAGAAAACTGCAATGGTGTTCGGACAAATGAACGAGCCACCAGGTGCTCGTATGCGTGTTGCCTTAACAGGATTAACAATGGCAGAATATTTCCGTGATGAACAAGGACAGGACGTTCTATTCTTCATTGATAACATTTTCCGCTTTACACAAGCTGGTTCTGAGGTTTCTGCATTGCTTGGCCGTATGCCATCAGCGGTTGGTTATCAGCCAACGTTAGCAACAGAAATGGGTAGATTACAAGAACGTATTACTTCAACAAATGTAGGTTCTGTAACATCTATCCAAGCTATCTATGTACCAGCGGATGACTATACAGATCCAGCGCCAGCTACAACATTTGCTCACTTGGATGCAACAACAAACCTTGAGCGTAAATTAACAGAGATGGGTATTTACCCAGCAGTAGATCCACTTGCTTCTACTTCTCGTGCCCTTTCTCCTGAAATTGTTGGCGAAGAGCACTATAATGTAGCAAGAAGTGTACAATCTACACTACAACGATATAGAGAGCTTCAAGATATCATTAGTATCCTAGGTATGGACGAGCTAAGTGACGAAGATAAATTAATCGTTCACCGTGCAAGAAGAATCCAATTCTTCTTATCTCAAAACTTCCACGTAGCGGAGCAATTTACAGGTCAGAAAGGTTCTTATGTACCTGTAAAAGAAACCGTAAAAGGATTTAAAGATATTCTTGATGGAAAATATGATAATCTTCCAGAAGATGCGTTCCGCTTAGTTGGACGTATCGAAGAAGCAATTGAAAAAGCGAAATCTATGGGTGTAGAAGTATAAACTAATCAGGAGGGGTAGTAATGAAGACGATTAAAGTCAATGTAGTAACTCCTGATGGCCCGGTGCATGAATCAGATGTAGATATGGTGATCGCAAAAGCAGAAAGTGGAGAGCTTGGAATTTTAGCAGGACATATTCCGATGGTTGCTCCACTGAAAATAGGAGCTGTTCATTTGAAAAAAGGTTCAGATTCTGAATATCTAGCGGTGAATGGTGGAATTTTAGAAGTTCGCCCGGATCAGGTGACAGTACTTGCTCAATCTGCTGAATTAGCGGAAGAAATTGATTATGATCGTGCCTTACGTGCTAAGGAGCGCGCAGAACAAAGATTACATGCTCAGAAGTCAGAGCATGTAGACTTTAGACGTGCAGAACTTGCTCTTCAACGTGCAATGAATCGTATATCCATTGTTGAGAAAAAATACTAAAAAGTCCCTAAGGGGGCTTTTTTTAATCTGTGGATTGCTTTGAAAAAGAGAATATCAAGCTGTGGTTAAACAGACAAAAAATCAAAAAAATACCTGAATCAAAAGTGAAACCTTTTGATAGGTAAATACGTCAAATAATAGTTGAATCTGAAAGGATAGATTGGAGGAAAAAATGATTGATGCTTTTGGACAACAGGCATTACTAAGTATATTAATACATATCGTGTTTATAGCTCTTTCGTGGTGGGCATTACAGTCACTAAACTTCGAGAAATTTCTTCGTAAAAATCGAGTTTTCCAGGCAAGAGTATTGTATGTATTATTAGCCATTATTATGGGTTCGATTGTCAGTAATTTTTTACTAGACTACTTAAGTTGGTCACAACAATTACCATTAATATTGAATTAATTACCAAAAATAGAAACAATTAATAAGAAAAGATAGGTCTTCATACATGTTTTCATTGCTTCGTTTTTTCAGTAAAATTCATTTTGTGTGCTTAAATAGTTTGTTCCTTGGTTAATGTTTTATTCATGTCAAAAAGTGACGATTAATCACTAGTATGCAATTCTTCTCTCTGGAAACAATGGTAGTATGGGGGAGGAATTGAAATGAAGATAAATAAAACGTTAATTATTATAATAATTATAATTGGTTTGGCTTGCCTAACATTTGGGAATAACATCACTATCGCGAGAACGAAGTCAGATTTAATAACAATAAATGAAATTTTACAAAAACAAGAAAACGTAGCAATAAATGAATGGTCTCTGCATGCAAGAGAAAGGCTGGATAATGTTACAAGTATAGAAGATGCAAAAGCATATCAGTCAAAATTGAAAAAAGTTTTCCCAAATGGTGACTGGGTAGAAACGAAAACACATCAAAGCTGGCAAGCGAAAATGATCGTTCCATCCAGTAATCAAACGGAAGAAAGTATTATTATAACCACTTCTTTAACAACTAATACCGTTCAATCATATATTATTTATGAGGTGAGAGGGAAGAAGTTAGAGGATAATGAAATGAAAAGGTTAGATATGGAAATTAACGAAAAAATTTCTAACATATTTCGTGGGGAACCGACAATTTTCTCTTGTATTAAAGGCGAATTCAGTGATAAGATGAATGAGACTTTGCCTTATAAAGTTAACCAATTGCTAAATGCATTTCAGGCAAAAGAAGTAGAGGCGTTGGAAGAGGATGATTTTATATCCACCTCCGCTTATTCGCCCTTATTTGAAGAACGAATTGATAATAGCGAAAAGGAAATGAACGTACAAATAGGATTGAGAACACAAGATATGGGAGGAAAAACTACGTTCGTAGTTGGCACACCCATCATAACGATTGAATATTAATATAGAGATATTGGACGCGGAGGGGAATAGACTTTGGATAAAATCATCGTCCGCGGCGGAAAAAGGTTAAATGGAACGGTTAAAGTGGAAGGCGCAAAAAATGCCGTTTTGCCTGTGATCGCCGCTACATTATTAGCAAGTGATGGAAAAAGTATAATTAAATCAGTTCCGACTCTTTCAGATGTATATACGATTAATGAAGTATTAAGATATTTGAATGCAGATGTACATTTTGAAAATGGTGAAGTAACCGTTGATGCATCAAGGGACTTAAGTGTGGAAGCACCATTTGAATATGTACGAAAAATGCGTGCATCTGTTTTAGTTATGGGATCATTGTTAGCTAGAAATGGCCATGCAAGAGTAGCATTACCTGGAGGTTGTGCAATTGGCTCAAGACCAATTGATCAGCATCTTAAAGGCTTTGAAGCAATGGGAGCAAAGGTTCAGGTTGGTAATGGATTTATCGAAGCTTCAGTAGAAGGCCGTTTACAAGGAGCAAAAATCTATCTTGATTTTCCAAGTGTAGGTGCTACTGAAAATATTATGATGGCTGCTTCCTTAGCAGAAGGTACAACAATTTTAGAAAATGTAGCAAAAGAACCAGAAATTGTGGATTTAGCAAACTTCCTAAATAAAATGGGAGCAAAAGTAAGAGGTGCAGGTACTGGAACAATTCGTATCGAAGGTGTGGAAGTGCTACATGGTACAGAACATACTATTATTCCTGACAGAATCGAAGCTGGCACATTCTTAATTGCTGCTGCTATCACTGGCGGAAATGTACTTGTACAGGGCGCAGTTCCTGAGCATTTATCTTCTTTAATTGCAAAAATGGAAGAGATGGGTGTTGTCTTCAAAGAAGAAGAAGATGGTATTCGTGTTGTTAGTGCTGAGAATTTAAAAGCTGTAGACATTAAAACAATGCCTCATCCTGGATTCCCAACAGATATGCAATCACAAATGATGGCATTACTTCTTCGTGCAAAAGGAACAAGTATGATTACGGAAACAGTTTTCGAAAATCGCTTTATGCATGTAGAAGAATTCAGACGCATGAATGGCGATGTGAAAATTGAAGGTCGTTCAGTTGTAATGAACGGACCAACTAATCTGCAAGGAGCAGAAGTAGCTGCTACAGATTTGCGTGCCGCTGCTGCTCTGATTTTATCTGGACTTGTAGCTGATGGTATCACTCGCGTTACAGAGCTTAAGCATTTAGATCGTGGCTATGTAAATTTCCATCAGAAATTAGCTGCCTTAGGTGCTGATATCGAAAGAATTACAGAAGAAAGTGAATTAACATTAACTGCAAGCTATGTTGCGGATTTAAATGCATAAAACAAAGGGCAAACTTTATTTATCGTTTACGTTCAGATAAATAAAGTTTGTTTTTTTGTGGGCAAAATTATACATTGCATGTAAAAAATATTTTAAAAACAAATCCAAATGGGTATTGGCTTCCTTTAAAATGCTAATGGAAAAGGTGTTATGTAATGGGGAAATAACAAGAGGTGCATAAATAACAGGATTGCTAAAATAGTATGCAAAACCGAAATATTTAGAACAATTTTTTTAGTAAAAAGCTATCGATTTAAACAGAAAAAGAAGGAATAAAAGCTTGTCCACCTCCATAAGAATGTTTTAGAGACAGTTAGAAGGTCTTATTTCTATTTTATGGAGGCTTTTCATTCATGATTAAAATCAAACCTTTCATCGTACTAGGAGTTATTCTGTTTGCTATCACTTTACTTGTTCCCACAATCCTTGTTTTACCCTCTATTCAGGAAAAAAAGGATGAGCCAAACAGTAATGTAGAATCTGCAGAAGCCAAAGAGCCAGCTATAGAAGTAGCCGTATACAGGCAAAATAAGAAAGAAGTAGAGAAATTAGATTTAGAAGAATATGTAGTTGGGGTTGTTGCCTCTGAAATGCCGGCAAAGTTTGAAATGGAAGCATTGAAAGCACAAGCCTTAACAGCCAGAACATATATTGTAAAAAGAATGATGAATCAAGAAAAATCAGATTTACCAGACGGTGCTCTTGTTGGAGACACAATTGATTATCAAGTATACAACAATCAAGACGAGTTAAAGAAAATTTGGGAAAATGCTGGTTATGATTGGAAAAAGAATATGGAAAAAATCGAAGAAGCCGTAGCTGCTACAAAGGGACAAATTTTAACCTATGAAGGCGATCCGATTGATGCCACTTTCTTCTCCACGAGCAATGGTTACACGGAAAATTCAGATGCAATATGGCCAAATTCTATCTCCTATTTACAAAGCGTAGAAAGCCCGTGGGATGTTAATTCTCCTAAGTTTAATGGGGAAGTAACATTGACTGTAAAGGAGTTTGAGAAGACGCTAGGAGTGTCTTTAGGGACTGGTAGTGAAGTATTAGAAGATGTTAAATATACAAAGGGAAAAAGAATAGCAAGTGCCAAAATCAACGGAAAAGAGATGTCAGGAACAGATATTAGAGAAAAGTTAAATCTTAAATCAACCGACTTTACTATGGAACGAAAAGGAGAGACCGTATATATTGCCACAAAGGGATATGGTCATGGTGTCGGAATGAGCCAATATGGAGCGAATGGAATGGCAGCCAACGGAAAAACATATGATGAAATCGTTAAATACTATTATAAAGGGGTTGAAGTCACTGCCTCAGATGATATGCTGACGAAATATACAGCTCAGAAATAAGGAAATCAGCGAAGGTTGCGGGAGAATGAGCCAAAATAATGATAAATCAGCGAAGGTAGCAAGGGAAAGAGCCAAAATAATGATAAATCAGCCAAACAAAAAATAAATCAGCCAAAGCAAAGAGAATATCAGCCAAACTCAAACTAAGCAAGTCTCCATCCCGAGACTTGCTTTTTTCTACGCTACAAATAAAAAATAAATTTCCATGTATATAATAAAGAACTTTGTCGAAAAATAAGTCTAAAAAAATTTTTTTGCTAATAGGTATATATTTATCATTATCTGTTCAGAATGATTGCTGAGGTGATGATAAAATGAGAGAGGAAGAAAACAAACGTACTTCTCCAAAAAAGTCAAAAGTAAAAAGCTTTTTTAAAAAGCGTTGGGCATTTCCAGCCGTTTATATCGCAAGTGCTGCTATTATTCTAACAGGCGTTCTTTGGTATCAAAATAGCGCATCAGAAACAGATAAGTATAAATATGATGCTGATATGCCAACAAAGCAAATCGATGAACCTGCAGAACCAGTAGCAAAAGAATTTGAAAACTTTGCGTGGCCAGTAGTAGATGAAGAGTCATTTATTACACAAAAGGAATTCTACGATAATACGGCTAGTAAAGAAAAACAAGCTGAATCATTAGTGTTTTATAATAATCAATATCAGCCAAACACAGGTATTGATTTAAAAATGGAAGATGATAGCGAATTCGAAGTGGTAGCTGCCTTAAGCGGAACCGTTACGAAAGTGGCGGAAGATTCTCTATTAGGTAACACGATTGAAATTGATCACGAAAATGGGATTAAAACATATTACCAGTCTGTGAAGGATTTCCAAGTAGAAGTTGGAGATGAAGTGGAAAAAGGTCAACCATTAGCCACTGCTGGAAAAAGTAAGTTAAATCAAGATGCAAGTGTTCATGTTCACTTTGAAGTAAGAAAAGACAATGTTGCGGTAAACCCAATTGATTATTTTGGTAAGCCATTAAGTGCTTTGGAAAGTGATGATACTTCTGGTGCTACATCAGAAGCTGATTCAGAGGTGGAAGAGTCTGAATCAGCTGATGAAGAAATGCCAACAGATAACTCATTAGAAAATGGAATAAATTCTAATCAGGATGAAGATGCAGAAGGAACTACAGATCCAAACGCATAATTGAAAAACTGTGAAAATAGGGGTTGCTATAAATCGGTCTCTTACATGCATGAGATATCATCTTTTGCAAAGTAAGAAGTCCTTTATAGCACTCCTTTTTATGTCTATATAACTTTCTACGCGAAAAAAATATTTTTAGCATGGGAAATGTCGAAATGGTAAGCCGCGTTTATGTAAACAACTAAGCTTTTAGATAAATTCCTCCTTCCTTTCATGATGGTGCTAGTTCCATTAATCCACCTATTCAAATCTTTAATAGGTAAAAAATAATAGGTTTATTTCCATGTTATAAGAAACGTTAGATGAAAGTTGCCAATTAGGTGCGGAAACTGACAAATTTCTCGGGAAATAATTGTCCTTAGGAAACAATCAGTTTTGGATAAAAAACTTATTAAAGGGTAGTAGTATTTCATTCTCAAATAATCGATCCACATTTTAAATTCCTCATGTGCTCTCCATATAAACCTTCCTTTAATTCAGCAAAATAAAGAATTTTAGTTGAAAAACTCATTAAAATCAAAGAAATCATAAAAAAAATTAGACAAACCTTGTCCCTATTCATATTTTTCTGCATAAAGTATCATCCAAGCTAATAAAATGTTACAAACCTTACAAAGAGGAAGTTTGGAGTGAGGGGTCGTTTGAAGACAATGGATATGTAGTCGAGGACATGTTTAATCATAATAAGTACAGAAAGCCTTTGACTTTCTGCCGCATGAAGAATCGTATTTAGTAGGAAAGGAAACGTGCGGGATGAAGAATTTCGATGAAGCGAAAAGCGAGTCTCATTTCACACTTCTCACATCCAATTTAGGGAGGGCGAGTGGTGTGCACGATTACATCAAAGAGAGAACTATCA
>Ga0182738_1004675_pt1 | contig 15021 bp, 12 predicted proteins | sample eDN5th30CBELigMG_FD_128876 | JGI IMG/M metagenome (GOLD analysis project Ga0182738, IMG submission 128876) | Enriched Miracle-Growth compost microbial communities from Emeryville, California, USA - eDNA 5th pass 30_C BE-Lig MG (version 2)... ... | reverse complement strand
GAAGAAGCTCGCACCGGCGGCGCACCACAGATAAAGGTCCGGCGGAATGAAATTCAGCGCAATGGCGCGCCGGATCGCGGCAAGCCCTTCCTTCGGGCGCGATGCGTGAATGAGGGAGTCCGCGAGGCTGTAGATGCCGTCCGCGTAATGCGGGCCGAGCTTGACGGAGGTCGAAAGCGCTTCGACGCTGCGGTCGGCGTCGCCGAGATAGAGCTCGGAGACGCCGAGCTCCCGATGCCCGAACGGCGACAACGGATTGAGGTGGATCGCCTCCAGGGCGACGTCCTGGGCAGCGCGCAGCAATTCCTCGTTCTGCCGGGCGCCGAGCAGCCATTCCATCGACAGGGTGCGCGACAGGCCGCTGAGCGCCGGCGGAAAAGCCCGATGCTCGGCAAGGGCCTGCTCGAAATCGCGGCGCGCCTGCAGGGCGCCGGCCACGGTCGGTACTTTCAAGCGGTGAATGCCGCGAAGATAGAGATGATAGGCCCGGGCATTGCGCACATAGTCGTCGTAGAAGACTTCGTTGCGCTCCATCTCGGCCGCGATATGGGACGTCATCGAGCGGACGATGTCGCGCCGCCGGTCGGGCAGGGTCGCGACTTCAAGGGTATAGCGGGCCGCCCAGACCATCGTGTCGGTGGGAAGGAACAGCAACTGGACAAGCAGTCCCTCCGGCGAGATCCTCGTATCGAGAACGTAGTGGACCTCGTTGCGCTCCAGCCGGCCGACCCAGTCGACATCGCCCCGCAGGCACCTTGCCGTATGCGGCGCGACCACGACGATGCCGCGCATGACCGCAAGGCCCATCGCGATATCCTCGACGAGCCCCTCGGCCAGCATCACATCCGTCGCCTTGGATCGACGCGCCACCGGCGGCAGGAGCGCGATCCGCGGGTGGCCACCGTCAAGACATTGCTCGATCCGCCCGGCGGCGGGATCGACGCGCATGACCGATTGTCCTGAATCGCATAGTGGCAAGGTGGCCTCCCCTGCGCTTGCCGGCAGACACATAAAGGCTACTCCATGAGCGAGCTTTACTCAACCTAAAACCGCAAAAAATTCTCCGGGCACCAACCCCAAGTCACGACGACAGGCCTGAACGCGGAAACCCCTGTTGGCCGCATGTCCCGATACATTTTCTTACATTTCCCGCCCCCGCCGGAAACATGCAAGACACATGGCGAAGCTCTTTAGGCGCCTGTCAACGGCAGTCAACAAGGGAAAACACCGTGCCTTTCCAACTCCCCATAATCGCCACGCTCGCCGCCGGCGCAATGATGCTCGCCACGCCGGCGATGGCGGAACAGAAGCCGACCGTCGTGCTCGTGCACGGCGCTTTCGCCGATTCCAGTAGCTGGAACGGCGTGATCGGGACGCTTGAAGCCGATGGCTATCCGGTCGTCGCCGCGGCCAATCCCCTGCGCAGCGTCAAGGGCGACGCCCGGTCCGTATCGAGCCTTCTGTCCACCATCGCGGGCAAACCATTCGACAGGGGGACATCATGACGACGATCGACAAGAATGGCACACCGCTCTCCCAGATGCTGAACAAGGCCTTCGCGGCCTTCGACAGGGACGGGGACGGCAAGCTGAATACGGACGAGTTCAAGAACTTCAACGAGATCCTGAAGCCGGGCATCGCCGTCGACAGCCACGGCAAACCCAAGATCGATTTCAGCGAGCGGATGGATCACGACGGCGACGGGCTGGTCAGCCGGGAGGAGATGAACACGACGCCGCTGCTGATGCCGGCCGGTCTGTGCGATCCGAGCCTGAAGTCCATGCTGGACTATCTGCGACTGAAGGGCGATCCCGATGCCCTCGAAGCCGCGGCGATCCTCGAGGAACGGGGCACCGGGGAAACCTGAACGAAAAGGGCGGGCGCCGGCCCGGCGTCCGTCTCTTGCCGGCCGGGCGGAACAAGCCTTGCGTTGTGCAGTTAGACCTGTGGCAACAATCCCGAGGAGATTCCCATGGCCAAGAAAGCGAGCCCCATCGCGAAGATGGAGGAAGCGGACGTGCACGACCAGACGCTGCAGCGCGGCAAGGGCGGCGAGCTGCACCAGACAGCAGGGGACGGCCAGCCGGTGCTGACGACCGCGCAGGGCGCCCCGGTGGCGGACGACCAGAACACGCTGCGCGTCGGCGCGCGCGGGCCGGCGCTGATCGAGGACTTCCACTTCCGCGAGAAGATCTTCCATTTCGACCACGAGCGCATTCCCGAGCGCGTGGTCCATGCCCGCGGCTACGGTGCCCACGGCTATTTCGAGACCTATGATTCGCTCGCGGCCTATACGCGGGCGGACGTGTTCCAGCGCGCGGGCGAGAGGACGCCGGCCTTCGTGCGCTTTTCCACCGTCGCCGGCAGCAAGGGGTCGTTCGACCTTGCCCGCGACGTGCGCGGCTTCGCCGTGAAGATCTATACGAAGGAGGGCAACTGGGACCTCGTCGGCAACAACATCCCGGTCTTCTTCATTCAGGATGCGATCCGCTTCCCGGACATCATCCACGCCGTGAAGCCGGAGCCCGACCGCGGCTTTCCGCAGGCCCAGTCGGCGCATGACAATTTCTGGGACTTCATCAGCCTGACGCCCGAAAGCATGCACATGATCATGTGGATCATGTCGGACCGGGCCATTCCCCGCTCCTTCCGCTTCATGGAAGGCTTCGGCGTACATACGTTCCGCTTCGTCAATGCGAAGGACGAATCGACCTTCGTCAAGTTCCACTGGAAGCCGAAGCTCGGCCTCCAGTCCGTCGCCTGGAACGAGGCGGTCAAGATCAACGGCGCGGACCCGGATTTCCACCGGCGCGACCTCTGGCAGGCCATCCAGTCCGGCAATTTTCCGGAATGGGAGCTCTGCGTCCAGCTCTTCGACCAGGATTTCGCCGACGGCTTCGACTTCGACGTGCTCGACCCGACGAAGCTGATCCCGGAAGAAGTGCTGCCGGTACAGCCCGTCGGCCGGCTCGTGCTCGACCGCATGCCGGAGAACTTCTTCTTCGAGACCGAACAGGTCGCGTTCATGACGCAGAACGTGCCGCCCGGCATCGACTTCAGCAACGATCCGCTGCTGCAGGGCCGCAACTTCTCCTATCTCGACACGCAGTTGAAGCGCCTCGGCAGCCCGAACTTCACCCACCTGCCGATCAACGCGCCGAAGTGTCCCTTCGCGCATTTCCAGCAGGACGGCCATATGGCGATGCGCAACCCGACGGGCCGCGCCAACTACCAGCCGAACTCGTGGGGCGAAGGCCCGCGCGAATCGCCCCTCGAGGGCTACCGGCACTTCCCCGCCGAGGAGGCCGGCCCGAAGGTCCGCCTGCGGGCGGAGAGCTTCGCCGACCACTACAGCCAGGCGCGCCAGTTCTACATCAGCCAGACGCCGCCGGAGCAGCGGCACATCGCCATGGCGCTGACCTTCGAGCTCAGCAAGGTCGAGACGCCCGTCATCCGCGAGCGCATGGTCTCCCACCTTCTCAACATCGACGAGACGCTTGCCGGCAAGGTCGCCGCCGCCCTCGGCATCGATCCCATGCCGAAGCCGGCGGATGCGGCGGTCAAGACGCGCCAGGACCTGGAGCCCTCCCCCGCCCTCAGCATCCTCGAGCGGGGCCCCAAGCGCTTCGAGGGCCGCAAGCTGGGCGTGCTCGTCACGGAGGGCGCCGACCGCGCACTCTTCGACACGCTGGAGGCCGGCATCATGGCCGAGAAGGCGGTGATCGAGATCATCGCGCCGAAGGTGGGCGGGGTGACGCTCTCGGACGGAAGCCCGCTTGCGGCGCAGCAGATGATCGACGGCGGCCCGTCCGTCCTCTACGACGCCGTGGTCGTCCTCGCTTCCGAGGCGGGCATGGCGGACCTCCTAAAGGAGGCGGCGGCGCGGGACTTCGTCGCCGACGCCTTCGCCCATTGCAAGTTCATCGGCTATACGGCACCGGCCTTCCCCCTTCTCGAAAAGGCCGGCGCGGCCGGCATGCTCGATGAGGGAACGGTGGAGATCGACGGCGTGGACGCGGTCGCCGATTTCCTGAAGGCGCTCGGCGCGTTGCGCGTCTGGGCGCGCGAGCCTTCGGTCAAGCTGCCCTGAACGGAAAGCCCCGGCGAAACGCCGGGGCCTCCCGGGCGGTCAGGGCGGCCAACGACAGTGCCGCCGCTTCGGCTGGCGATGGAACCTCCCTCGGCCCTCGCGCCTTACCGCTCCATCACCATATCGAGGGAGCAGGCCCATGAAGTGCATTTCTCTCCTCATTCTGGCGGGCGGCCTGGCGCTCACGCAGGCGCCTCGGGCGACGGCCGGCGAAGAGCAGTTCCTGGCGTCGCTGAAAGGACAATACGAGGGCAAGGGGCAGGTGAGGCTGCGCACGAACCGCGGCCCGATCAACGTGACCTGCAGTTTCGGTTCCACGGCAACCGCGAACACGCTTTCACTGGACGGCAAGTGCCGCGGCCTCGTCGTGGTCTCGCGAGCCATAGGCGCCGAGCTGACCCGGCGCGGCAGCTCCTACAAGGGCTCGTATATCGGCGCGGGCTCCGGGCCGGCAACCCTGTCGGGCAAGCGGAACGGCAACGCCTTGAACCTCACCATCCGGTGGGCCAAGGAAATCAACGGCGACCGCAACGCCCAGCTATCGGTGGCCAAATCGGGCTCACGCGGCCTCACGCTGACCACGACGGACAAGGACCCCGCGTCGGGCAAGGCCGTCGTCACCAGCAAGATCGTGCTGCATCGAAAGTAGGTTCGGAGGCTGCCGTCAGGGCCGCGCCGCCGGAGCGTTCCCGTGGACGGCGTCGTAGATGCAGGGCGCCGCAACGACGGCGCCCACGATCAGCAAAAGGACGATCTTCTTCATCGCGGCTCACACCACGGTCAGCACGACGTCGATATTGCCGCGCGACGCCTTGGAATAGGGGCAGGTCCGGTGCGCCTCCTCGACCAGCGCCTCGGCGAGGTCCCTTTCGAGGCCCGGCAGGCTGATGCTCAGGCGCGCCTGGAGGAAATAGCCCTCGCCGGCCATGCCGAGGTCGACCTCCGCATCGACGGCGGCCTCTGCGGGCAGGCGGAGCTTGCGCCCGGCGGCGGCAAGGCCGAGCGCGCCGATGAAGCAGGCCGACCAGCCGGCGGCGAACAGTTGCTCGGGATTGGTGCCGCCCTTGCCGCTGCCGGGCGGCGACAGGCGCACGTCGAGCGCCCCGTCGTCGCTGCGGGCCGCGCCGTCGCGCCCGCCGGTGGTGTGGGTCTTGCCGGTGTAGAGAACCTTTTCGATCCGGGTCATGCTGTCTGCTCCTTCGTGCGTCGCCGTTCGCGACATCGTTGACGAGAAGCGTTCTGAGGGATCGCCGTATCCGGCATGTTTTCGAAAAGGGGTAAATTGTATCGCAGCGTAGCAGCAGGGCCGGCGGCTACTTTCCCATACGAAAGGCCCGGAATATCCGGGCCTCGTTCAGGGCAACACGATTTCGGCGGCAAGCCCGCCGCCGGGGCGATTGCAAAGCCGCACCGCCCCTCCGATCGAGGCGGCGAGCTGCTGGGCGATGGCAAGCCCGAGCCCCGCGCCGCCGGTCTCGCGGTTACGCGACCCCTCCAGCCGGAAGAAGGGCTTCATCGCCGCTTCCAGCCTGTCGTCCGGAATGCCCGGCCCGCGGTCGAACACGGCGATGACGGTCCTGCCGTCGCCGCCGCGCACAACGCTTATCTCGGCGCTGCCGGCATATTTCAACGCGTTGTCGACGAAATTGGCGATGATGCGGCGCAGCGCATGCGGCTTGGTCGCCACCGTGCCGGAAACCACGCCCGACACCCGAACCGCCTTGCCTATATCCTGGTAGTCGTAGGCGATGCTGTCGATGAAGGAGGAAAGATCGATGCGGGTGGCCTTCTCGCCGCTGCTGTGGGCGCTGCGGGCATAGGCGATGCCGTCCTGCACCAGCCGCTCGATCTCGGCAAGGTCGCGCACCAGCTTGTCGCGCTCGGGCGTATCGTCCGCCATGTCGGCGCGCAGCCGCATGCGGGTGATCGGCGTCTGGAGATCGTGCGAGATGGCGGCAAGGATCTGCACGCGCTCTTCCAGATAGTGGGCGATGCGCTCGCGCATGGCGTTGAAGGCCGCGGCGGCATGGGCCACTTCGCTCGGCCCGGTTTCGTCGAGGGCCGGCCCGCGCCTGTTGGGATCGAGCGTCTCGGCCGCCTCGGCAAGCCGTCCAAGCGGGCGCGTCGCCTGCCGCACCGCATACCAGGCGCACAGCATCAGCAGCGCCATCTGCACGATGAAGACGTAGGGCAGCCAGTCCGCGACCGGCATGACGCCGCGCGGCATGATGTCGATGGTCAGGGGGCTGCCGTCGCTCAGCGACAGATGCGCCTGCAGGCGCTGCACGTCTCCCGGGGTCGTCTCGAGGCTGAGGGGAAAGCGATGGCCGGTCGCCGCCTCGATCCGCGCCGCGATCTCGGCGCCGTGCCGCGAGGTATCCGGCGCGCCGGGCACGCCCTCGCCGAGCACGAACTGGTAGTTGCCGCGCCCGAGCCGGCCGACAAAGCGCGGTCGCTCGCCGGCCGGCAACTGGTCGAGCACGGCGATGGAGGTCGCGACGTCGTTCTCCAGCGTGCCGAGCATCAGCTCCTTCGCGGTCAGGTAACGCTCGATGGAGAGCACGGTGAAGGACAAGGCGTAGGCGACGGCCAGCCCGACGAACAGGATGAGGAATATCCGGGCGCGCAGCGTCGCCGGCCAGCGAAGACCGCTCATCGCTGCTCCACGATCTCGATCGGCACGGAAAAGACATAGCCCTCGCTGCGCACCGTCTTGATGTAGAGGGGCTCGCGCGCGTCGTCGCCGAGGCGCTGGCGCAGCCGGCTGACGAGAAGATCGATGGAGCGGTCGAACAGGTCAGCATCGCGCCCCTGCGTCAGGTTCAGCAGCTGGTCGCGATTGAGAACGCGCTGGGGATGGTCGACGAAGACGCGCAGCAGGCGGTATTCCGCGCCGCTGAGGGCAATGGCCGTTCCCTCCCGGTCGAGCAGGTGCCGCCCGACCGTGTCGAGCCGCCAGTCGCCGAAGCTCAGGATCCGGCCCGCCTCGCTGATCTGGAGATTGGGCGGCAGCATGCGCGTGCGCCGGAGCACGGCCTTGATGCGGGCGAGCAGTTCGCGCGCGGCGAAGGGTTTCGCCAGATAGTCGTCGGCCCCCATTTCGAGGCCGAGAACGCGGTCCATCTCGTCGTTGCGCGCCGTCAGCATCAGGATCGGCGTCGCCTTGTGCCTTCCCGCGCGCAGTTCCCGGCACAGGACGAGGCCGTCGTCGCCGGGCATCATGACGTCGAGCACGATGAGATCGACGGTGTTTGCCTCGAGAAAGGCCCGCATCTGCCGCCCGTCGGCGGCGATGCTCGCCCGCAACCCGTTCTTCTTCAGGTAGGACGACAACAGTTCGCGGATCTCGCGGTCGTCATCGACGATCAGGATATGGTCGACATGCTCCATGGAAGGACTTTCATTTTCCATCGCGGCCCCTTGCGGCCATTTCCTTGTAACCGCCGGGCCGGCATCCGCAAACGGGGATATCACAGCCGCGACGCGTCGATCACCGCCCGGGCGAACGCCAGCGGCGCTTCCTGCGAACATGTGCGGCAAGGTCCCCGTCCCATGTATCCGCGGTATGTGCCGCGGGCCGTGAAGGTGCATGCGGATGTAACATCCGGCCGCCGCGATACACTTCGATACAATCGCCGCCATGGCCCGCGCCGCCCTACAGTTCGGTACAAATTCCCGCCGCGGCGAACACATCCGGGATACGCCGCGCTGGCGATATGTCCCCACTGGCCGCGCCGTATCGCCGTCCAGAGCCGAAACCCACGCCAAAGGAAACGACGATGACGCTTCTTGTGATTGCCTATCTCGGGGGCGCGCTGACCATTCTCAGTCCGTGCATTCTGCCGATCCTCCCCTTCGTCTTCGCGCGCGCAGGCCAACCTTTCCTGCGCAGCACGCTTCCGATGCTTGCCGGCATGGCGGCGACCTTCGCGCTCGTCGCGACGCTGGCGGCGGTCGGCGGAAGCTGGGCGGTCCATGCCAACGACTACGGCCGGCTTGCCGCCCTCGCCGTCCTTGCCCTCTTCGGCGCGAGCCTCCTGTCGCCCCGGATCGCCGCGGCCCTCAACCGGCCCGCGGTCACGCTCGGGAACAGGTTGCTGAGCCGGACGGCGCCTGCGGGCTCCGGGCAGACGGCTGCCCGCTCCTTCGTGCTCGGCGTTGCCACCGGCCTGCTCTGGGCGCCCTGCGCGGGGCCGATCCTCGGCCTCGTTCTGACGGGCGCCGCCCTGAACGGCGCCAATCTCGAAACCTCCCTGCTGCTCCTGGCCTATGCCGCCGGCGCCGCCACGTCGCTCGCCCTTGCCCTTGCGGTCGGCGGCAGGGTCTTTGCCGGCATGAAGCGCTCGCTTCGAGCCAGCGAACGCATTCGCCAGGCGCTCGGCGCCGCCGTGCTCGCCGGGGTCGCCGCCATCGCGCTCGGCCTCGATACCGGCCTTCTGGCGCGGCTTTCCTATGCGGGCACCGCATCCTTCGAACAGGCCGTGCTCGATCGCCTCCCTGCACGCCCGACGGCGGAGGTGACGGGTTCCATCGTCTCCGCCGCCAGCGACGGGCAGCCCTTCCGCAGCGACCTTCCCGTCGAGGGCGAAGCACCGTCGCTCGACGGCGCCGTTGCCTGGCTGAATTCCGCGCCGCTCGACATGGCGGCGCTGCGCGGCAAGGTCGTCCTCGTCGATTTCTGGACCTATTCCTGCATCAACTGCATCCGGACCACGCCCTTCATTCGGGCCTGGGCCGACAAGTACAAGGACCAGGGCCTCGTCGTCGTCGGCGTTCACGCACCCGAATTCGCCTTCGAGAAGAACATCGACAACGTCAGGAAGGCCGTTGCGGACGCCGCGATTACCTATCCCGTCGCGATCGACAACGACTACCGGATCTGGCGCGCCTTCGCGAACAGCTATTGGCCCGCCCACTATCTGATCGATGCCGACGGCAGGATCCGCTACCATCATTTCGGCGAGGGCAACTACGCCGGGACCGAACAGGCGATTCAAGACCTCCTGCGCGAGGCGGGCGGCAAGACGGCATCGAATGCGCTCGTGAAGCCGCAGGCCGAGGGCGCCGAGGCCGGCCCCGATCTTGCGAACATCCGCTCCGGCGAAACCTATCTCGGCTACGAGCGCGCGACGGGCTTCGTCTCGCCGGGAGGCCTCGCGGCGGACGGCGCCCGCAGCGACACCATCCGCGATCCCGAATTTTAGAAATCTGCGTTAAAGAAAACTTTTACACTTCCAAAACACTATTCATGAACCTTATCCGATCTGTGGGGACGAAATGAAAATCCTCTCGCGATTCCGGCTCGTCGGCACCGTCACCGCCACGACCATCGTCATTCTGCTCCTGGCCCTTGCTGCCGTCGCCATCGCGATTTCCAGCCGTGTCACCGACCAGATCGCCCAACAGGCAATCGACAGCCAGAATGCCAGCCTCCGGGCGGCGGCGACGATCGTCGAGCGGGACCTGCCGGGCACCAGGATAACCTGGGCGCCGGACGGGAACGTCGACCGCGTCGAGATGGAAGCAATCCCCGCGACCTTCGAAGACCATACCATGATCGATACGATCGGCCGCATGACCGGCCAGACCGTGACGGTGTTCGCCTGGGACGAGAAGGCGAAGGACTTCCTGCGCCGCACCACCAACATCATCAAGCCCGACGGCCAGCGTGCCGTCGGTACGGCGCTCGGCCAGACGGGCGCGGTCTATCCGGTCGTGACGAAGGGGCAGACCTATCGCGGCGAGGCCGTCATCCTCGGCATTCCCTATTACACCATCTATCAGCCGGTCTTCAGCGCGGACAACAAGGTGATCGGCATCCTCTATGCCGGCGTGCGCGCGGCGGAGATAAACGCCATCGGCAGCCGCATTACCTGGACGATCGCCGCGGCCGCGCTCGTCACCCTGCTGGTCGCCGGCATGCTCATGACCTTCGTCGCCCGGCGCATCATGGGGCCGATCCCCCGGCTGACCCATGTCGCGACCCAGTTGGCGGAAGGGCATATCGATACCGCCGTGCCGGACCAGACCCTGCGCAACGAGATCGGCGGGCTTGCAAGGGCCCTCGAAGTGTTCCGCCAGAATGCCCTCTTGAAACTCGACCTCGAACGGCAGGCGGACGAAAGCCGGTCGCTCGGCGAGCGCGAGCGGCTGCAGCGCGAGCAGGCGAAGGCCGAGGAGACGGCCCGCATCAGGACGGCGGTCGACACGCTCGCCGACGGCCTGCGCCGGCTGAGCCAGGGCGACCTGACCTGTCGCATCGATGCGCCGTTCGGCGACGAGCTCGACCGCCTGCGGGAAGACTTCAACGGTTCGCTTGCGACGCTGAACTCCACGATTACCCGCCTCACCGGCGAGGCGCTCGGCATCCAGGCCGGCGCGAACGAAATGACGACGGCCAGCGGCGACCTCTCCAAGCGCACGGAGCAGCAGGCTGCCTCGCTGGAGGAAACGTCCGCGGCGCTGGAACAGATAACGGCCACGGTGAAAAGCGCCTCGGAGCGCGCCGACGAGGCCTCTTCCATGGCAAGCGAGGCCAAGCAGAGCACGGAACGCTCGAGCAAGGTCGTTTCCGACGCCATCGACGCCATGGGGCGCATCGAGCATGCCTCCTCCGAGATATCCAAGATCATCAACGTGATCGACGAGATCGCCTTCCAGACCAACCTGCTGGCGCTCAACGCCGGCGTGGAAGCGGCGCGCGCCGGCGAGGCCGGCAAGGGCTTTGCGGTCGTCGCCCAGGAGGTGCGCGAGCTTGCGCAACGCTCGGCCAGCGCCGCCAAGGACATCAAGGCCCTGATCGGCAAATCCGGCGAGGAAGTGGCAAGCGGCGTCGGCCTGGTGAAGGCGACGGGCGAAGCCCTGACGCGGATCTCCGAACAGGTGGTGAGGATCAACGGCCATATCGGCTCGATCGCGACGGCAGCGCGCGAACAGGCGACCGGGCTTCAGGAGATCAACATCGCCGTCAGCCAGATGGACCAGTTCACGCAGAAGAATGCCGCGATGGTGGAGGAAACGAGTGCCGTCACCCACCGCCTCGCCGAAAGCGCCTCGACGCTGGCAACGCTGGTCGGGCAGTTCCGTACGGGCGCCCAGGAGACGGGCGCCGTTCCCGCACGCCAGCCGGTCGCGGCCGACGGCCCCGGCAGGGCATCGACGCCCTCGCCGGCCCGCCGCATGCTGGGCTCGCTGGCCAAGGCATTCGCCCCCGCCGGCGCCACCGCTCTTGCCGCCAATGCGGACTGGGAGGAATTCTGATCCGCCGCATGCCGCCAAGGTTCACGGTCACCAAACGGCCTCAGCCCAGCAAACGCCGGATTTCTCCGACCATCCGGGACATGTCGGTCGGCTTGCCGAGACTGGTCACGCCGCGGAAGAAGCCGGATTCGGTGAGCACGCGTCCTTCGGCGGAGGCGAGGACGAAAGGCACATCCCGCGACCTGAGCAGCGCGGCGACGGCCGTCACCTTGCCGTCCCGCAAGGTGACGTCGAGAACCGCGGCGTCCGGCCGCTCGCGATGGAGAAGCTGCAGGGCCTCCTCGACGCTTCCGACCGGCCCCAGAACCTCGAAGCCGCCGCTTGCGAGCGCCCGCTCGATCTCCATCGCGATGAGGATTTCATCCTCGGCCACCAGGACGCGCTTGGCGGCCCGACAGCGCCCGTCATCGAAAGACATGCGCATCCCCATATCGGCAGTTTGACGATGGCGGCCAAACCGCGCGCACCGAACCTTTGTTCCGCCGATTGCGGCCGACACATTGGCCGGCCGGACGATTGCAGTTGCAAACGCTTTGGAAAACCCCATGTTAGCGAAGCCCGTTGCCGTTTGAAACGGGGGCCGGAGCACGGATTGGCATCATCTCCGTAAACGCCGCGAAGGGGTGTCAAATTGCGCGAGTCCGTTCATTTCCTCGATGGCGGCGGAAAAATGGCCGACATCATCCGGGCCTACGACTGGTCCTCGACCGCCCTCGGGCCTCTCGAACAATGGCCTTCCGCCCTCAAGATCGCCGTCGGCATGATGGTGAATTCAAAATTCCCCAAATGCATCCTCTGGGGACCCGACCTCGTCACCATCTGCAACGAAGCGTTCCTGCCCATTCTCGGCGGAAAGCCGCCTGCGCTCGGCAGGCCGTTCAGCGAGGTGTGGGGCGAGGTTTGGGACGAGATCGGGCCGATCGCCGAGCGCGCCTTCGCCGGCGAGGCGACGTTCATCGAGGACTTCCCGCTCGTCATCAACCGCCACGGCTATCCCGAGAAAGCCCATTTCACGTTCTGCTACAGCCCGATCCGCGACGAGACCGGCGTGGTCCGCGGGATGATCGACACGGTGATCGAGACGACGGCCACGGTCGAAGCCCGGCGTCAGGCGAGCCTGCTCAACGGAGAGCTGGAACATCGCATCAAGAACACGCTCGCCGTTGTCGCGGCGATCATCAGCCAGACATTGCGCGGCGGCGATACCGATGCGGAGGCGCGGTCGGCCCTCCTTGAGCGCATCCAGGCGATGGCGCACGCCCAATCGCTGCTGACACGCGCCGGCGCGACGGAAGCCAGCGTCGTCGATGTCGTCCTGCAGGCGACGGCGGCGTTCACGACGTCGGACGAGCGGTTCCACATCGGCGGCCCGCCGGTCATGCTGTCGTCCAAGCAGGCCCTGAGCCTCAGCCTGGCATTGCACGAGCTGGCGACGAACGCCGTGAAGTACGGCGCCCTTTCGAACGAGAAGGGAAAAGTGCGCATCGACTGGACGGTGGGCCGGCCCGACACAGACGACGCGTTCCTGCTCCGCTGGATCGAAGAGGGTGGGCCGGAGGTCCAAGCCCCGACCCGCAAGGGCTTCGGCTCCCGCATTATCCAGACGGTGCTGCCGTACGACTTCGGCGGTGAAGCATCGCTTTCACACGATCCTTCGGGCCTCCGGTTCCAGTTGCAAACCAACATGCGGCAGATCGGCAACCGCCCGGCCCAGAGCGATCTCCCGGAGCAATCAGCGTCGCAGGCCTCCTAAAAACCCACAGGCCTCGGCGCGGAATACGCCGAGGCCTGCCGGCGGGACTGGGAGGAAGGTCACGCCGCCTTGGGCTTGCGGGCTTCGCGCGCCCATTCGGGAATCCAGTCGCGATGGGCTGCGAGGAGGTCGTCCACCAGCGACCAGATCTGTTCGAGATCGAGTTCGGCGGCCGTGTGCGGATCCATCATCGCGGCGTGATAGAGGTGGTCGCGGTTCTCCGTCATCAGGGCGGCGACCGTCAGTTCCTGCACGTTGATATTGGTGCGCATCAGCGCGGTCAGTTGCGGCGGCAGGGCGCCGATATGGGTCGGCTGGATGCCGGAGGCGTCGACGAGGCAGGGCACTTCCGCCGCGCAGTTCTCCGGCAGCGAGGTGATGCAGCCGTTGTTGCGCACGTTGCCGTAGATGACGGAGGGCTCGCCCGTCCACACCGAGTTCATGATGGAGGAGGCATATTCGTGGCTCGCCTTCACCTCGATGGTCTCGGCATCGCGGAAGGCGGCCGCCTGGCTCTTCCAGCGCTCGACCTGCTCGATGCAGCGCTTGGGATACTCGTCGAGCGGGATGCCGAACTTCTCGATGAGGTCCGCGCGCCCCTCCTTGATGAAATAGGGCGTGTATTCGGCGAAATGCTCCGAGCTTTCGGTGACGAAATAGCCGAGCCGCGCCAGCATCTCGTAGCGCACCTTGTTCGGGCAGCGCGGGTTCCAGTGGCTGGGCTTGGGAAAGCGGCCCTCGCGGTAGCCGGCAAGAAGGTCCGGGTAGAGGTCGCGGTAGCTGCCGTCCGGCTGGCGATGCTCGAAGGAGAGGTAGAAGGCCATGTGGTTGATGCCGGCGGCGCGGTAGCGGATCTCCTCGACGGGAATGTCGAGGTCGCGCGCCAGCTCCCACGCCGTCCCCTGCACGGAATGACAAAGGCCCACCTGCCGGATCGCCGGGAACTTCTCCGCGATGGCCCAGGTGTTGATGGCCATCGGGTTGACATATTGCAGGAGGATCGCATCCGGGCAGACCTCCAGCATGTCCGCGCAGATCGACCAGAGATGCGGCACCGTCCGGAGCCCCCGCATGATGCCGCCGACGCCGAGCGTATCGGCGATGGTCTGGCGCAGGCCGTACTTCTTCGGCACCTCGAAATCCGTGACCGTGCAGGGCTCGTAGCCGCCGATCTGGAAGGCGACGACGACGAAATCCGCCCCCTCCAGCGCCTTGCGCTGGCTGGAATGGGTCTCGACCTTTGCACTGGAGCCGAGCGTCCTTGCCAGCTTGCCGGCGACGATCTCGCTTTCGGCGAGCCGTTCCGGGTTGATGTCCATCAGCGCGATGGTCGCACCGGAAAGCGCAGGGCGCTGCAGCACGTCGCCGATGATATTCTTCATGAAGACGGTGGAGCCGGCGCCGATGAAGGTGATCTTGGGATGTCTCATGGGATTGCCTTTGTATTCTGGGTTAGGCGGCCACATCGAAGGCGGCCCGGACGAGCCGTTCGGTGTAGGGAGTCTTGGGGCGGGTGAGCACGTCTTCGACGGGGCCTTCCTCGACGATCCGCCCGTGCTGCATGACGACGACGCGGTGGCAGAGCGCGCGCACCACCTTCAGGTCGTGCGAGATGAAGAGGTAGCTGAGGCCCCGTTCGTCCTGGAGCTTGCGCAGGAGGTCGATGATCTGCGCCTGGACGGAGAGGTCGAGCGCCGAGGTCGGCTCGTCGAGCAGGATGAATTCCGGCTCCAGCGCGACGGCGCGGGCAATGGCGATACGCTGGCGCTGGCCGCCGGAGAATTCATGCGGGAACCGCGACAGGATGTCGGTCGGCAGCCCCGCGGCGGAAAGCGCCTCGCGCACCCGGTCGATCCGCTCGCGGCGGTTCTCGCCGAGGCCGTTGACGACCAGGCCCTCCTCGATGATCTGCCCAATG
>Ga0182738_1004672_pt1 | contig 15027 bp, 18 predicted proteins | sample eDN5th30CBELigMG_FD_128876 | JGI IMG/M metagenome (GOLD analysis project Ga0182738, IMG submission 128876) | Enriched Miracle-Growth compost microbial communities from Emeryville, California, USA - eDNA 5th pass 30_C BE-Lig MG (version 2)... ... | reverse complement strand
CATGGCCGGCCCGCCCATCAGCTTGGACATCAGCAGAATGCCCACCGGCACCAGCAGCGTGCCCACCGGGTCGATGTGGCGCATGGGGTTCAGGGTAATGCGCCCGGCCTGCTGCGCGGTGGGGTCGCCCAGCATGCGGGCCACGTAGCCGTGCGCCGCCTCGTGCAGCGTGATGGCGAAAATGACGGGAATCGCGTAGATCGCGATGGCCTGGATGAGATCGGACATGATGAAAGAGAGTCAGAGGCCCAGCGAGGCCGGGTCGCCGCGGCCACGGCGCAGGACGGCGGGTTCATCGCCGGTAAGGTCGATGACCGTGGTGGGCGACTGCGGGCAGGCGCCGGCGTCGATGATGGCGGCAAGATCATGCGCGTAGCGATCGCGAATGTCTTCGGCATCGTTCAGGGCGTCGTCTTCACCCTTGGGAATGAGCGTGGTCGACAGCAGCGGCGCGCCCACCTGTTCGAGCAGCGCCAGGGTGACCGCATGCTGCGGCACGCGAATGCCGATGGTCTTGCGCGAGGGATGCGACACCCGGCGCGGCACCTCGCGCGTGGCTTCCAGGATGAAGGTCCAGGGCCCCGGCGTGGCCGCCTTCAGCAGGCGGTACTGGCGGTTGTCGACCCGCGCGAAATGGCCGATTTCGGCCAGGTCGCGGCACAGCAGCGTCAGGTGATGGCGCTCGTCCAGCCCGCGCAGGCGCCGCAGCGCATCGGCCGCCGCCTTGTCATCGAGGTGGGCCGCCACGGCGTAGCTGGAGTCGGTGGGCACCGCCACCAGGCCGCCGTCGTTCAGCCACTGCGCGGCCTGCTTGAGCAGGCGGGGCTGCGGATTGTCGGGATGAATAGAGAAAAATAGGGCCATGGGTTTATCCTAGCATCCTTGGCGCTTGCTCAGGAGAAACACATGCGCATGGACGATTCGCGGGAAAGCCGGAATATCGAAGATCGCCGCTCGAGCGGCCCCCGGCTGGGCGGGCGCGGCTCGATCGGCATCGGCACGATCGTGCTGGCGCTGGTCGCCATTTATTTCGGCGTCGATCCTGCGGTGGTGCTGCAAATGGCCGAAGGCCCGGCGCCCGTCGAGCAGCAGGCGCCCAGCCAGCCGCCCGCCAACGATCCCCGGGCGCGCTTCGTGGCCAAGGTGCTGGGCGAAACCGAAGACACCTGGAGCGCCATCTTCCAGCAGAACCTCAACCGCCAGTACGTCGCTCCCCGGCTGGTGCTGTTCCGCGGCGCCACCCCCACCGCCTGCGGCACGGGCCAGGCCGCCATGGGGCCGTTCTACTGCCCGGGCGACAGCAAGGTCTATATCGACCTCAGTTTCTTCGACGAAATGGAACGCCGCCTGAACGCGCCAGGCGACTTCGCCCAGGCCTACGTCATCGCGCACGAAGTCGGCCACCATGTGCAGCACCTGTTGGGCATCTCCGACCAGGTCGACCGCCTGCGCCAGCGCAACCCCAGCCAGGCCAACGCGCTGTCAGTGCGCATGGAACTGCAGGCCGACTGCTTTGCCGGGCTGTGGGCGCGCCGCGCCGACCAGGCCCGCAACATTCTTGAAAGCGGCGACGTCGAAGAAGGCCTGAACGCGGCCACCGCCATCGGCGACGACACCCTGCAAAAGAAAAGCCAGGGCTATGTGGTGCCCGACGCGTTCACCCATGGCTCGTCCGCGCAGCGGGTGCGCTGGTTCAAGCGCGGCCTCGACAGCGGCGACCTGCGCCAGTGCGATACGTTTTCGGCCGACACGCTTTGAAACCGCGCGGCCGGCCCTGCGCGGCCGTGTTCTTGTAAGATTACGGCCCTTTGCGATGCCCGGCATCGCGCCCGCCGGCCCGCCCGGGCCGGCCTGCCCGGACAAAACGACACGACAGCGGCCCATGGCCAATACGCAAGCTCCCCTTATTACGCCGGCCGAAGTCCGCGACATTCTGGCCGAACCCAAGGAAACCGTTAAACCGGTCGCCTGGGCGCCGCGCCCCGCCGCCGGCCACGCTCAATGGATGGAATTTTCGTCGGCCTGCCGGCTGCGCGGCGAAGCCCGCGACGACATCATCTTCCGCGCCATTTACCGCCCCGCCCGCACTGCCGTGCATGGCCAGGCCGTCATTGCCCTGGTCGAAGCCTGTTCGGCCAGCCTGTTCGTGGGCCCGCACCGGGTTGCCGGCGTGGATACCGGCGACGCCTTCCACACCAGCCTGGTCGGCAAGGGCAGGCAACACTACCGTGGCGTGCTGGCCGACCGCACTCACCGCCACGTCTGGCATGACGACGGCGAAGGCTATGCCGAACCCGTAGAGCCGGCGCTGGACGATATTGCCGCCCTGATCCCGTATTTCCTGCGGCAGGCCAATCTGGTCCTGACGGGGGGCTTTGCCCACCCCATGAAGGGCCGCCAAATCGAACTACTGCTATGACCGCGTTCCTGCAAGCCGCCGGATGGACCGTCCTGCCGGCCGGCGACCGCGCCGTGCGCGCCGTGACCCCGGTGCCCATGGGCCTGGATGGCCAGCACGGGGCATTCTTCATTGCCCAGCCCGACGATCAGTCGTTCTACCTGACCGACGCCGGCGCGGCCGCCATGCACGCCGCCGCCTATGGCATCGAGCTGAATGCCAAGCGCCTGGACCAGCTGAACCAGGCGCCCGGCATCGCGCTGGCGCGCTTCGACAAAACCGGCGCCATTGTCGCCAGTGGCCCGGCCGCGCACCTGCAGGAAGCCGTTTGGGAAGCCGTGAAACTGGCCACGGCGCTGAGCTTCCAGTGCACCCAATGGATGCCCAAGTTCAGCCGCCTGCGCTTTCGCGCCGAAGTCGGGCGCACCCTGGCCGAAGCCGTGGGCAAGCGGCTGGTGCAAGGCGCCAGGGCGCAGGCCAGCAGCGGCCACATGGCCGATTTTGCCTATGCCGTGCGCAGCGCCACGGGCGAGACATTGACCTACATCGAACCTATCGCCCTGAAAGCCGGCAAGAAAATGGACTGGACGCAGGTCTACCAGACCCACGGCAAAATGGCCGACGTGAAAATGGCCGATGCGGCGAACCGCCGCCTGGTCATCCTGGAAGACGGCGCATCGGCCGAAGAACTCAGCAAGGCCGTGTCCATTCTGGAACAATCGGCCACGGTACGGCCGTTGGGCAAGGCGCGCAGCTGGGCCGAGATTTTCGCCGACTGAACGCCAACCGGAATGCCAACAGAATGCCAACTGAGCGCCGGCACGGATGGCCGGCGCGAAAAGGTGTCGGGCAGCTGCGTGCCGGACACCGTTGCATTGCGAGGCGATCCTGCCTAGTTGACGACTCCGGTCAGCGCGTCGACGATGGCGCAGCCATGACTGATGGCTTCGTGCACAGCCTCGCGCGGGCTGTACACGTAGTTGCCATCGGCGAAGCCGGGCACCACGTATTCGTCGCCATGTTCCTGTACGGAATCAGCCTGCACCACGAACACCGATGCAGTAAAGACAGGGGAGCCCGGCGCGTTTGCCGTTCTTTCATCGGGGTTGCCGCGTGCGACCTTGGCTGTCAGCCGATACCCCTTGTAGATCAAATTGTTCTGATGCACTCAAAGGCCCTCTCTGGGGCCAGCATACCGCGCATTTGTTTACAAGCCTGATAAGTTTTGTAACGAAGCCGCGATTGGGATAAGCCCCTCGCCCTTCATACCCGCGGGCTTGCGAGCCCGCGGCCCGGCACTGCCCCCCCCCCGGAAGTCTACCCGGCAGCCGGCTGGCTGGCGCCGCCCCGGTGGCGCATCGCGGCCGCCTGCGCCAGGCCTTGCCAGCTCCAGCCGCGTCCCAGCAGCACCATGCGGGTATGCAAGTCTTGCAGCACCGGATCAGCCACCTGCCGCCCCAGGTCGGTCACGATCTTGCGCCGCACGTCAACGTAGCCGAACTCGTATTGCCGCGCCAACGATTGCCACAGCGCCCGCGCGCCCACCGACTGGCGGGCCCCAGTGATCAGGCATTGGCCCGCATCCAGGGCCCGGCGGTACACGGCGGCGGCCAGTCCGCGGCGCTGGTAGGCCGGATCGTATTTGGAATGCGGCGCGCGCAACAGCGGATCGGCGCGGCGCCCGAGCTCTACCAGGCGATTGAATACGGTATAGCCGGCCAGCCGGCCGCGCGCCTGATCCACCACATAAACGTAGAACTCCCCGTCGGCCTCGCGGTAGCGAAGCACCAGGCCCGGAATGTCGGTGCGGGCCTGCGGCATGCCATATAGGCGATCGCCCGGACAGGTGATGCGGTTATATAAAGATTGCAGTTCGTTATCCAGTTTCCACGAACCAGGGTCAACGTCGATGCGCAATTCCATGATGCGGGCAAACCACCCGGGGAATGCGCCCAGCGCCAGCGCAGGCACGGCTATCTCCTATCAGGCAAATACAGTCAGGGGTCATCGAAAATGGCCGCCGGGTTGAGCCGGGCGGCCGAAACAAGCCAGATCAACAGCACGGGAAAAACTCCGTCATGTAGAAAAATCGATAAAAAAGGCGGTCCAAAAATGCCAACGGCCCCTCGAACGAGGAGCCGTAATGGGGTGCGCCGGTATCGCGGCAGGCCAAGGCCAGCCGGAAAATCAGCAATCGTGGCCAGGGCGCGAAGCCGCCTAGGCCGATGTCATGGGACAGGATCGTATCACAGGAATTTTTTCTGTGTTTTCAAGCACCTGGCCCGCAAAGCCGGGTTGGATGGCGCTCAGGCGGTAATGCCCCCGCGCGCGGCGCGCAGCTTCTGCTCTTGCGCCGCGGCAATCTGCTGCTGCAACTGCACGGCCTGGCTGTTCAAGACGCGCAATTGCGGCAGCTTCTGCTCTTCGGGAATCCGGCTGGCCTGCAGCCGCCGGATCTGCAGCATCACCTGGCGCAGCCGCTCCTGCAGTTGCTTGATGACTTCCGTCACCGGATCGCTCGCCCGCTCTTGCGGGGCCGCCGCTTCGCCCACTACATTCGCCTTGGCGGCCCGTGCCGGCGGCGGCGCGCCGGCGCCAGTATCGCTGGGATTCAGGTGAAGAACCGTAGAGCCGGATAGCGCTGAAACAGACATGGGCCGCCCTTGAATGATGGTCACGACTCGTTAACGGCGCAGGGGCGGCAATCTTGAGGATGCCGGCGCGCGACCATGCGCGCCGGCGCGAAGTGCCACGCGGGTACTCCGAAAGCCCACGGGCTTCTGCGCTTTCCCCACGGCCGGCGCATGCGGCGCAACGACAATTTCGCTTGCTCCAGCGTCGGCCAGCCAGTCGAGCAGCGCGCTGGGCGGCGGCTCGTCCAGGAAGTCGCCATACCGTTCGTAGAGGCGCGCCTGCCAAGCCTGGAAAGCATGCCGGTATTTGCCGGCCAGGCCGGCGTTGCGCAACCGCGCGTAGGCAGCCTCGCGTATGGCCAGGTCCGCATACAGGCGCTTTTCCCTGCCCTTCGTGACCGACTCGCCCGGCTTTCCGGGCGTGGCCCGGCGCACGCCGGCATGCTGGCAGTAGTAGACCAGGGCCGCCGGCGCCCGCACGAATTCGATAGGCAGCGCGGCGGCCCGCAGCAAGTATTCGTCGTCTTCCTGGGACGTCAGCGCGGTATTCCAGCCGCCGATCGCGTGCACCGCCTCGCGCGTGAACAAATAGCCGTGCACCGGAACGAACCACGCGCCGCCGATCATCGCCGCAAGGCGCTCCGCCCTGCCCAGCCTGGGCGGCTCGATCAAATGGCCGGCCGTGCCGTCCTGCCAGCGATTCTGGTACGACGCCATGACAATGGCTGGCCCATCGCCTTCGAGCGCGGCCGCCAGGGCTTCGAGCGCCCCCGGATGCATGACGTCATCGTCATCAATGAAATGCACCAGGTCCCCCGAACTGAGGGCCACGCCGCGATTGCGGGCCACGGCCGGCCCCGAGTTCGGCTGCCACAGGTAAATAAGGGAAAAGCCCGGACGGCGCTCGCGCCGCCAGGTCTCGATGGCCTCGCCGGTGGGGGCCTGCGAGCCGTCGTCAATCACAATCACTTCGCGTGGCTTGCGAGTCTGCTGCAACAGGCAATCCAGAGTCTTGACCACGAAGCCGGGTCGATTATGCGTGGCAATAATCGTGCTGATTGGCCTGGTATCGCTCAACATTCATTCTCCTAAGCACAAAATGTTCTCTGCCCTCGGCAAGAGGGCACGCCTTGAGTTACTAGGGATCAAAATACGCGTCGCCAATCGCCCGGCATGGCCGGGCCGACTGCGTCGGGTTATTTGAGGTCGGATCGGGTGAATTCAAGCCTGGGTTGGCCGGCAGCCCGACGCGGGCACGCCGCTTGCCCCTACGCCGCTTTTACCGGGAGGCTCACATGACCGACAATCTTGCCGAGCGCGGCCCGCGCGACCGATCACGCATCAATATCAACGAAGACTGGGAATGCCGGTACTGGAGCCAGCAGCTCGGCGTGACCACCGAGCAATTGCAAGAAGCCGTGCACCAGGTCGGCGACGCGGTCGAAGCGGTGCGGGCCTACCTGGCGACGCCAGCCACGGGCCGCACCAGCTAGGCCTGGGGCGCCGTCGGGCTTGGACGGTTTTCCGGCCCAAGAAAAACGCCGCGGCGGGGCGGCGTAAACATCGGGTGCGGTTCGCTCGCCGCATTGCGCGGCGTCACGCCCTGCTCAGCAGTTTCCCTTCTTGGCCTGGCCCGGCGGACAGAAACCGCCACCACCGCCGCCATGCGGGTCCACGATCACCGCGCCATCCGGCGTATACACAGCGCACCCGCCAAGCAAACAGGCAAAGACTGTCAGGGCACAAAGCATCTTCTTCATATTCAGGCCTGGAAGTTTGAGTCGGCGCCAGTGTATTGCCGGACCCTGAAACTGTGCCCGCCCGTTTGTAACAGTCTGCCGAGGCAGCCCAACATCATTTACGCCCCCATCGCAACAGGCAGTGGGGCCGAGTCGGTTTGCGTGCGCACCTGTCGAATGCTGCGCCCCGGCGGCAGGCCGAACAGGCGCGCGTATTCGCGGGTAAATTGCGGCACGCTTTCGTAGCCCACCGCATCGGCCGCACGGCTTATCGACACGCCTTCGTACAACATGCGGCGGCGCGCCTCGATCAGGCGCAACTGTTTTTGGAACTGCAACGGAGTCAGCGAGGTAATGCGGCGAAAGTGAACGTGAAATGCCGATACGCTCATGCCCGCCGCATCTGCCAACGTCTCGATGCGCACGGGCTGCGCATACTTTTCGCGCAAGATAGCCACGGCGCGCCCAATTCGCTGGGCGTGGCTGCCCATAACGCCCAGCGCGCGAATGGCGCCGCCATGGCGGCCCGTCAGCAGCCAGAAATGCAGTTCACGCAGCAAGGCAGAGCCCAGCACAGCCAGATGGCGAGGCCGGTCCAACAGGCGCAGCAAGCGCAAGGCCGTATCGGCAACTTCAGCTTCGGTCGGCTCTACCCGCACCGGCTCTTGCACCGCAAGCGGCACGGCGCCGATTTCACCTGCCAGGCCGGCGATCAACGCCGTGTCCAGCTCCACTACCAACGAGTAGTACGGCATGGCCTGGCTGGCGCGGGTGATCTGGCTGACGGTAGGCACATCGGTGCTGATCAGCAACGACTCCCCCGCGCCGAAGTCATAGCTGCGCTCGCCCATGCTGACCCGCTTATTGCCTTGCAGCACCAGGGCCACCAAAGGCTTGGAAATGGCGTATTGCAGCAGGCTGGGCGCGGTTTCGCGCAGCACGACCACGCCCGGCACGGGCGTCGTGGCGACCCCATGCGCATCGACCCGCAGATCCGCATAGCGGCGGGCGTGCTCGAGCAAGGCATCAGTCGGAATCACGGTCGATATCTGAACCAATCGAGCAAAGCATGAAGATAATCATACAACCAAAGTCAGTCTAACCAATTGGTAAATATGGATTTTTCCTACACTCACCTTATAGATTTAAATGATCAGGCAAAAAATAAGCAGGATTACGCAACCTGTATCCAGGTCCGAAACCTAGCATGATGGCTCCACAACCGTTCGGAGTTTCTCGTCATGAATACTGTTTCTTTAGTCACCGGCGCCGGCCGTGGCCTTGGCCGCAACACCGCCCTGAGCATTGCCCGCCGTGGCGGCGATGTGATCATTACCTACCGGAGCGGCAAAGACGCCGCCGAAGGCGTCGTCGCGGATGTGCACGCACTGGGCCGTAAGGCCGTTGCCCTGCAACTGGATACCGCCGAAGTCGCGAGCTTCCCGACTTTTGTGCATGCGGTGCGCGCCGCGTTGCGCCAAAACTGGCAGCGCGAAACGTTCGACCATTTAGTCAACAACGCCGGCCACGGCGAAATGGCCGACTTTGCCGCCACTACCGAAGCGCAGTTCGACGCCCTGTTCAACGTGCACGTCAAAGGCGTGTTCTTCTTGACCCAGGCGCTGCTGCCATTGCTGGCTGACGGCGGGCGCATTGTCAATTTGTCTTCGGGCCTGACGCGCGTGTCCTTTCCTGGCTTCTCGGCCTACTCGGCCGCCAAGGGCGCGGTGGAAACGCTAACCGTGTACATGGCCAAGGAGCTGGGCAGCCGCGGCATCACCGCGAACGCCGTAGCCCCGGGCGCCATCGAAACCGACTTCCTGGGCGGCGCGGTGCGCGACACGCCCGATTACAACAAGGCGTTCGCCGACATCACTGCTCTGGGCCGTGTGGGCGTACCCGACGACATCGGACCGATGATCGCCAATCTGCTCAGCGCCGATAATCGGTGGGTCAACGGCCAGCGGATAGAAGTCTCTGGCGGGCAATCGATTTAGGCCGGCCGCGCCTGGCCCGCCAATGCGGCGCTACAGCCAAGGGCAACTTCATCGATAGGGCCAGTGCAAACGCAACGAACACTTGTTCGGACATCAATCTCGCGACTCAACGCATTCATTTCGCTTGGGACATGCCGTCACCGCTCAGCCCCTTCACCATTGGTTCATCGTTTTTGTTGCCGTACAGGGGGCTGGGCTCACGAGCCATCGGCTCACTGGAGTTCTTCAGATTCTGCGCCTGCGCATACTCTTTAATCAAGAGCGCCAGATTGTCGTCGGCAAGTTTAGAGCGAAATGCCTCCACCACATCTACCCCGCCGCTGGGAAGAGCCGCCTGCACGCCCAATGATAATGGCACCGGTGAATTCAACAATTGCCATGACCAAGACAATGGAATTCTTCGCTGCGTGCCCGGCGGCTTTTGCGCCACGGCATCCTCGACCCTGCCGCCGGCAGCGACGGCGGCAGACCGTCCGCATGATGTCGTGATCGAGGCCGGCCATGTCGGCTGGGTCAGGATCTACTTCCGCCGGATGCGCGTGCGGCACCACAAGCACAGCCACCTGGTTCTAGCATCCGTATCGGGCCGAGCCGGCCGACACGCCAACGCAACAAGTCTTTTGACGAGGTAAACATTTTTGTTTACTATGCATCCATCGTCAACGAACAAAGGAGGTGCGGTGAAACAAGGCGAGTTCAAGAGGTGGCTCGCTGCCCAAGGGGCGACTTTCAAAGAGGGTTCCAACCACACGAAGGTCTACCTGAACGGCAAGCAAACCACCCTGCCCCGGCACCGGGGCCAAGAGATTGGCGAAGGTCTGAGGCAAGCGATCCTGAAGCAGTTGGGATTGAAGTAGGAAAGGAGGCCTCAACAGGGGCTTCCCGCTCGCGCTACCGTACCCCGAATTGGAGCATTGCTATGTTGCGCTATCCCGCGAAGATCGAGCCGGACACCTCCGGCTTCATGGTGTCGTTCCGCGACATCCCCGAGGCGCTGACTGGCGCCGATACCCGTGAAGAGGCCGAAGCTATGGCGGCCGACGCCTTGCTGAGCGCCATGGACTTCTATTTCGAAGACCGCCGCCAGGTGCCGGGGCCGTCGGCAGCTGAGACCGGCGAAGTGCTGGTCAGCCTGCCGGCCAGCGTGTCGGCCAAAGTGCTGCTGCTCAACGAAATGATCGCCCAGGGCGTCACGCCCAGCGAGCTGGCGCGCCGCCTGCATACCCGCAAGCAGGACGTCAACCGCATCGTCAACCTCGGCCACGCCACGAAGATCGACACCATCGCCGAGGCGCTGGCAAAAATGGGAAAAAGCCTGGAGCTGCATGTCGAGGATGCTCGAGTGGCGGAGCACGCTTAACCGGGCATTCAAGCACCCCGTCCCTAGGAGAGGACACCACCCATGGTGTGTGGCGAAAGCAACATATCAACATCATGCGCATGACCCCATTACCTTCGCCTTCGTCGCCGCGCAGTAGCCGTGTCAGTTGGTTGATCATTCGCCTGTTCCTAGTTTTTTCTTGAAGCCGATCCACAGCACAGCCAGTAGCCCCAAGATCAAGGCCCAGGTGCTGGACTTGGCCACGTGGATGAAAATCGCGCTGCGCATCTTCTTGCGCTCCAGCGCTTCTTCTATGAGCAGCTCGTGATATCGCCGGTGGCCATCGAGGTCGCCATCAGGAAATCCTGTCTTCACGGCTGCCGACAACGCCATGATTTCGCGCTGCAGGGCCGTGCGCTGGTCCTGCTGCTCGGCGTCGCGCAGCTGCTGTTGCTGCTGCATGGCCTGCATGGCGACCAACAGCGCTTTTGCGTCGGCGCTCAAGGTGTTCGGGTCGATATCCACCGCATCCCCTGCAAAGAAAAGTCCGCCGAGCGGCGGACATGGATTTACAATCTGAAACTTCTAAGGACCTTCACAAGACACGAATGAACTACCGGCTGATATCGATGGCCTTCGCGCGCTGGCCGTTGTCCCGGTCGTCCTGTTCCATGCCGGGCTGGTCGGCTTCTCCGGCGGCTATGTAGGCGTGGACGTCTTCTTCGTCATTTCTGGCTACCTGATTACCCGACTGATCCACGACGAAATGAGCGCAGGGCGGTTTTCGGTGGCCAGGTTCTACGAGCGCCGCATCCGCCGCATCTTTCCGGCGCTGTTCGCAGTACTCGCCGCGTCGACAGTGGCCGCCGCATTCTGGTTCATGCCGATCGATTTCGACGCCTTCAGCGACTCGCTGGCCGGCGCAGCCCTGTCGGTTTCCAACTTTGTGTTCTGGCGCGAGGCCGGATATTTCGCCGGCCCCTCAGACTTGAAACCACTGCTGCACACTTGGTCTCTCGGCGTCGAAGAGCAGTTCTACGTCGTGTTCCCATTGGTGCTGCTGGCCCTGCATCGCTACGCTCGCCGCTTCTTGCCCGCGGTACTGGCCGCTGTCGTCGTGGCGTCGTTTGCCCTATCGGTGTGGGGCACGCGGCATCACACCGGCGCCGCCTTCTACCTGCTGCCGTTTCGCGCCTGGGAACTCGGCTTGGGCGTCCTGCTTGCCGTCGGCGTGGTGCCCGCACTAAAGCGCCGCGTTGCCGCTGAGCTTCTGGCCATGGCCGGCCTGCTGCTGATCCTGGTGCCGGTCTTCACCTACACCCCTGAAACGCGATTCCCGGGCTGGGCGGCGCTACCGCCTACCCTCGGTGCGGCGCTGCTGATCTACGCCGCGCCCCAGGCCGCTTCGATCGGCGGCATGCTGCGCCTGCGGCCGCTGGTATTCATTGGGTTGCTGTCCTATTCGCTCTACCTCTGGCACTGGCCACTGATTGTTTTCACACGGTATCGAATGCCCGCTGACCTCGATTTCGCGACGTCGTGCACCCTCGTGTCCGCGTCGGTTGTGGCTGCCTATGCATCCTGGCGCTGGATTGAGCAGCCGTTCCGCCGCGCCCGCGCGCCAGGCCATCGACGCGCTGTATTCGCGGCCGGCGGCGCCGCCGTTGCCGCCACCGTCGCCGTTGCCTCTGTCGGCACCCTCACGGCAGGCCTGCCGCAGCGCCTGTCGCCTGAGGCCCAGCGCTACGCCGCCATGCTCGACAAGCACAAGTACTTCGGCATTTACGACCGCGGCACATGCTTCCTGGATTACGATCAGAGCGCCGAAGACTACGACCCCGCGACATGCCTGGCCGCCGACCGGCCTGGTGGCATCCTGATCTACGGCGACAGTTTTGCCGCCCACCTTTTCCCTGGCCTACGCGCCCTGGACCCTGCGGACGCAGTGCGCCAGTACACGGCAACATCTTGCCGACCGATTCGCACGGCGAACGAGCGATGCAATGCCTTCTATGAGCGCTTCCTGACCGACATCCTGCCCCGAGCCCAGGCATCCACCATCGTGCTGTCAGCGTTCTGGGCGCCCTACTTCAACCGCCTGGGGCCGGCGGAGTTCCGGGCACGAGTCTCAGCTACTGTGGCCGCGATCCAAGCGACCGGCAAGCGTGTGCTTCTATTCGGCCAGACCCCCACCTACCCCCGCCCCGTGCCCTATACGCTGGCGTTGGCCGGCAGTGCCATGAACCGGTTGCCGGCCCGCGACGCACGCCTGACCAACACTCTGTTGCGCGAGATCGCCGACGAACTTGGCGCCACCTTCCTCGACCCGTATCAGGTGGCCTGCGACGAGTTCTCCTGCATTGCGGCAGAAGGTGGCGCCCCTTTCCACTGGGACACCGGCCACTTCACCCTCGAGGGCTCCAAGTTCTACGCTCGGCAGATTGTCCAGAGCCTCGCGGCGATCGGCGCTACGGCTCGGCCGCGGACTCCTCTCCCGTAACCAGCGGGTCGGAGTCCTCGACCCAAAGCCCGGCCCGTCCTGCTGCGTTGCACTTCGTGCGCGACGACCTGATCGACCGCAATCCATTCACCGACATGAGCTACAGCAGTGCTGCGGATTTGGAGGGTGACGGTACGCTGAAGCGCGCGGTCACTCGCCGCCAGGTGCTCCGTTTCTATCTGTGGTCGCTCCGGCCGCGCCAGAATTACCGAACCCTAGGCTGCGCGGCCATGTTCACCTATCTGACGGGCTTTCGCGCCGTCGAGGTTCGGCCGTTTCTGAAGACAGGAATCCGGGCCGATGGCGTGGTGGTGCTGTCGGCCAAGCGCAAAAAGGGGCAAAAGGTGGTGGAGAAGGCGCGAGATTGGGCGACGCGGCTGCGGTGTGGTGGCGTATGCGCTGGCGCGGGATGCTGCCCAATCCCCATTCCTGTTCGCGCCGTCCCGAAGACGGTCCACTTGCTACTCGCGGTCTGGCTGGGGCTCGTCGTGGCAGGACGCCATGAATGCCTGGATCCGGACGCAAGATGGCGCCGTGCAAGAGAGCGACCCAGTGACCGGCCACCAGCTCTACTTCGCTCTACAAGATATCCGGCCAGCGGCCATCTCTCGCAAGCTCGAGCAGCGGGCGGCAGACGCCTACGATTTTGCGGCTCACGCGAACCCGAATACAACACATCGGCACTACGACCGGCGGACAGTCAGGCGGGCCAACGCAACGGAATGAATTCTAAAATTTCGTTCGGCCTTCTAATTTTCACAAGGTGAAAAGCCGAAAATTGCTAGCAGCTTGATTTATAAGAATTAATTGGGGTGGCTGATGGGACTCGAACCCACGACAACCGGAATCACAATCCGGGACTCTACCAACTGAGCTACAGCCACCACTGGCACTGCAAAGAGGCCGAATTCTAGCATATATTTTTGGCCCTGCCCTGCGGCCCGCCCATTCCCGGGCGGGCCGCGCCTTGCTATCCTGGCGCATCCGCCGGCACCGGGCGCGGGGCAACGGCGCGACCACATTTCAGGCTTCTTATGGATCGTTTCGACGAGCTTTTGCACGAGTATTGGCCGCACCTGGTGTTCGGGGTCAGCATAGTGGCCGGCACGGGGGCCGCGGTGCATGCGGCAATGACCAAACAGGACGTACGCGCCGCCATCGGCTGGGTGGGCGTGGCGCTGTTTTCACCGCTGTTCGGCGCACTGTTCTACTTTGTGGCCGGCGTCAATCGCATTCGCCAGACGCGCGTCTCGCAGCAGCGCGACGAAGCCATGCTGGCCTATGCCGGCCATGCCCAGTCGCCGGTGCGCGACGTGGTGCCCTATTCCAGCCCGCAGTTCGCCTCGCTGAAAATCCTGGGCGACAAGGTCAGCCACTTTCCGATGCTGGGGGGCAATGCAGTGCGTCCGCTGGGTGGCGGCGACGAGGCCTATCCGGCCATGATGCAGGCCATCCGCAATGCGCGGCATTGCATCGCCATGCAAAGCTACATATTCGACAGCGACCCCATCGGCATCGAAATGGCGCAGGCGCTCATCGACGCGCACGCCCGCGGCGTGCAGGTGCGCGTGCTGATCGACGCCATCGGCAGCCGCTATTCGCATCCGCCCATCGTGCGCCGGCTGCGGCGCGGCGGCGTGCGCACGGCGCGCTTCATGACCAACCCGCTGGGGCTGCTGCGCATGCCGTATGCCAACCTGCGCAGCCACCGCAAGATCCTGGTGGTGGACGGGCGCGTGGGCTTTACCGGCGGCATGAACGTGCGCGCGGCGTTCGTGCGCGCCCTGGCTGGCGACCAGACCAACAGCGACGTGCACTTCCAGCTCGACGGGCCTATCGTGGCGCAGCTGATGTCGGTGTTCGCGCACGACTGGAACTTCACCACGCACGAATCGCTGGATAGCGCGCCCTGGTTTCCGCCGCCCATCGCCCCGCTGCCCGGCACGGTGCCCATGCGCTGCGTGCCGTCGGGCCCCGACCGCGCCGTGGTCAGCACCCGCAACATGCTGTTGGGCGCGCTGGCGGTGGCGCAACAGCACATCCGCATCCAGTCGCCCTACTTTCTGCCCGACCAGCCGCTGATCGGCGCGCTGGCCACGGCGGCCCGGCGCGGCGTCATCGTCGACATCGTCATTCCGGGCCGCAACAACCTGCGCCTGGTGAACTACGCCATGATGGCGCAGCTGGACCAGATCGTGCGCACCGGGTGCCGCGTGTGGCGCGCCTCGGGCGCGTTCGACCATTCAAAGTTGATGACCGTGGACGGCGCGTGGTCGTACATTGGATCGTCCAACCTCGACCCGCGCAGCCTGCGCCTGAACTTCGAGCTGGACACCGAGATCTACGACCGCGCGCTGGCGCAATGGATTGCCGCGCGCATCGACGGCCACATCGCCGGCGGGCGGCAGGTTACGCTGGAATACCTGTACGGGCAGCCCT
>Ga0182738_1004671_pt1 | contig 15029 bp, 10 predicted proteins | sample eDN5th30CBELigMG_FD_128876 | JGI IMG/M metagenome (GOLD analysis project Ga0182738, IMG submission 128876) | Enriched Miracle-Growth compost microbial communities from Emeryville, California, USA - eDNA 5th pass 30_C BE-Lig MG (version 2)... ... | reverse complement strand
GCGTGAAGGTCGATTCCAACCTAATGATCAGCGACCGGGCCCACGTGATCTTCCCCTGGCACTTTGAGGAAGAACGCGTGCGGAACCTGGGCGCGTGCGATGCCGAGGGCATCGGCACCACGATGCGCGGGATCGGCCCCTGCTATCGCGACAAGGTCGGCCGCAACAATGCCGTGCGGCTAGGCGACATGTACCGCGACGGTTTCAAGAAGCAGATCGAGCGGATCGTCGCCAGCAAGAACCCCACGCTGGCTGCCCTGGGCGGCGACAGCTTCAAGCCGCTGGACGCCGAGGAGATCTATCGCGATTACTGCGGCTACGCCGAGCGGTTGAAGCCGTTCGTGGCCGATACGACCGAATTCCTGCTCTCGGCGCTGGAGTCCAATCGCCGGGTGCTGTTCGAAGGCGCCCAAGGCTCGCTGCTGGACGTTGATCACGGGACCTATCCCTACGTCACCAGCAGCAACAGTTCGGGCGTGGGCATCAGTTCCGGTTCGGGCGTGCCTGGCCGGTATCTCAACCGGATCATCGGCGTGGTCAAAGCCTACACCACGCGGGTGGGCGGCGGTCCGTTCCCGACCGAGCAAGATAATGACGTGGGCCAGCACCTCCGCGACCGCGGCAACGAATACGGCACCGTGACCCGGCGGCCGCGGCGCTGCGGCTGGTTTGATGCCGTGGCCGTCCGCTACACGGCACGGCTGGGCGGGGTGGATACCATCGCCGTGGCCCTGCTCGACGTGCTGAGCGAACTGGACGAGATTTCGATCTGCACCGCCTACGAGATCGACGGCAAGACCACCACCGTGTTCCCCAGCCACTGCGAAGACCTGGCCAAGGTCCGCCCGGTCTACGAGACGCTGCCCGGCTGGAAGCAGGAAATTACTCACATTCGCAAGTATGCGGACCTGCCCGCGGCCGCCCGGCGGTACGTGGAACGTATCCAGGAACTGGTTGGGCCGCGGGTTGAGCTGGTTTCGGTGGGCCCTGATCGCGAGCAGACGATCAGCGTCCCGTCGTAGGCGGCTATTCGCGGCGACATGCGGACAGCGCGCTTGATGTCCGCTGGCGGGCCAGCCTCCCCCGAGGGTACATTCTGGCCAATTGGGGGAATCTTGGGGGGCAACTGCCCTTGCCTGGGGAGGGGAAACGCCGCACGATGGAGGGAGAGACCCGTTGCGTCTTTCTCCCTGCGGGCAGACTGGCCGCGGTGAGCGTGACGCAGCGAGCGACGCCACTTGCCGAGCCTTCAGGGAAGAGCCGGCTTTGCCAACCTTGAACTTTGCTGTTGTAGCTTTCCAAGACGGATCGCCATGGCAACCGCCACCCACACTCAGCCGCAGCTTCTGCTCGACATCCCGCCTGAGCGCCTTCCTCGTCACGTGGCCGTCATCATGGACGGCAACGGCCGCTGGGCTCAGCAACGTGGATTTCCCCGCGCCGAAGGCCACCGCCGCGGCGTCTCCAGCGTGCGGGCCATTACCGAGGAATGCACCCGGCTGGGCATCGAACAACTGACGCTGTACTGCCTGTCGAGCGAAAACTGGAAACGGCCCCAGGCCGAACTCGACTTCCTCATGCAACTGCTGGAGCAGTATCTGATTGAGGAACGGGCGACGATTCTTGAGCAGCAGATTCGCCTGGAGATTATCGGCCGCCGCGACGGTATCCCCGCCACCGTGCAGCGGCAGATGGACCAGACCATCGCCATGAGCCGCGAGAACACCGGCACGCGGCTTTGCTTGGCCGTCAACTACGGCGGACGTGGCGAGTTATCCGACGCCATGCGGGCTATCGCCGCCCGGGTGCAAGCCGGCGACTTGTCGCCCGAGGACATCGACGAAACCACGGTGGCCGACTACCTCTACACGGCCGGCATGCCTGACCCCGACCTGCTGATCCGCACGGCCGGCGAGATGCGGGTGAGCAACTTTCTGCTATGGCAGATTAGCTATGCCGAGATCTGGGTCACGCAGCGGTGCTGGCCGGAGTTCGGCATTGCCGAGTTGCACGAGGCGTTCCGGGCATACGCGCGGCGCGACCGCCGCTTTGGCGGGCTGAAGACGCCCTCGTAGTGTTTTGACGCATCGCCCCACCATCTGCACGGCTCACAGAGCGGTGGCACGCCACGTTTTGGGTCGTTTGCCCTGGCTCACCGAGTCGTAGCACGCCTTGCGCGCGGTTTGATGAACGGCGTCAGGCGCGTTTTCGGTATTCTTTCTATGGCAGGTGGTTCTCGCCGGCAGGCGCGCTTGCGGCGGTGCAGCGGAGCGAGTACCGTAACAATTGGCCGCGGGCGAGGGGACTGCCCCACTGCCACATTCTTCCCGGCGTTACCGGCAGCGGCCGGCCTGGAGTTTCCGTCCATGCGTGTGAAATTCGTTGGCGACGACGGTACGTTCGTGCGTTGCCAGACCGAAGGCAGCATCTCTCAAGACCGCTTCGATCCCGCGCGCGAACCGCTGTCCCAAGCGCTGGGCGAGGATGTCTACAGCAAGAAAGTCCTCCTGGGGCTGGAGAATTCTACCTTCGTGGATTCCTCGGGAGTGAATTGGCTGTTGCGTTGCCATAAACGCTTTCGCGAGGACGGCGGCAAGCTGGTGCTGCATAGTGCCACGCCGCTGGTGCTCCAAACATTGCGGGTCTTGAAGCTCGATCGCGTTTTCTATCTGGCCGATACGCTCGACGCCGCTCGCGCACTGGCCGGGGAGGCTTCATGAATGAGCAAGTCACCTTCGAGCCTTTGCGTTGGGAAGATCGGCCTGTCGAGGACGCTTTCCAAGAGCTTGTCGACCAGGTAGCACGGATGAACGCCAGCGACCTGTATCTGGCGTCGCTGGAACACCAAATGGAAATCTCCGTGCGGCGGATGGGCATGGTCCATTCGCTGGCCAGGGTTCCCCGGGCCTATGGCCGCCGGATGATGAACCACGTCAAGGTGCTGGCCAACATCAGCATCGATGAAACCCGCCGCCCCCAGGAAGGCCGCATCGTCACCAGCAATAGCTGCGGCAAGATGGACCTGCGGGTGAATACCCTGCCCACCTTGTTTGGCGAAGACTTCAGCATTCGCCTGCTACTGCGCGACGCCGAACTGCGGCGGTTTGAGAACCTGGGGCTGATACCCCGGCAGCTTTCGGCCCTGATCGGCATGCTCAACAGCCCCGGCGGGCTGATCCTGGTGACAGGGCCCACCTCTTCGGGCAAGACCACCACGCTGTACGCCTGCCTGGAGCATCTCAACAACGGCAAGCGCAAGATCAACACCATCGAAGACCCCGTGGAATATGCGCTCGCCGGTGTGCGACAGTCGCAGGTCAATTACAAGATCAACGTCGATTTTCCGGAACTGCTGCGGAGTGTGCTGCGGCAAGCGCCCGACGTGATCATGGTCGGCGAGATCCGCGACCCGATCACCGCCCAAACGGCCGTCCGCGCGGCCAACAGCGGCCACCTGGTGCTGGCCACGTTGCATGCGCCGGTAGCGGGTGCCGCCGTTCACAGCATGTTGGCTTACGACGTTAATCCGTATTTCTTGGCCAACAGCCTCCGCGGCGTGGTCGCCCAGCGGTTGATCCGCACGCTCTGCCCCAACTGCCGAGAAACCATCGATCTCTCAGACGCGCCCGAGACCTTCCGCGACATTCGCGATCTGCTGCCCGAGAATACCCCGGCCGCCTTGTACTCGGCCCGGGGCTGCCAGGCGTGCAACTTTGAAGAGTACGCCGGCCGATCCGGTCTGTTTGAGGTGATGCCGGTCACCAAGCAGGTGCGCGCGGCGGTGGCGGCCGGAATGCTCTCCCGCGAGATCGAGCGCGTGGCCATCGATGAAGGGATGCTGGAGTTCTACCGGGCCGGCATGCTGCGGGTAGCCACCGGCGAAACCAGCATTGAGGAAATGATGCGGGTAGTGCCCGCGGAGTTCCTCGGGGCCGACGTTTAACCCGACAGCCCCCTGCCCTGCCCATTTCTTTTCAATCTGTTGTCACCCTGTCGTACTTCGCGCCCGCCGTTTGCGCCTGCCCTGCGCGGCGCTGCTCCTGGCTGCGGCACGCGCCACCAGTAACGCCGGTTGTGCTAGTTGCACCGGTTGTACGCGAGGGGAATCACCTCCGTTTGCGGCCGACGCCGCAGGGCAATGCCGTCATGGCAATTGAGGTGGCCTAGAGTTGGTCATTCGCTGGCCTTTTAGCCAATAAGGCCAGCGGAAAGGGCAATCCGCCTCCGACGGAGTTATTCGCGGCCCGTGACGCACTAGCGCCACCAGCCGGCCACCCCGTGCGTCAGGCGGCAGATCATTGGTGCAGATGCTCGGGAGCCGTCGGTTGATTGCAAACTCGTCCTGCCTGCGATACCTCCGGGCTGCCGTCCTGATAACAGTCATCGGGCTGCCGTGCGTAGGCTGCGACCCCGACGAGGACGCGCCGCTGCGTATTGGTGTGAGTCCATGGCCAGGCCATGCGTTCGTTTACCTGGCTCAAGAGCTTGGCTACTTCGAGGAAGAAGGCTGCGAGGTGCGGCTGTTGAGCTTTTCGTCGCTGGCCGATGCCCAGCGAGCCTATTTCCGCAACCAACTGCACGGCATGTACGGCACCAACGTCGAGCTGTTGCAAGCCTGCGCGATCAAGGGCCACCAGCCCTGTGCCGTCCACGTTACCGATTATTCTTACGGCGGCGATGTGATTCTCGCCGACCCGGCGATCCATTCAGTCAATGAGCTGCGCGGACGACGCGTAGGCTGCGAGCCTGGCTCAGTGAGCATGTACGTGCTGATGCATGCGCTGGCCGATCACGACATGACGCTCGACGACGTTCACATAGTGTGGTGCGACCAGCACGAGCAGCAGCGGCAATTCGCCGCCGGTGAGTTGGCGGCGGTGGTCGCTTATCCGCCGGTGTCGCACGCGATCTGCCAAGAGAGCAGCGCTTATCCGCTGTACTGCACGCGGCACATGCCAGGGCAGGTGATGAACCTGCTGTTTGTGCAAGCCGCGGCTGCCCACGAGCGGGAAGACGACTTGGCCGGGTTAATTCGGGCGTTTGATCGGGCCGTAGCCTTTGCGGCCGAGAATCCCGACGAGGCCGCTCGGCTGATGGCCCCGCATCTGTTGATGAAGCCTGAGAGTGTGCGTGAGTTTATTGAGCACGAACTGCGCATGATCGCACTGGCCGAACAGCAGGCTTACCTGGAAGGCGGACTGCTGGAAGACGTTCTGGCCGAGTCGGCCGAGACGCTGCTCAGCAGCGGGCACCTGCCCACCGAAGTCGACGTGACGGCTTGCCTGCGGCCTGGCCCCGCCAGGCTTGCGATAGCCCCTCGGCCACAGCAAACCGATTCGCTGGCGGGGATGCCAGCCACCGCCGCTGCCGCGGCAGCCAGAGGTGTGCCAGCCGATTTACCCCTGACGCCCCCGATTCCCTGATCGCCGCAGCCATGGTACGCGTCTTTGTCGACGATCCAGCGCCGTCCTCTCGCGGCGGGCCGCCTGAAAGCGGGCCGCCCATCTCGCTGCGCCGGCAGGTGCTCGTGCCCCTGCTAACGACAGGGCTGCTGCTGTTTTCGATTGTCAGTTGGATCGGCGCTCAGCTTTACCAGGAAATGCTGGCGGACCAGCTTGGCAGCAAAGCCCGGATGCTGGCCGACGCCATCCAGTCGGCTGCCGGCGTGATGCCGCACCCCAGCTACTTGCAGCGGATGGTCGATTCCACGGCTGCCGAGGATGACGTGGCCGGAGTGATCGTGGTGGCCGGCAATCCGCCGATGGTCATCGCCGCTACGAACCGCCGCTGGCTGCACCAGACGCCGGATGAAGTGTTCGATGTAGCCGCCGCCAGCCAAGTGCTGGAAGCGCTGCACAATCAAAGCCCGGTGGAATGGGTCGACCGTCATCGCGGTGTGTACCAGTACGCCACGCCGCTGCACTGGACGACCATGGCCGGCAAGACTTCTTCTGGCGCCGTACTGGTCAAGATTGATAGCCATGCCACGGCCCAGGCTCTGCTGCGGTCGATCCTGGTCTGGACGCTGCTAGCGCTCGCAACCATTTCCGTGTTGTGGCTGCTGGCCTGGCTGCTGCTCAATCGGCACGTGCTCTCGCCGCTGGCCCGGATTACGCAGGCGCTGGAGCAGCGCTGCGCGTCGGGTGGGGCCATGGTGCTGCCATCGCTGCCGCCCAACGAGATCGGCTCGCTGGCCGTGGCCCTGGAACAAACGTTCCATCGCCTGGTTGAAAGCGAGCAGCGGGCTCAGCTTGCCCTGCGCGAACTGGCGCTGCAAAAGCAGGCCCTGGACGAACACGCTATCGTTAGCGAGACCGACGCCCAAGGCCGCATCGTGTACGCCAACCGCAAGTTCTGCGAACTCAGCGGTTATGAATATCACGAACTGCTGGGGCAAGATCACCGCATCCTCAGTTCGGGCGTGCATCCGCCGTCGTTCTGGAAAGAGATGTACGGATCGCTGGCCCGACACGGCGTTTGGCACGGCGAAATCTGCAACCGCACCAAGAACGGTGAGTTGTACTGGGTGCAAACCACCAACGCCGCGTTCAGCGATCCGCAGGGGCGGCTGCTGGGCTATGTGAGCCTCCGCACCGACATCACCGAACGCCGTCGGGCCAAACAGGCTAACCGCAAGCTGGCCGCCAAGCTTCAGGCGATTCTCCAGCACGCCGGCCATGCGATCATCTCCACCGACAACGAAGGCATTATCCAGGTCTTTAACCCGGCCGCCGAACGCATGCTGGGCTACAGTGCCGACGAAATCATCGGCCAGCAGTCGCCGCTGCTGTTCCACGATCCCGAAGAGGTCCGCGAGCGTGCCGAGTCGCTGAGCGAAGAACTGGGCACGACCATCGAGCCTGGCGTGGAACTGTTCTGGCACCTGTTCAACATGCGTGCCCAGATGGAGTGGACCTATGTCCGCAAGGACGGCACGCGCGTGCCGGTGCTGCTCTCGCTCTCGGCCCTGACCGACAGTGACGGCACTGTGCAAGGCTACATGGGCGTGGCCAGCGACATCAGCGAACAGAAGCGGGTCGAATCCGAGATCCGCCATGCCAAGGACGAACTGGAGCAGGCCAACAAGCAATTGGGCGATGCGCTGGAACATACCCGGCAACTGGCCCTGGCCGCCAAGCAGGCCACGGCCGCCAAGAGCGAGTTCCTGGCCAACATGAGCCACGAAATTCGCACACCAATGACGGCCATCCTGGGTTATGCAGACCTGTTGATTGAGCAGGATGAAGCCACCGGCCGCCCGCGTTCCGAGGCTCTGCAAACCATCCGTCGCAACGGTCTGCACTTGCTGGAGATCATCAACGACATTCTGGACCTTTCCAAGATCGAGGCCGGCCGCCTGGAACTGGAACGGGTCGACGTACCACTGTGGCCGCTGCTGGAAGAAGTCCGCGGCCTGATGTGTGTGCGCGCCGAACAAAAGGGCATCAACCTCGACATTCGCGCCATTACGCCACTGCCCAGCCACGGCAGCACCGACCCGGTGCGACTGCGGCAAGTGCTGATGAACCTGGTCGGCAATGCGATCAAGTTCACGGAACAAGGCCGGGTCACGGTGTCGATGGGCTACGACGATCGCGACGGCCGCGGCATCCTCCGCGTCCATATCGACGATACCGGCATCGGCATCTCGCCCGAGGAAATGAACCGGCTGTTCCACCCGTTTTCGCAGGCCGACACCTCGACCACGCGCCGCTTCGGTGGCACAGGGCTCGGCCTCACGATCTCTAAACGCCTGGTCAGCCTGCTGGGTGGCGAAATCGCCGTCGAAAGCAAACGGGGCTGCGGTAGCCGCTTCACGATAACGCTCGACGTCGGCCCCGCCGTGCCGCCGCAGCAGCGACACTTCCCCTGCTATGTGACGCCGCCGCCGGCCTCGGCCCTCGACGCCGGCAATCCGCCTGCGGTTCCTTTGGAAGAGCCACAACCTAAGGGGCCGGCCGCGGGCCGCATCCTGCTGGCCGAAGACGGCCCAGACAATCAGCGGCTCATCGGGCTGGTGCTGCGTAAGGCGAACTACCAGGTGACCGTTGCCGAGAACGGACGCATCGCCATTGAGAAGTTCCACCAGGCAGCGGCCGCTGGCACACCCTTCGACCTGATCCTGATGGATATGCAAATGCCTGAGATGGACGGCTACAGCGCCGCCCAGCAGCTTCGCCAGGAAGGCAACCAGGTACCGATCATCGCGCTCACTGCCCACGCCATGACCGGCGATCGCGAGAAATGCCTGGCCGCGGGCTGCGACGAATACCTCAGCAAGCCGATCGACCGGCAGCAACTGCTGGCCACCATCAACGCCATCCTGCACGGCCAACCCCAGGACGACGCCGTGGAAGCCTACTCAAGCTGACGCGCTTTGATTCCCAAAGCGGTCGGGTTGCGCAACGATCAAAAATCGTCGCCGATCAGCGGCACAAACCGGCAAGGGCACAGCGAGATGGTGTAGTCTTTGCCGCCGTGGCGCACAATCGCCACCAACTCTTGCTGATGGGGCGGGCCGATCGGGATTACCAACCGGCCCGGATCGCCCAACTGCTCGAGCAAGTCGTCCGGGCATCGCGCGGCCGCTGCTGTCACGATGATGCGGTCAAACGGCGCTTCCTCAGGCCAGCCGCGGGTACCGTCGCCCACCCGCAGATGCACGTTGTGGCAGCCTAGCCGCGTGAGCACTTCCTGCGCCTGGCGCGACAGTTCCTCGTGTCGCTCGATGCTGTAGACTTCAGCCGCCAAACGGCTCAGCACAGCGGTCTGGTAGCCGCTGCCCGTGCCGATCTCTAACACCCGTTCCGTACCGCTCAGCTCCAGAGCCTGGGTCATCAGCCCCACGATGTACGGTTGGCTGATGGTCTGCTCGCAATCGATCGGCAGAGCCCGGTCGTCGTACGCCGATTCTTGCAGCGGCTCGGGCACGAACTCGTGTCGGGGAATCTCCTTCATCGCCGCCAACACGCGCGGCGAGGTGATCCCTCGCGCGCGTAGTTGGTGGGCGATCATCGTTTGTACTTGGCGATACGTTTCTGGGTCCATGGCACGCTAGCGCGCGGCCGTCGACGTCGTCTCGGCATCGATCAGGCCGCTTTTTTTCATGCGACGGATGGCGTTGCGGAAGCCCGAAATGGTCCGATCCAAATCGTCGGCCGTATGAACCGACGAGGTGGGACCGCCCGGCCAGCCGAAGAAGTCGACCCCTTCGCACAGGGCCGCCAGCCGCAGTTGGTTGGCCAGGTTGGGATTCCGCTGCGCCTTGATTTCCTGGGGTGTAAACTTGCCAAGTTCCACGTCCTGGTGCGTGGCATCGGGCCGGGGCAGCCCCAGCATGATGTGGAAGCCCGAAAAAGTACCGTACACCAGCCAGGGCACGTTCTCCTGCTGGATCACTTCCCGCAGGCCTTCCCGCAACTGGGCGGCGTATTGGTTGGCCTGCTCGCAGGCGTCGGTTTCGGCCACCACGGTCAGAGCCGCGATCCCGGCCGCCGCAGAAAGCGGATTTGCATTAAATGTGCCGTGGTGGGAGATTTTTTCACGCTGCACCGGGCCGGTGGCAAAGCTCAGCCCGTCCATGATGTCGGCCCGGCCGGCGACCGCGCCGCCCGGCAATCCGCCCGCCAGAATCTTGGCCAGCGTGGTCATCTCGGGCGTGATGCCGTAGTGGGCCTGGGCCCCGCCCGGCGAGACGCGGAAGCCGCTGATCACTTCGTCGAAGATCAGCACGATGCCGCGCTGCGTGGTGATCTCGCGCAGTTGCTGCAAGAAGTTCGGCGGCAGCGGCACCTGGCCCCAGCTTGCTCCGGTGGGCTCCAGAATCACGGCCGCGATTTCGTCGCCGTGCTCTTCCAACAGCTTGCGGGTGGCGTCGATATCCGAAGGCGGAGCCAACAGCACTTCGCTCGCGATGCCCGGTACCACGCCCGGGCTGGGCGTGCCATCGAACCGCGAGTACACGCCGAAGGCCATGTGGTCGTGCCAGCCGTGGAAGTGCCCCAGGAACCGCACCACCTTAGGCCGGCCAGTGTAAGCCCGGGCCAACCGCAGCGCCAGCAGCGTGGCTTCGGTGCCAGAACTGGTGAACCGCACCCGCTCGGCCGAAGGCACCAGTCGCTGCACGGCCTGGCCCCAGCGGATCTCCAGTTCCTGGTTGCTGCCGAAGTGGGTGCCACGTTCCAGTTGCTTGGCAACGGCCTCGGTCACAGCCGGATGGTTGTGGCCCAACAGCAGCGCGCCGTGGCCGCCGGCGTAGTCGACGTACTCGTTGCCATCGACGTCCCATTTGCGGCTGCCCTCGGCGTGATCAACGTAAATGCCATAGGGCTGAAGGTGGCGGCCATCGTGCGTGATCCCGCTGGGAAAGACCTGGGCGGCCTCAGCGGCCAACTCAGCGGAGCGGGGCGTCCGGCGGCGATACTCGGCGACAATCTCAGTTTCGGACAACGACACAACCACCTCCACGACTTCTCAAAGATGCTACGGTAAGCGACCAGCCCAACAAGCCCGGCCTGGGGTTCAAGCCTTCTGCACATTGCCCCGGGGTGACGCGTGCCCCCCGGCGGTCTGCGCGCCTTTCAAGATACAACAGGTGGGGACGATGAAACAGCGGCTCAGCGACCGCCGGAGTCACGAATGCGGCGAAAGCTTTGCACACGCCGGCAGGATGATGCCCCCCGCCCGGCCTTACCCCCCACTACCAGGCGGGATCGCCCCGGGCATGAAGCGCTCGCGGAAGTTGTCCGGGCGGGCCGAAAGCGGCGGCAACCACCGCTGGGCCGGCAAGATCTGTTTGGCCGGCCTCAGGTTGCGCAGCCGGCGATCAAGATGATGGGTGCGCGGCGGCGTGGCCGGCCCCAGGTTCATCGAGATGCAGTGCAGCGCACCGCCAAGCTCGCTGAGCGCACGAACGTCCAGCCCGACAATTCGCCAGCCGGGAAGCAACCGGGCATACGTTTGCATGGCCTGCCGCTGTCCTGCCTGATCCACGCCTGGATAGATCGGCATCAACAGCAGGCCGTTGGCGTAGATCACGTTGGTGTAGCTTCGCCAGACGCCGTCGTCGTGCGGGCCCATCGGAATCCGCACCACGTTGAGCGGCCCGCGCGGCGTGCGCACGTCAGCCAACTTTGCCGCGTTACGATCGAGGATGGCGGCGTTCTCCGGGTCGGCCTGCGAATCAATTGATCCCACGACCACAGTATGCGGCGAGGTGAACGTGGCAAACATATCGACGTGCCCGGTCATCTCGCCCACCAGCGGTTCCAGCATCACCAACTCCGTGGCGCCAAAGCAGCCGCGCAGCACCTCGGCGGCGGCAGCTTCTGTGAGCCCGCGTTCGGAGTTCACGTGCAGCAATTCCTCGGTGGCGATGTACAAGCCGCGGCCATTGCCCAGCAGGTTGCCGCCTTCGATCCGCATCGCTACCTGCACTAGCGGAAGCTGCAAACGTCGAGCAAGTTGCGAAGGCACCAGGTCATCGTTGCCGCGGTTGAAATCGTACTCGGCATCGATCACCGCCGACGTACCGTCGCGGTGCCGCACGACAAATGGGCCATAGTCCCGCGACCACATCGTGTTGTGCGGACAGGTGATGTAGCGCACGTGATTGCCGCGAACGCGGTAACGCGCCAGGATCGCCCGGGCCAGGCGGTACTCCTCCATGTCGCTGACCAGGGCCACCACGGTGACATAGCCGGCTGTTTCGCGGACGATCTCCGCGAAAAGCTCAGGCACCTCGCTCAGCAACTCATGGCATGCCAAGAGCAACGCCTGTTGCCGCTCAAACTCGGCAGGCAAGCGATACGCGGCATCCTCAGGCAGGGGCAGCGCTGCGGCGGCGGCCTCGGGTGCGATGGCATCCTCGGGCCGTAAGGCGTGTTCGCCACGCTGGGGCTGAATGGTGGAAGGTGGATCGGTGTTCGTCGGCGGCTGGGCATGAGCCGCGCCGGCCGCGGAAATCGCAAGGCATCCACAAAGTACGACCAGGACAACCGGCGCGACAGGGCGCCGGACAACCGGCCATAGCTCGATCATATAGCCTCGGCAAGAAGCATGGTTTGGACCCCGGTTTGGTAACTCGGCCCCGCGTTTGATCCGCCTCACAAACGGCAGCCCCCACCAGCGCAGGGCCGCCTTCAAGTGGCCGCACAGCTTAGCAGAGAGGGCAACCATTCTCCCAGCCCAGCACGGCAAGAGGACGGTTGATGCCTTTCAGCATGGTTGCGCCGCCGAGCTGCGTCAATGCAAGCCGAACAAGGTTCACGCGGCTCACGAACGCGGCCCGCGCTGGCCGAAGTGGAGCTTGCCAGGGCGTTCAAAAGTTTTCGGCAGCGGCGCGTGGCAAAAGCCAACTGCCGCACCAAGCCGCCTCTGGCATTAGGGCAGTACCTGCCGGGCTGGCGCGTCCCTTTGCGGCATGCCACCGGAGCCCTGCGGCGCGCCTAATAGCACACACGGCAGCGGCGGTTCTAAGTTTTGCACGCGGTTTTGGAACCTTTACGCCCCACTGCGTGTCCGACGACCAGGATGGCACCGATAGCTGAACAGGCGTTCCGATACATAACCTTCTTAAGCCACACGACTTGCACAAAGGCATTGGCCGTACCCAAAAGGATTTTTCCAGCTTTGGCACGGCGGGTGCTTTACTGCCTAACCAGTCCTGACAAATCACTCCGGAAATGAATCTTCCGGTCATGCTTTTAGGAAACAAGGAATCCGCCATGTCGCTTCGCAAGGTCCGCTGCGTGATCGTCCGTATGCCCGCCAATCCTCGCAGCCATGAGGAGCCCCAAGTGGAGCGTTTTGAACTGCGGACTGACCGCACCTGGAATCCCCAGGCGGACGCCGATCGCCCCCGCCGGGCGAAGGACCTGCTGCCTTGGGCGGATCCCTACATCGTCAAACTGATCGAGCGCTGCCAGAAGGAAGTAGCTCGCGACATTGAGCAGCATCGGCAAAGCCGCGAGACCTATGTGCATCGTCGCGAACTGGATCGCGACCGCATCGAGTTCTCGCTGGAAAGCAAGTCGACTCCGCAGGCTGCCGACGATTACGAATATCGCGATCCGCTGGCGCCCCCGGCCGACCTGCACCCTTACGGCTTCCTGTGGGAAGGCGAAGTGGTCCACGTGCCCGAGGACGAAGAAGACGACTTCCGCCCCGACGAGGCTTATCTCCGTCCGCTGCGGAAGACCAAGTAACCCCCAGGAGGGAAATGCCGGAGATCTGCGGGAAGGGGATGAGCTGGGTTCCTAGCGCCTGACCCGGCTCATCCCCTGAAGTTTGCGCGGGCCAGGTTGATCACCCGCACGCCTGCCTCCGGCATCATAACTACAGCGATTGAAATTGGAGCAGGGTGGTTGGCCAGGGGGGCACCACCCTGCTCTTCTTTTTTACCGTGGGAGTCAGGCCGCCTAGTAATCAAACTCCCGAGCGCTTTGCTTGCTGTAGATCGGCAGGTGGCGGTAATACACCTCGAGCGTCATCGCAGCCAAGGCGGTGTTGTACAACCGGCCACCGAGCGATGAGCCGTGGCCGCCATCGAAGTACCAGCTACCCTTCTCGTGCCCGTCCTTTACCTGCGTGTCGACGAGGTAGTCGCGCATCACCGAGTTCCACTTGAACCACAGATCGCCCTCGTAGTGATGCAGCACCTGCGTGGCGTAGTAGTTGTAGTACATGTCGTTCTTGTCGGGCCCCCATTCGCTGAGGAACTCAGCGCCCTTTTGCAGGGCCGGGTTATCCTGCTTCCAGCCCAGGTACATCCGGCACAATAGCCCAATCGCGGTCGTCCCGCGTCTGCGGGCCGGTTCCAGGTAACCGTAGGAAGCCCCGCCGTCGGCCTGGACGGTGTTCAAGAAGTTGTTCACGCCGCCAATCACTTGCGGCGGAACTTTCAAGTAGCCCATGTGGCCGCTCTTGAGCGCCATCAACTGCCAGCCCACGACCGAGGTATCTCCCGCTTGGCCCGGCGTGTACCGCCAGCCGCCGCCTTGCCGATCCTGGGCTGCCACGATGAATTGCAGGCTCCGCTCGGCGTAGGGCCGCAGCGTGCGGTCCTGGGTCATGGCGTACGCCTCGCATAGCGCGATGGCGCAGATACCGTGCCCATACATCCGGCCGCCATCGTGGTTCAGGCCGCCGTTGGACTGCATTTGCGAGCAGAGAAAGTACAGGCCCTTGTAGACGGTCTGCTTGTACTTGCCCTGCTTGTGGGTCATGCCCGCTCCCAAGAACGGCAGCAGGGCCATGCCGGTGGCAGCGTTGCGGGCATTGACCAACTCGCCCGGGTTCAGCCCATTGGGATGGCTGGCCTGGCGATGGTCGAAGCTCCAGCTACCGTCGGGCAGTTGATGCCGGGCAAGCCATTCCAGGGCCATTGCCACGGCTTTCTCGCTGGCCTCGTTGCCGCCGTACTGGGCTAGCAGAGCCTTCTTGGCTTTGGCGTCGCCCCGGCCGCTGATCGCATTGCCGGCGAACGTGCCGATCTCGGTCAACAGATCGGTCGGATTGGCCATCATGTCGCTGAGCTGTTGCAGTTCAACGGATTGGCTGGCCATCGCCGTGTCGATCACTTGCGAGAGCGCCTGCTCATCCACCAACGCTTCCACCGGCGTGATGGCCTGCACCGATTGGAGGCTCTCGGCCATGTCGACCGGTTCGATCCGGTCGAACTGTACGTCCTTCAAGTCTTGGAGCGGGTTTTCCGACAGATCAATCGCCTCGGCGACCAACTGTGGTTTGCTGTCCTGCTCGATCTTGATCACCACCAGCGCCAACAACACCAACACCACGGCGTGCACCACCAGACTCGCCAACCAGGCAGGCGACTGCTTGAGCAGGATGTTCAGCGCCAGTTCGATGCTGCCCGGCTCAGGCAGTTCTTCGATCTGGGCCGCCAAACCGGTCTGCGATTGGCTCGGCACAGCAGCGGCGACGGGCTGCGCATGAACCTGGGTTCGCTGCGCATGAACGGGAGCAGCCGGCACAGCCGCAGCAGGCTGTGTTGGCCGGGCAGGTGGATT
>Ga0182738_1004668_pt1 | contig 15042 bp, 4 predicted proteins | sample eDN5th30CBELigMG_FD_128876 | JGI IMG/M metagenome (GOLD analysis project Ga0182738, IMG submission 128876) | Enriched Miracle-Growth compost microbial communities from Emeryville, California, USA - eDNA 5th pass 30_C BE-Lig MG (version 2)... ... | reverse complement strand
CCTGAGGGAACCGCCATTGTGATCAAAATGCCAATAGAGTTCGGAGCCAAGGTCCTCCCGACCTATTTCAAGCACAATAACCTGACTTCCTTCGTCAGACAGCTCAATATGTACAATTTCCACAAGAGAAGGACCCAAAGATATGATCACGTGTACTACCACGACCTTTTTCAGAAGGGCAAGAAGCATCTTTTGAAGGAGATTAAGCGAAAGAACCAAGAAAATAGCCTTGCTAATATTCAAAAAGCTCTTGAAGTGCTGGAAAGCGTTCAAAGCGTGCCAAATCAAGACGCCACAACGAACTTATACGAGAATCAGCTCCTGAAGAAAATTAACAAGGATGCTTTGGCGAGAATTTCGCTGCTGGAAAATAAAGTGAAGGATCTGACGATTCAGAATCAAGCTTTACAAAGCCAGATTAGCCACCAAAAGCAAAAGGAAGACGTTCTTGTGTCATTTTTGGCTGATTCTATGAAACAAAAAGGCATCACTTTGGATCAATTGCCAAAGGTCTTGAACAACCAGTTTAACCTCCCAAATCTTTATGATCCTCTGGAAAACATGAGTTTTATGAAAGATGTAAAGACTGAGAATGGCTCGGGGGGCTGCTACACAAATTTCTTGAGCTTTGGTGATGATTGCAGTAACTCTACAGAAGTGACTCCTTCTTCGCCTCTTTCGAAGGATAACGAGAGAAAACTGTCCACCTTTTTGAGTGAGATCTCTGACGATAACCAGGCAAAGACTCGATCTCAAAGCCCGGTTTATTGCTATAATGAAGCCAACTCTATGAATCAGGAATGGCAAGCAACAACATTGGGAAAGAGAAATGGAGGCCGAATTGAAGAAGAAAATTATAAAGGAATGGGTAAAATAATGAAGAGAGAGCCATCACAAGGGATGACGATGAATCCTTTTGTGTGGAATGAAGCTGGTGGTGCAGGAAATGATTTAAAAATAAAGAAATATGAGAGTTTTGGCGATATGTTTATTGGCGCTGAAATGATCCCAAGCACCGGCTGCTTCGATCTAATGGACTTTTAAGGAGTTGCCAAAGAAGGTGGCTGATGAAATAATTTTGGCTGGAACGAAAAAGGAGCTAAAAATGAAAGTTTGAATTTCGATTTTTTGACGAAAAAAGAAATTTGAAATGTTGTTTAAATTTACAAAATAGAGAAAATTGGTTACGCTGAAGGGGACTTTTCCTTCTTTGCGAATCTTGAAAAACTGCCCTGAACTAAAGAAAAAGGGTGAGCTTTGCCTCTTTATTCTTAAATTACTCTTTCTCTTTTAATGAGTACCTGCGTTTACCTTAAAAGCTTTTGTGTTTATTTATAAAGAAAAGAAAGCTTGATTGATTGTAGTATTAGGACTATTATTGTTTGTAAAGAGAAAATCAATATCGCGTACTCTTTCTATACTTATATTTGTCTCCTTCTCTTTTATCTTTTCAAGTCAATTATATGAACACTTGTCTTGTGTAAGTAACTTAAAAGTACTTTATCCAAAAATAATAATGAAATAAAATAGCTTCTTCTTTTGATATTATAGGAGTCTAAAGTAGATAGACCACGAAATAGGAGCAAAAAAGTGCTCAATACTTTTGAAAAAACAGTTTTTTTATGCACTCATCATGTTGATAGAGTTAGAGTTTATTTATGTTAAAAATGTTTACCTGTGAAATGAATTGGTAAAGGACATGAAAATACAAAGGTTTTCGAGCATATTTGGCTTATCTAGAGGGAGGAGAAGAGGTTTGTGGTAAGTTTTTCAAGTTTTTCTTTTTTGAAGGCCAAAATAATAATTGTGGATAATTTGTTATAAAAAAGTTGTGTTTGTTAAATTTATTTATTGAAACCAGACTAAAAATAAATATCCCTCCACTAACAGAATCCTTATCATAGAAATTTTGACATCATTAACTTTGCAAATGGGCTCTTCAAGCCTCTTCTTCTTCTTGCAATCTGTTGAAAGAAATTAGTGTGACTTGTGGATTTTCAATAGGTAATCAAAGAGAGATGAAAAAGAGAAGCCACAAGATGAAGTTGACCTAAGCAAATCAAATTTAAATTTAAAATATTTTGATTCAAGTTTATCGAAAAAAGTTCTTATTCGAATTTTTTAACAATGTCCTTTTTCTGCATTTCCAACCTTTGGACTTTAAAGCCCTCACTCTTTTCAAATCTCCGCCCCTTTCTTCTTCATTTGCTTTGTGTCTCATAACTAGTTTATTAACTTCTCAGAAAACTGAAAAAAGGCGCATTCAGTCACCAAGTCCTTTAATAGAGGTAAGCACACTTGATAAACTCAAAATTAATAATTGCAGGCTCTAAATTCACTATTTTCACCTGCTTGAGAACTTCTCGAATCATCTTAGCCTAGTCGATATCCTCATCTCAGATGTTTTTATGCGAAGTGAGTTTGTTCCAGAATATGTTTGAAGAGGCGAGGCGGTAAAATAGTTTATCAAAAGCCAAAAGTACGCTGGTGATTGACTGTTGAGGTATTTTAAAGAAGCTAATGACGTAATTTTAACAGGGTAATCGTCTGATTTTCTTTCGATAAAAAGAACATACAATAAGAAGTTTCTTTTAGAAAAAGAGCTGAGATTGTAACGCGAGTTTATTAGGAGATCAATGATTATGAATCTAGAAAAAGATATTGTCAGGTAAGTTTATCTCAAAGATCTAAAGAGAAAATCTGCTTCGAAGAAGTTTTTCGGTTGAAAGAAAGTTCAATTAAATGAAAAACTTTGAGTTAATTATTGCCTAAATATCTTGATTTTCCCATTAAACATTATGTCCATAACTCGATATCGACCAGGATAATTGTCAAGAAAAGGATATTGAGGAAATCAGGAGAAGGAACTGAATGGACAGGGAAATGCCTTGGCGAGTTTTCTTTTGAGAGAAATTCGATAAGAGGCAAAAGTCATCTCCAAGGGGAAAATTCGATTTTATTGAAAGGGAGAATTGACAAAGAACTCTAGAATAAAGCCGACAAGAGAAATGTTTAATTGCACATTTAATGAAAACTCTTACGATATTTAATTATGTTTTGTCAATTAAAGAAATATCTTATATATATTAATATTGAAATCTCACAACCTCAAATCGAAAAAAAGGCTGAGCCTTGTGATTTACTTACTCTATAAAAACTGCTATAAGACATCTTATAACAATAAAGAAAACTCTTTTTAAACAAACAACTCTTTATTGATTTTTTTCAAGGATCAAACTTGATCTCATAATCCTCATTTTCTTCTCATTCTCTTTTGATCGAATAACCGTCTTCATTTGCGTTCCTCTCATCACCTTCTCTCCAAGTCCAAACCCACCTTCATTTCCTCCTCCTTCGAACAACAAGCTTCCACCAATTTTTGGCGTTTGTTCCGCACTAAAAAAGCCTGATCTCTGATACACCGTTTTACTCTTTATATGCACTCTTTTGCCTGCTCTACTCGTCTGGCTTCCACTCTTGGGCGTCTCCACGCCTTCCGCTCTCTCGGTAAATCCTCCTCCGATTCCAAACTCTCCTCCTCTCACAGACTGACCTCCCCACGGCGACAACAACGGTGTTAACGTGATTGCAAGCGAAGCTTTATCAGTGTTAGAGCCAGGAGAATCAGTGAAATTTCTATTCAATTTTCTTTTCATTTGGCTTGTTCCTTTACGAATTTTGCCTGTTCCTGTTGCTGTGGCTCCTCTGGAATCTTTAATAGGAGAAAAAGAGCCTCCATCAGGGCCCATAGGAGTAAGCATAGGGGAGCAGTCTTTTAAGGAATAGATGAGACTGGTGGCAGATTCAGCGAGATTTTGGACTTCCATATGTGTGAAGCTTTTTACTGAGAATTGTGGGCGAATTCGGGTCGTTTGTGGGGACTCTAGCTGAGCCATAGAAGCCATAGTAGGTGAAGCGAGGAGATTAATTTGTGAGGATGAGGAAGGGATGTGGCTGAGAGCCAGATTTTGGATGCTATGGAAATAAACTTGGTCTTTTGTTAAACCAGTCATCGTGGTTCTTTCACTGTTTCTTTTACGGTTTGTGCTTAAAGATTGAGGATTGTTCATGTAAGTGTGAGACTTTTTCTCTTGACGGAAGAGCTTATAACAAGGAGAAAGTGAAGAGAAATCGAGTGGTTTGACCCGTTGAGGGCTTTGCTGGTTATCAGGGCTGGCCTTTCGTGGGCTTTTTTCGCTGGATTTCGTTGATTGGATTTTACTGGGAGATCCGGTGGCAGTAAAGGGCTTAAGAGAAATGTTGCTGGCTCGAGGACTGTGAAGATGAAGCGGGGTTTTTTCAGGAGGACTATGGTGTTCTTTTTCTCTGGCAATGATGAAATGGCTCAGGACATGGCCTTCTTCAAGCTGTTGGTATTCTTCAGTGTTGATTACAAGGACTTTGTTGAGATTTTTTTGGTCAGAAGGAAGCTTTGGGAGGATCTGTTTGGTGTTATTATTGGCGTTGAGGTTTTGATCTTTTGGCTTTGAAGATTGGTACAAGTCCTTTGCTTGTGTTTTCAGTTTATCTTCTATCCAGATGTTCCTTTGTTTGGCTCGCATTTGCAAGGTTTTAAAAAGATGTGAACAAGTTTCTGTAATATAGTGATAATTCTTTGCTGGAATATGATACAATTCAAGCTCATTACTCATTGACATTGCGGTATATCTTCTCGTATTCTGTCCCAACACTATATCTTCTTCTCCAAAGAAATCTCCCTTGCTGACAATCGCCACTGTAACCACCTTTTTCTTTATGCCTTTCAGCTGATTAGGAAGGAAAAGTTCCCCTTTTGAGGCGTCAATAGCGGCCCTTTCTGTGTCAAGATCGTCTTTTACGGGCTTTTGGATCGTGTTGAGCGTTAATTTGACCTCGCCGCCTGTCTTTACGAAGAAAACTCCACGGCTTCTTTCTCCTTCATTATAAATTTTTTCATGCATTTTGTACTTTTTCTTTATAACACAAGGCATAATTTTCAATAAAGCCGCTTGATTCAGCCCCTTGAAGAAGCTGAAAATGAACTCTTTTTTATACTCCAACTCCTCGATTTCTCCCTTGAGAATATCTCTAAAGACTTCTCTGCTAAGTTTCAAACACTGAACATCATGTTCTGCGATCATTGTAACTGGACTTCTGTAAGCTTGGACCAAACATTTCTCGTTGATTATATCATCAGGGCCAACTCTTTCCTTCATTGTTAACATACAAGCTCCTTCTTTGAAATACTTCTTTTTGCAATGTTCATTCTCCAATAACAATTGCTCATCTTCTGTTAAGCAATCCTGTTGAGTTTCCGCTCTTTCTACGGATTCTCTGCTTTCAATTTTTCCTCCAGAACCAAGCCCCATAAACGTCATGACCGCCTTCATCTTTATCTTTCTTCTCGCATTCAATAATTTACTCTGCAAATTCTTATTCACTGGCGTTGTCTTTGTCATGCTGGGGACCTTATCAGCAGCTTCTTGGTCTGAAAGATCTTCTATACTCGGTCCGTCTCTTGAATGGGAGGCATTTCTAACATGCTGTGTATTGAGATTTTGCTGGCTTTTAAGATGAATCATGGAGCCCAAGGAAGATAAAGTGCTGTTTCTAATTTTGTTATTACAAAGGCGAGCCATAATTTCACGGGCTTCATCTCTTTGTTTTTGGAATTCCTGTGGAGTTTTCAGCTCGTAAATCCCCACAGAACCGCTGAGAATAATGAAGACATTTGAACATTTATCACCATTGTAGATAAGCGCAGAGCCACGAGGGAGATGGCAGGCTTCTATGTGGTCAGAACATTGTAAAAGATAGGCTTTGTAGTCGTGAGAATTTGCAAAGGTCTGGCGAACTGATTGGATTTGGTTAAGCATGTCGCTAAGGAGTTTTTTATCTTGAGAAGAACGATCATCAGCGGATTTGGAAGCGATGTTGAAGAGAGTTTGGTTGGAGGAAGAGATGTGAGATTGAGAGAATTTAGAAAGGCAATCGCTTTGAAGACCAAGCTCGTAAATACTCATTGGGGAAAGGAGCAGGAATTTTATATCGATAATTAAGGATACAATGATTGAATTGGAGATTTTGTTAGGCGTTGTTTTGAATGAATTTGGACCTATTAAAGGATTTTATTAATTGACTCGAAAGCGTTTGTCCTGTCGAGACAAATTTCTCGTCCTGTCTTGTCTTAAAAAAATGGAGAGTGTGGTAAATGGGATCTAATATGGGAAGGGTTGGAATTTGAATGAACAATCAAGGGAAGGAGGGTGAAGATAAGGAAGAAGTGAAGCTTTAGAATAGTTTGCGACTTCAGAATAATAAAATGTTGGTTTATTGAATTGGAGGTTTTTTGTTGTTTTTAATGATATAATCAATAAAAATAGCAGTCCTTAATCGGCAAGAGGTTGTCTTTTTATATGAGATCCAAATAGAAAAGTACTTATTATGAGAGATGGATGGGCATAATACCATGAATATTTATGGTTAGATGGGGTCGAGACTCAAAAAAGGCGATCCATTCAGAGATAAATGGAAGAGAAGGGTTTGAAAGAGCTCATTGAAAAAGTAAAGAAAATGATGGGATGGAGATTGGGGGAAGAAGATTTATAAAGAAGGAAAGGTAATTTAATGAAGAAGAGGGGAAAAATTGCTATCAGAAGGCATTGAAGGAGTCTGAATGCTAAATCATTTTTAAAAATTAATCAATTGAAGAAATAAAAGAACCCTTTATCTCGTCCAAATTTTAAAACTGTTTCGAGGGAAATTCCCTGTCAGAAACCTCAAACCATCTCAACGACTGAGATGGTCTCTAAACCTCAAAACGGTCTAGCTGATTGAAAAGTCAAATAAAGAAGGATTTGCTGAAATGGCCATAGTTTAATATCGTAAAATTCAATAATGTCAATATATTTTACATACATAAGATGCCTTCTTATTCCAAAGGCATCACAAATTAAATATAGAGTCTATACTTCTACGCATTTATATGCCAATAATAATATACTGCTTTCAATATTGAACAGTCAGTTTTTATGCATATTTATTTTACGATTCTCTTTGAGACCTTAAGTACTGTATTTGTGTTCTCAACTGAACCCAAATCTCTTAGGGGTTCAATTCAGGAGGGCTATACTCGCTAACTTCAATCATTTGGTAAGCATCTCTAATTGATTGTTGTCTCTTTTCTGAGGAAGACTTGGGGAAGATAAACTCTGGGCAGTATTTTGGTGGAGTAAAAGGAGCAACCTTATATCTCTCCATCTAACAATAAATTAACACAAACCTCCCCTTCAAAGATTTTTACCTGAATTCTATAATAGCACATCAAGGCCACAAAAAGCACGGTTCCAACAAAACACATTACTGAGAAAATCTTTCTCAGGCCTGATCCACTATTCTCAGGAGGGATAACAATTTCCTCCTTCTTGATGTCTCCTTCTTCCTTAGGAGCAGCCTTTTCTCCTTCATTGGGGACAACTGGAGCAGCTAAATAAACGATTATTCTCTTGTCTTTTGACGAGGTTTCTTTGCTTACCTTCTTTGGCGTCTTGTGGCTTTTCATTAGGACTGCCTTCTTTTAAAGATAAATCACTATCAGAAAAGACGTCCTCGGCGGGCTTCACAGGTTCAGGAATTGAGTCAGTAGCTTTAAGCAGAATAAGGGAAGGTCAGAAAGGAAGAGAAAGGTACGATTTGAAGGAGAATCTTTCAATGGAAGGTCCAGATTTGAGATTTCATCAGGAGATGCTTGAGAAGAGATGAAAGGAGCCGTTAAAAGGAGCAGTAATAAGGCTATTTGGGTGGTGAGAATTGGGGAACGGAAGGGGGAAAAGCGGGTTACGCGAGAGGGATAGGAGGTTGGGCATAAGGGTTAGAAGCGAAAAGGGATAAAATTAGAAATATAAAAGTGGTTAATAGAGAGGTATTTGAAATTGTATATTGGGATTTTGGTTGAAATAAGGATGTGATAGATTAATTTAATTTTTAGTTAAGGTGAGGAGAAAAATGATCAGTCTGGCGCGTGGTCGAAAAATTTCAAATTCTGTGATTGTGAGTAGTCCTGAGGGGTGGGATAGAGTTGGGAAATCAAGATTTATACAGTAGAATGGGAGGAATGAGGGAAGTTTGGGAGATATTGAAAAGGAGAAAGAGGTGGTGAGAATAAACGCTAATACAGTAAAATTATAATCCTGAAAGGAAAGTGGTGCGTGAGAGTTTTTTATGGGGAATTTGGAATAGAGGTGTGAGATAGGGATTTCTGTATATTGAGTCGGAGCATGATTTTTTTTATGAGAAGAAGAGTGATTTTTGAGAAGTGAAGGATTTTTGTCCTTGATCTGAAAATTTTTAAATGACTCTTAAAAATTTTTCTGAAAAATGTGAAAAATTTCTCAAACACAATTTTGGAACGAAAATTTTGTAAGTGTAAGCAAATTTTTTGGGGGTCAATTAATGAAGTTTTCAAAGGTTTTCTGCAATGAAAAGTTTTTGGACTGCTATTTTTTTGAATCCATCGAATTTCCAAATTTAATTCCTAGGTCACTCTTCTTAAAAAAATTGGCTTTCAAATTGATTTTCCAAATTTTTTATCTTCAAAAAGCCTTTGAAGGAGTGCTTTTTGAAGCCCGAATAGGTCTGACGAAAAGTGGTCAGAACAGAAAATTTATCTGATATGATGTTCACAAAGAGCTAAGCTTTGTGATCAGAGTTTTTGTCAACAATCCTTCCAGAAAAGAATTTTTAAAATCTCAACGAAAAGATATGCGAGACAGACTGAAATAAAAACTTCAGGTTGAACATGGGACAATGTAACAGAATTTTCCTTTCAAAATAATTTAATTCATATAATTCAAAGGCATAAAAATGAAATTCTCAAGCAGGTCCTTTTTTTCCTTTATTCTTTCTGAAAAGAAACCGGAAAAAATCAAGCCTCCTGAAAATCTTCGATATATATTTCTTACATTATTGCTGTTTCAGCTCAAACTAGTCATTGGAATTCAACGCTAACCCCAGCTTTCCACAACATTTATATATCTCTTTACTTTCTAAAAAATAAATTAAATATCAATAAGTATAAAAACAATAAAAGACACATAAATCTTCTTCTTTTGTTCTTTCAAAATGGCCCGAAAAAATCCTCATAAAATCTCTCTTTCAATATACTCAAAAGAGATCTTTAGACCAAATTTCTCAATTCAGAACTATGCTTCAAATGATCCACAACATCTTCTTCCACTTCTGTCAACATATTCTTTGAGTTAATCTTCTCAGTGATCGATCTCTCTATTCCAAATTACTCACTTCTCCTTTAAAGATTTCTCTTACTTTCTCTTACATGATGGAATTCAAGAGGTCCATCATCTTCATCTAGCTCCTTTGCTCTTGTAGAACTAGCGCTGCATGAACTAATTTCTATCTCTTTTTCTCTATTCAGTGGTGTTCTTGATCTCAAACTTGAAGCTCTTGATGCTCTTGAGGCCTTTGAGAACAACTTTGGTGCATTATAAGAAGACTGGATCTCCACAACTAATAGATTATTAGGCCCATTTTTCTTATAAAAAGAGCTTATTTTACCTCTAAATTCTGGGTCTTCGTTTTCTCTATTCTCAACCATAATGCTTCTGCCGCGGCCAATAGACTCTTGTGAGGCAGAATTCTCGAGGATCTTTTGACTAAGGCTTCTGCTGCGGACTTTGGAGTCATCAGTGAGGACTTTAATATCTTTGGAGGTCTTCTTTTTGGTCTTTTTCTTGGCATTCTTCTCGACATATTTCTTGTAATTGGTTTCAACTTTTTCAATTCTTTTGAAATAAATGTGATCCAACTGTGCAGACCATGGGTTGACTCTATAGAATTCGAGCAATTCTTGCTCAGATTTGTCCAAATTGAAATCACGAACGTATCTCAAGAACTTTGCAATACGAAGATAATAACTTTTTCTGAATTTATAATCAATGTTGTTATGGTCTCCATCAGTAACCCACCAAGGATTATAAGGGTTTCTGCATTTAGAAGCCAGTAATTTTCCATGAGCAATCGTCACATCAACGTCTGAATCTCCGTGCATTAAAAAGACATGTGCCTTCACATGCTCAATAAAATCGCAATTGGGGAATAAATCGTTCGCATCTGTCTTCTTAAACTATAGAAGGATTTAGGGTGAAGGTTTTCCTCAGGATTTTACGTCGAAATCAAAGATTCTGAAGCCAGAAGCAATAGGAGAATGAAGGATAATTCCGCTGACAGGATAATCAGGATGTGAGGATAGATACACAGTAGGCCCACTTCCGATTGATCTTCCGTAACTGAAGGGAAAAATGAGTGAAGCTTATTTCAATAGAATATTTACAGGACGATTTGGGACCATTTAAAGCCGAGTTTTTGGACGAGGAATTCATAGGCGGCAATAATACCAAAGACAAGTTCCATTTCACCAACAGGACCTTTTGTTGGGCCATAGCCGTTATATTCATAAGCAAGTACGTGGATCTGGTTAAGAAATGAGCAAAAAAAGGGTCAAAATATCATACGTTAAGAGCAAGAGAGAGGTCTTGAAGAGGCTTGAACATTCTTCCGAGATCGGTGGAGTTACCATGACTGTAAAGAATGACCATGTTGCTTCTAGAAATGAAGAGATAAGGGACGTTTATTCTCAAGAAATATGGTTTACTTGCAATTTTTGTTTTCAATAAAGAGAGCAGGGATTTGGGCTTTAGTCTTGGTTTCCAAGAAGAAAACACTTGATTCGGTATTCTCAGCATCAGATGACTCATAAAGTTCACCTTTGTTGGTCTTCTGGATGATTTTCTATTGCCAAAGGTGAGCTTAATGACTCATTAAGAGGAGTTTTACGTAGACTGGGCCTCTGGTTGGGTGGTCAAGATGATGTTTTAATTCGTATTCTAAAAGGGAGGGTAAGGGGGATAGACAAAAGGGAAAGGGTACTGCGTTCACAGGGAGGACGGAAAGCGGTGGAGTTGATCATACAGTCACGGAAACCGCAAAGAGAGAAGGTTTTGAAACAACAAAAGAGCCAGCTCATGGATTGGGTAATATCTATATGTAAAGGGAAATAAATAAAAAAAGGGTTAGGAAATTTGTTTAGAGTTGTTTGGGGAATCAGAGCCTATGGAATTAAAGTGAATTTATTAGGAGTAAAGGCTTGTGTGTATTTTTAAATTTCGTCAACAAATTTAATGCTTGAATAATTAAGATATTGAGTTTATTCGTTTGATAAACTTTTATTTTTGTTTGACAAGAGCTTCTTTAATTCTTTCCTTGCCGTCTTTGTGGACAATTATCTTTCAAAAATACAAAGAAAAAGATAGAGAGGGCTTGGTTTATAAGGCAAAATGGGAGGTTATTTGTTGAATGGAAAAATTAAAAGAGAGGGGTAAAAGGATGAATAAGGATTGAAAATCGTTGTAAAAATGAAATAATAGCGGGAAATCATCTGTGATTTGTCTGAAAATTGAATGGGACTTGAATGAGAAAAATTCAAGGAAAATGTAAGAAGAAATAAGAGGAAGGTGGATTCGCTAAAGGGATGAGTATTTTTGGATTTGGAAGAGGATTATTTGTTGGAAAGGTCATTGGATTATTGAGAGAATTTTTGTTAAATCATCCTTGAGATCATGTTTGTATGTCTCTCTGAAAAAGGCCTACAAATTTATCTCTTTTGTACTTTGAAAGGAAATAAAATAATTAATTTGCTTGTATAAAAAGTGGGACGGGAAAAGACCTGGAGAGTTTAATTAAGAGAATTCTTTTAGAACCAAAGTACAAGAATAAAATCTATTATTTAGAGATTGAGAAAGAGAAAATTCAAATTCCTCTGTATCAAATATGTTGGTCAATTTTTGTTGAAGACTGTCGTTGTTGAGATATGTTTGACTGAATTTTAAATTTTGTTCCAATATTTGTTGGCTCATGAAGCATTTTGCTCAAGTTCTGAAAAGAAAAATGGAAGTGAAGAAATGGTTTCTTGCAATCACTCTCCCAAAGATTTCTGAGACTCTCTCAATATTGCAAGTTGAAAAATTAAATTTTTTTTTTGTCAACAAAAAAGCCTGGATCAAAATTTTCTCCAACAACAATTTTTCCTCTCAATTTTTTTGTCATTTTTTCTTTTCAAAAAAAGAGAAAAAAATTCCACTCAAAGTTTTTTTCTCGGTTTCAGGAAATTAAAAAAAATTTTTTTTTTCATTTTTTTGGTGAAATTTGATGATTTTGATGATTTTCTTCTTTTTCTCTTCGAGTCGAAATTCACCCTTTTTTTTTTTGGGAGTCAGGTAATTTTTCTCAATAAAATAGTCACCGTCAGAATTTAGGTGGATGAAAGGTTCAAAAGTTGATCTTTTCTCTCATTTTTGGAGGAATTTCTTAACAAATTCTTCCGAAGGGAGAGATTCAGATTTCAACTGTCTCCCTGTGTAACACTCCTCTTTGAAGGAGTCTGTAAAAATTTCCTTACTTCAACCTCAGCCTCAGAAAAATTAAATCAATTGATTTTCATCGTTCCAGATTAAGAAGGTTTGAGGCCCTTCAGGGAGGAAAAAAAGCTTTGTAGTACGAAAAGATGGAGCTCTAGACTTTCTTCCGGTGGGGAACAGCTTAAGAAAACCTCGGAAAATTCTGGATTCTGGCCCTCCTTATTTTCATCTCTTTTGAGGACTTTTATAAAATCTCAAAGGCTTCTTCCATTTTTTCTCACCTTCAATCTTCCATTTTTTTGTTTGAAAAATATCGATGATATTTGGTTTGACTTTTTGAAACAGGTCCAAAGAACTTTTTTCTTGTCAAGAACCAACCAAATAGTCAAAGTTAAATTTCAAAGCTCAAGATTTTCAAAAAGAACTTTTGAAAAAAAAACGTTTTGAAATGTATTTGAAAAATTTTCGATGAAAAATGGTTACAATCTTTGTTTTGAAAGATAAAAATCAATAAAATTTGAGAGGTCGTCCAACAAAAATGCACCTCAGAGTTTGATCGGGAAGCCAAAATCAAAATTTAGCTTGAAAGATTTTACCGTATCTTTCATTCAGATTTGAGTTCTGACGATCTCAATCTCTCGCTAATTAAAAAAATTATTACGAATTCAATATTTCCTCAAAGGTTTGTAAAGGCTAAGACAAGAACTTTAATGAAGAAATCGGATTAAGGTCTTCACTTTCGATCAAGGCTTGTCCCCTTGCAGAAGAAAGTTGGAGTTTTTTTAAGCTTTAAAGAGGAAAGAGACCAGATACCTTTTCATTTAATTTTCTGACATAGAAGAATAATTTCTCAAAGATATCTGAGCGAATTATGCCGAGAGAGCAATTTCCATCCAGTAAGCAATAAAGGAAGTTCTGTTTTCAGGGAGGATTGGGAATGAGAGTAGGAGGAGGGACTGTTGATGTCATTTTGCCCAGAAAGATTGCCGATAAGCTTTAAAATTATCTTTTAATTAAAACAATTAAATCAGATTCATTTTCTGTTTGGCAGTTATTTTCCAGACAAGAATCTTCATACCCTTTCTTCTCCTTGGCATATGCTCTTGCATCGCTCTTCAAAATCTTCTATCAACAACTTCAAACTCCTCTCAAATAAGATAAAAATACCTCTTGAAAGAGAGAAAAGTCTCACAGTCCCAGCAAATGATTGCTTCATAACATCATCAGCCAACTAAAATTAGATCCCAAAGGTTTGAATTAATCTGGAGCCTGACTAACAAAAAACTAAAAAGCATTGTTTTAATCTTGAATTAAAATAAAATCTAAAAAACTATCTTCAATCGGATCCTTCCGATCTCCTCAGCCCTCCTTAAATTTCTAGATTAAGCCAACTATTTTTATTATAAATACCCGACCTCATTCCCCAAATTATAATCATTTCCAAAACAATTTTCTCTATGCAACAAACTAAAGTTATCATTATTGGCGCTGGCCTCGGAGGTCTCACTTTCGCCCAAGGTCTCAAAAAAGCTGACATCCCCTTCCACGTTTACGAACGTGACCCTACCTCTGACTTCCGCGCCCAAGGCTACAGAATCCATATCAGCCTTGAAGGCGGCGAAGCCTTAAAGAATAATCTGACGCCTGAGCTCTTTGACTTGTTTGAAAGAACTTGTGCTGACATGATTTTTGGAAGACAGTTATATAACGCTGTTGATGGTACTGCTCTTGTTGAGAGGTTTTTCCCTGAAAGAGGTGGTCCTGGTAGTCAAGGTGGACCTGGAGGCCCTGGAGGTCCTGGTCCTCAAGGCGGTCAAGGTGGGCCAGGAGGTCCAGGAGGGCCTGTTAATGACGGTGAGAAACATTATGGGCCTATACAGTTGATAGAACAACAATGAGGAATTTATTGTTATTGGGTCTTGAGGAGAATGTGACATTTGGCAAAGAATTTGAAAGATATGAGGAGAGCTCTCATGGGGTGACTGTGTATTTTAAGGATGGAAGTAAAGAAGAATCTGGGTTGTTGGTTGGTGCTGATGGTTTAAGGTCAAGAGTGAGAAAGCAGTATCTTCCTGAGAATGTGATCGTTGATACTGATGGAAGAATTATTTATGGAAAGACTCTCATCACTGAAGAATTATTGGAGAGATTCCCCAAGCATGCAATGGGAGGAATGAGCGTCTTGTTGGATAAAAGACAAGAGGTGCCTCTTACCTTGCTTTATGAGCCTATTACCTTCAAAAACGATGTTGGAACTGAATCAAAAGGAAAGCTCGCAAGTGTGAAGCCTTATATTTACTGGGTGCTTTTATCTAGAAAGGCCTACTTTGGCATTGAAGATGACGAGCTTTGGACTTTATCTAAAGAAGAAATCGTAAGAAGATCCCTCAAACATACAGAGGACTGGGACTCTGCTTTCAGATCAGTTCTTGATCTTCAAGATGTGAACCAAACTTCTATCCTTCGTATTTCTTCTGCTTTGCCTGATCTTCCTTTCTGGACCCCCTCTGCTCGTGTCACTCTTCTTGGTGATGCTATTCATGTTATGTCACCAACTGGTGGAGTTGGAGCTAATACTGCTCTGAGGGATGGATATCATTTGTGCCAAGCCTTGATTGAAGGCGGAATAAGT
>Ga0182738_1004667_pt1 | contig 15045 bp, 15 predicted proteins | sample eDN5th30CBELigMG_FD_128876 | JGI IMG/M metagenome (GOLD analysis project Ga0182738, IMG submission 128876) | Enriched Miracle-Growth compost microbial communities from Emeryville, California, USA - eDNA 5th pass 30_C BE-Lig MG (version 2)... ... | reverse complement strand
CCTTGACGTCCACCCAAGGTTTTTTGCCGCCGAGGCGGGCCTTGCCCGTCAGGTGCTCGCCCCGCTGCCAACCGCCTTCGAATTCCACCAGCCTGTTTAAAAACTGCGCCGAAGCCTTTTTGACCAGGCCGCCTTGAGCATCGATTTCCGCACGAACCGAAATGTCCTTTAATTCCTTCTTTGTCAGAGGATGTTGAAACGCCCCCGCCACCTCGGAAGCGAAGCCGTCATAACGAAAACTTCCATCCCAAGTAAACTGCCGGGCGCTCCACTGCAGAGAAAATCTCTCCGCCGCCAGCTGATTCAGCGCGCCTTTGATGCCCGTCAAATGCCAGCCCTTCCCCCAAGTTTCCGTGGCGGAAAAATCCGCGCGCAAATCCGTCACCTTTTCCTGCTCCAGGGAACCGGCCACATTCAAGCGCAAAGGCTCCATGCGTCCTTCAAACAAAAGGCTCTGGATGGATTCACTGGGTTTAAGCCCCTTGAAAATCACGTCAAAAGTTCCGCGCCGATGTTCCATGTCATAGACAAAATGCGCGTCCCCGCCGCGGCTGCCGCCGAGAATTTGAAAATCGGAAAGCCGCACATCCATTTTTTCGTCGGTGACGTGTCCCTCGGTCTGAATTTTCGAGAGCACCTCGATGCCGCGCAGGCTTTTGTTGGACACTTTGACCCGTAAGTCCTCAAGCACGCCGCTCAATTCCAAATCCTTGAGCGCACGCAGCTTCAAAGAGCCGCTCCAATTTCCCAAGTGGGAAAAAATCACGCTCATCTTCGGTAAGGAAATAATGTCGGTCAATTGATCCAAAGAAAGTTTGCTGACGTTCACCACCAAGGGTCCGGCACGAAAATACGGCTCCTTCAGGTAAAAGAGTTGGGGCTGAATCACCAGGCGTCCCAACTCGCCGTCCACTCCGCAAGAACTCAAGTTCACCGGCATCCGCAAAAGGGAGCGGAGGTTTTCAAAAGTCCCGCTTTGGGAAAGAGCGCAGTTCAGCCACACCCGTTTGGTTTCCGGAAGCTTTTCCAAAACACCCGCACGGTGAAGCAGGGAAAGCACGTCGCCCAAAGGCCCCTGCGACACGCGAAACTTCTGAAGGAAAGTATGGCCCTCATCATCCAACTGCCCGGACCATTCCAATTGCCCTTCCTTCATGGTGCTGCTGAGTTTCCATTCCAGCAAAGGTCCCTGAAGCGCGGCCTTGAGTTGAAAATCCTGACGGACTTCCCCCTTTGAAAACTCTTTCCACAGCGAAAATCGACCCGCCATGCGGACCTGCGCGCCGGCATCGAGTTCCAAAGGCTGCGCGCGAAAAGACCAATCCGGGGAATGGGCGGATTCAACGACCAACTCCCCCACCGTCAAACCGGAGGCCCGCTCCGAAAGCTCTTCATAAACTTTTCTTAAGTTTAAATGATTCAGTCGTAAAGCCTGCTCCGCCCCTTCGGAGGGGGAGGAAGTGGAAGGCTCCTGCGGGGAAGCGGATCTCTCACACGCCCCTTCCGCGAGTTCCACATGGATCGCCGCAATGGAGATGCGGCCCAAACGGCTCGTGCCTCTCAACAAAGACCAGATCCCGACGGGAATTTTCAGATCCTTCATGTCCACGTTGAAAGCGGGGCGGGAACAATTTCCCTCTTTAAATAAATGAGTTTGCGGAAGCTCCACCGTCACGCCCGGCCAGATTCCGGAAGCCAAACGCAGCTCCACTTTGTCGGCCTTCACATTCCACTCGGGAAATTTTTTGCGCACTTCCGTAAGAATTTTTTGTTGGGCCCGTTCCGAGTTCAGAAAGAGCCGCATGGCTCCGCCCAAGAAACCGGCAAAAGTCAGTCCCACGACAAAAAGGGCGAAACCGTTGGAATTTACCTGTCTGCTAAGGTCTCTTTTCTTCGTGAGCATGAGACATTAAAGCTCTATTTGAAGGAAAAGTTAAGAACCTCGAACTCTTTCTCCCCTTTGGGACTCTTGAGTTCCACGATGTCCCCGGACTTTTTTCCGATCAGACTGCGCGCCAAAGGAGAAAACACGGAAATCCGTCCGTTTTTCACGTCCGCTTCTTCCTCACCGACGATTTGATAAGTGACTTCCTCATCGGAATCCAGGTCCATAAGGCGGACTTTGGCGCCAAAAGTGATGCGATCGGACTTAATGGATGCAATATCCACCACTTCCGCATTGGCCAACTTGTTTTGAATGTCGGAAATACGCGCTTCAATAAAACCCTGACGCTCTTTAGCCGCATCGTAATCCGCATTTTCACTGAGGTCTCCGTGGCCACGGGCCTCTTCAATGGCTTTAATCACATCGGGACGCTCGACCGTAATCAGGCGCTTCAATTCCGTTTCCAACTTTTCCTTGCCCGCTAAAGTCATCGGTTGACGTTCTGACATGTAAAAACTCCTTATAAAAGTGCCGATAGGTAGCACGACCCTGAATTTGACGCAAGTTTGGGGCCCTGCGGCGCCCATCTTGAGGTTTCTAGGCCCCCCACCCGCCATTTCTGGACAAAAGAGGGGGCAGATCCCCACGCGAAAAGCCGATAGAATGAGCATATGTACTCAGTCACTCTCTCCCCCCTGAATGTCGAAAGTGTTTCCCAACGCCTAAAAAAGGCCAAATCCATTCTTCTTTCCACGCACAAGCAATGCGATGGGGACGGATTGGGAGCAATCCTTGCTCTTTACCACGCGCTCAAAAAAGACGGCAAGAACGTGCGCTGCATGACCGTGGATGAAGTGCCGAAAAAATATCACTTCCTGGAACCTTTAAAATATCTGGAAGTGTTCGAGGGGCCCCATGCGCCGATCGAGGACACCGACCTCGCTTTGATCTTCGACACCAACGACCATCGTTTAGTAGAACCGCTTTATTCGGAGATGAACAGAAAGTGCAAACAGATCTTGTTCATCGATCACCACCCGGTGCTCAACCACGGTCCCGAGCCCACTTTGGGAAGCTACATCGAGACCCGGGCCGCCAGCACCGGCGAGATCGCTTACTTCATCATCAAGGCGCTCGGCATCCGCATGGATCAAAAAATCGCCGAATGTCTTTACACCAGCGTCGCCTTTGACACCCAACTGTTCAAGTTCGTGAAAAATTCCGTGAACTCCCACCTGATCGCCGCGGAGGTGCTGCAATATCTGCCGCAGGCTCAGGAAATCCATCGCCATCTGTTCGCCACCCACACGGTGGAAAAAGTGGCCTTTCTCGCCAAGGTCTTAAGTAAAATCGAATACTACGGCGAAAAACAAATCGCGATTTTGCGTCTGAGCGCCCAGGACATGAACGAGCATCACATGGACATGGACGACTCCCGGGACGTCATCGACATGCTGATGAACATTCAAACCTTGCAGGCGGCGGCGCTGTTTCGGGAAGACGGCCCCGATCAGTTCAAAATGAGTCTGCGCAGCAAGGGTGTGATGGAAGTCTTAGGCATCGCCGAAGAGTTCGGCGGCGGAGGCCACCTTTACGCCGCCGGCGCTTACATTGAAGGGCCTTTCGAAGACATCAAGAAAAAAGTGGTGAATCTGCTGCGCTCCCGTTTGGACAACATGGATCTTAAGACGGAAAGTGGCAGATAAATTCCGCTCCCTGTCCGAGCGCGCTGACCACTTCGATGTGGCCGCCGTGACGTTGCATAATGTGTTTCACGATGGAAAGTCCGATCCCCGTGCCGCCGTCCGTGCGTGCCCGGCTCTTGTCCACCCGGTAAAAACGTTCGAACAAACGCGTTTGATGTTCTTTCGCGATCCCCGGCCCGTCGTCTTTGACTTTAAGTAAAACTTCATGAGTGCCGCCCGCCGTCCACATGACGGTGATTTCTTTTTCCTTCGGAATATAGCGAAGGGCGTTTTCCAAAAGATTTCTCAACACCTGACTGGCGCGGTCGAAATCCGCCAAAACACTTTCCACCTGATAAGAAACATTCACCTTGCGCTCTTTCAATGGAACCTGCTTCAGCACTCCTTCGGTGATCTCCCGGGTGGACACCCAGTCTTTTTTCATGTCCCTTCCCGACTCCAGATTGGAAAGATCCAACAGGTCGTTCACCAGGGACTTCAGACGGTTCACGTTGTTTTGAATGATGCCGAGAAAATTTTTGGCCTCGTCCATCCGCCCCTGCTCGAAATCCTGAATCACCGTTTGCAGGTATCCGGAAATGGAAGTCAGCGGCGTTCGCAGTTCGTGGGAAACGTTTCCGACGAATTCGATGCGGACCCTTTCCGCGGCCTTCAGCTCGGTGACGTCGTAAAAAATGCCGACGGCGCCGTAAACTTCCTGGTTGTGCTTTTTCAAAAGCGGCGCCACGGACAAAAGAAAATCTCTTCTTTGACCGGAAGAGCCCTCCTCCAAATTCACGTCCACGCGCAAAGGGGTCGAGAGCGCCAGGGATTTTTCATAGGCCTCAAGAATGTCCGGCTGACGCAAAATCGAAGACACCCGCTGACCTTGCGGTCCCTCCTGCAGATCAAACAGCAGGGAAAACTGCGGGTTGTAAAACAAAATGTCTTTTTCCTTGGAGATCGCCAGCACCGCCTCGGAAATGGAGGACATCAAGGCCCGGGCCTGGGTTTTCTCCCGCGAAAGTTCGATGGTTTTCAATCTTAAAGACTGTCCCAACTGATTGAGGGCGCGGTCCAATTCGTACCACTCCCCGGGATCGTCCTCGCCGAAATCCATGTCCTCCGATTCCGGATCGAAAGGAAACTTTCTGAGCGCCCGCGTTTTTCCGATCAGTCTTCCCAGAGGAACCAGCAGGCGGCGCAAAAGAATCAGCTGCACGATCAGGGAAGTCAAAAGACCCACGCCCAAGGCGCTCAAGAAAAAAGCGAAGGGGGAAAACGGCAGGCGGTCCAAATCCAAGGCCCACCAGGAAAGAAGCGCCACCAAAGCGAAAGTGACGATCAGCGAGGTGCACTGTCTGAGGAGCGACCATAAAAAAAGGCGGCGCGGAAAAAACGAAGCCTTCACTGATTTTTAACCCGGTAGCCGATGCCGCGGATGGTTTCGATGATTTCGGAATGATCTTTTAATTTTTTCCTCAGCCCGAAAACATGGGTGTCCACGGTGCGGCCGACCACGTTCACGCCGTCTCCTTGGATCAATTCAATCAAATTTTTCCGGGTCAGTACTTTCCCCTGACTCTTCATCAAGGCTTCCAACAATTTGAATTCCGACTTGGTCAAATCCAACTTTTCATCCCGTAAAGAGACGTCGAAACTCTCCGGATTCAAAGTCAGCTCGCCCACCCGCACGTCCGGGCTTTGTTCCGCCGCGGGAGTCGCGGCTTTGGATTCGATCCACACTTTTCTTCTCATCAAGGCGTTCACCCGCGCCATCAACACCAAAGTGTCAAAGGGCTTGGCCAGATAATCGTCGGCGCCCGCATCAAGGCCCGCGGCCACGTGTTCGGGCTCGGTCTTGGCGGTCACAAAAAGAATCGGCGTTTGTTTAAGACGCGCTTCCGAGCGGATCCAGCGGGTCAACTCCAGACCGGAAAGTCCCGGAAGCATCCAATCCAAAATCACCAGTTCATAATCCTGTCTTCCCAATTGCGCCCGGGCCACATCTCCAGAGCCCACATCATCCACCAGGTAACCTTCCCGGCGCAGATGCAAGGCGATCAATTCGCGGATTTCATTTTCGTCTTCAACAACCAAAACTCTTTTTGGAGGATTGGACATTGTTTCTCCTTCTTTTTTAGACGGCGGAGGGTTGCCCCTGGCCATGCCGGATGTCTTCTCCCGTGGTCGAAAAGATCACGTCTTCCGCCACGTTGGTCACGTGGTCCGCAAGACGCTCCAAATTTTTCGCGATCATCACGAACTTAAGCCCGGAATCGATGCTCCACTCCCTGGTGTCCATTTTCTTTTTCGCCAGATCGAAAAGGCTTTTTTTCAACTGGTCCACTTCGTCGTCCTGACTCAAAACTTCGCGGCTGATTTTGTTGTCGTTCTTGGCGAAGGCATCCAACCCCAAGCGCACCATGGCGATCACCACGTCGAACATTTTTTTCAAGTCTTCAGGAATTTCCACGTTCTCTTCGGCGCCGAAAAACTCCAGGCCGTAGCGGACCGTGTTCAAAGTCTGATCTCCCATGCGCTCCAGATCGGTGTTGATCTTCGTCACCGAGATCACGAACCGCAGGTCTTTGGCCACCGGGGACTGCTTGGCGAGAAGTTGCACGCACATCTCGTCCACTTTCATCTGAAGAGCATTGATTTCCTTTTCCTGCGCGCGGACTTCGTCAATCAATTCCGGTTTTCCGAACAAAAGGGCTTCACGAGTGGCTTGCAGCGCCTTTTCGACGAAGCCGCCCATTTTTAAAACAGCATCTTTGACGTTTTGAATTTCTGCGTCGATATGTCTGAGCATCTTCCACCCCGCGGGATTTCCGCCCCGTCTTCTTCCTCATGACAGTGTCATCGGCCCCGCACCACGATCAAGAGAAAACATAAAAAGAGGGTGAAATCCCGTCAGTATTCTGTCAAATTTCAGTCATGGCCCATCTGAGCGTGAACCTGAATAAAATAGCTCTTTTAAGAAACTCCCGCGGCAAGAATTTCCCCGCGCCCGAAGAGTTTGGCAAAAAAGCCCTCGAGGCCGGGGCTTTCGGACTCACTCTCCACCCCCGACCGGATCAACGCCATGCCCGCTACAGCGACCTCCCTCTGCTGGGAGAGCTGATCCATTCCTTTAAAAAAACGCGCCCTGCGGAGCTGAACGTGGAAGGTTATCCTTCCGAAGAGTTTTTAAGCCGCGTTCTTGAGCAACAACCCGATCAATGCACTCTGGTCCCCGACGCGCCGGATGCCATCACTTCGAACGCCGGATGGGATTTCGTCACTCATCAAGAATTTCTCACCCATGTGATCCGCCCTCTCAAAAGCAAAAAAATCCGCGTGTCTTTGTTTCTGGATCCCTTCACTTTCACCCCGGCACAAAAAAAGGCCCTGCAAACGATTGCCCCCGAGCGCATCGAACTCTACACGGAAAAGTATGCGCAGGATTTCGGCACGCCCCACCAAGCCGCCACCCTGGAGGCTTACAAAAACGTCAGCACCCAGATTTCCCTGATGGGCATTGAAATCAATGCCGGCCACGATCTGAATCAAAAAAATTTGCGGACCCTGCTGGAAGAAATTCCGCAGATCAAAGAGGTCTCCATCGGCCACGCCCTGATCGTGGACGCTCTTTGGGAGGGCTTTATCCCCACCTTGAAAAACTATCTGGCGCTGACCAAAGCCCCATGAAAGTTCACCTCTTTCCCGCCTTGGACACCAATTATTTTTACCTCTTGGAGGAAAATAAAAAGGCCGTGATTTTTGATCCCGGCACCGCACAGCCGGTCTTAAGGGAATTGGAAAAACACAGCCTGCAGCCCGAAGCCATTTGGCTGACCCATCATCACGTTGATCACATCGGAGGCGTCGCCACTTTGGTTCAGCGCTTTCAAATTCCCGTGTACGCCCCCGCCGGAGATCTTTCCCGTCTGCCGTTTCCGGCCCTGCCCGTTCACGAAGGAGATCTTCTCGACTTTCAGGGATTCAGCTTCGAGGTCTTGGAAATTCCCGGCCACACCTTGAACCACGTCGCCTATTTTTGCGCGAAAGAGGAGCTGCTTTTTTCCGGCGACACGGTTTTTTCCCTGGGCTGCGGCAGACTCTTCGAAGGCACACCAAAACAGATGCACGACAGTCTTCAAAAAATTCAAAATCTTCCCTCGCAAACCCTCCTCTTTTTCGCCCACGAGTACACGAAAACCAATTTGGAATTCCTGAAATCCCAGAGGGCCTTGCACAGGGATCTGATCGATACCAAAGACTCTTTGGAACGCATCGAGGAGCACGTTCTCCGGTTGCTGGAAAGCCAAGGCCGCACCACGCCGACCTCCATTCAATTTGAAAAGGACAACAATCCCTTTTTCCGCCTGGATCTTGAGGGTTTCACAAAGCTGCGTCAGCTCAGAAACCAGTGGTAAGCCCTTTTCTTTTATGAGAACGTCTTTTCATGCTTCATCGGATTCTCGGCGCCGCTTTGCTTGTTCTTGTCGGCGTTCTTTTGGCTTACAAATTCGCCGCTCCACCACCCCGTTCTTTGGGGACGACCTCCGCGGATTCCTCTTTGCTTAAACCGCTTCAAGAAGACTTGGTTCGCCACGAAATCACCGAGGGCCCGCAAAAAATCACTCTGGTTAATTTTTGGGCTTCCTGGTGCGTCCCCTGCCGCAAGGAATTCCCGGAATTGGTGGCCTTAAGAAAAGAGCTGGCCCAACAAGGCCTGAAGGTGCTTTTGATCTCCGCCGATGAGGAAGAACAGCGCGGCGCCGTGGAAAGCTTTTTAAAAGAGCAGAAAGTGGATTTCCCCACTTATTTTAAAGGTTCGGCCAATATCGCCACCTTCGACCATCTCTATCCCCGATGGAACGGGGCCCTTCCCGCCAACGTGATTTATGACTCCAAGGGACAAGTCCTCGAGGCCTGGTTCGGCGAAACCACCCGCCCCCAATTCGAAGAGATGATCAAAAAACACCTCTAATTAGGCTATTTTTCCCTTGGCGCAGGGGTTCAAATCCCTTATAACTAACCGCTTCGGAGGATTGTCATGGCTAAGAAAAAAGGGAAAGTTCGTATCATCACACTGGAGTGCACAGAAGCCCGTAAAGAAGGGGCCTCTCCTTCCCGCTACACCACTCAAAAGAACTTCCAAAACCATCCGGAACGTTTGGAAAAAAAGAAATACAATCCGAGCTTGCGTCGTCACACCGTTCATCGCGAAATCAAATAGAACGGCCTTATTTCGCTTCGAAAGTGGCCAAGACGGGGCAGTGATCCGAAAAACGATTCCACGGAGCGCCCCGCAAGACTTCCACCTTCAGCACCCTCAAATTTCTCAAATAAAATCGATCCAGCCCCACCGAAGGAAAAAAGCTCGGGAAAGTGCGTCCATCGACCGTCTTTCCGGCCTCCGAGTGAAAGGCATTTAAAAGTCCCAATTCATTTTCCAAGACCGAACACACCCTTCCCCGCCAGTCATTGAAATCTCCAGCCACCAGCACCGGCGTGCGCGGGTCCAATTGGTGCTTGATCTGATGAACCACATTTTGGATCTGCAAGGCCCTGCCGCTCTCGAGCAGATCCAAATGCAGACAGAAGAGCATCAGGTCGCCGTAGGGCCTCTCGCGCGTTACCCGTGCTTGCAAAGAGCCCCGACGCTCGAAGCGGTTGGTGGAGATATTTCTGTTCGCAAAAGACTCCAGGGGAAAACGGGTCAGGATGGCGTTGCCGTAGTGGCGGTGACTTTTAAAATTGTTTAAGCCGTAAGCCGGATAAAGTCCCAGGCTTTGCGCGAAAAATTCCAGATGGCTTTGGCCCTTTTGCAGGCCCATCACTTCCTGAAGAAAAACAATGTCCGGAGCGATTTTCAAAAGCTCTTCGCGCAACTCCTGAAGAATGTATTTTCCGGAAAGAAAACTGCGGCCTTTGTGCAGATTGTAAGTGAGTGCCGTAAACGCCATATACAAAAAGGGAGGATCGCTCCTCCCTTTTTTAAGTTCAAGTCCTAATCAATCAAGTCGTGATTAAAAGCCTGCGACACGACCCAGGAAATTCGTTTCCTGAGCACGCTGAACAGCGGCTTCCGCGTTCACCAGACCGGCACCCATTTGATTTTGATCATTGGGAGTCAGAGCGGTTGCGGTTTCTTTCATGATCTCACGCACCTGGGCGGGAGTCAGCGCGGGGTTAGCCCCTCTCACCAGAGCCGCAACACCGGCTGCGTGAGGAGATGCCATGGAAGTTCCTTGGAAGCTGGCGTAGTCAGAGGGAACCACACCCATATCCGTGGTCACTTCTTTTCCTGCGGCCAACAAATCGCGGGCTTTTTCACCGGCGGTTTGTTCGATCATCACAACAGGGATCGGAAGTTCAGAACCGTCCGCAGTGATCGCACCTTGGATCAATCCGGGAGCGTTGTTGAAGATCACGATTCCTTCAGCGCCGGCAGCCAGGGCGTTTTTCGCTTTATCGGCGAACAGAAGTTCTCCGCGAGCGATCAAAGCCACTTTACCGCGCAAATCTTTTCCGGAGAAATCTTCCGGTTTTCCGAGAGCCGCGTAAACGAGGGGCTTGCCGGAAACTTTAATGGCCGCGGAACCTTGGAAAGACGTGCTTTTCAAAGTTTCAAGACCGGTGCCGAAATTGATTCCCACTTCGGAAGTGCGGCCTGTTCCTTGGGGAACGGAAGACAAAACTTCCACACCAGGAGCCACGACATCCAGTTCCGGTCCCCAGTTGGAGAATTCCGCTTTTGTCAGAGTGGAATCCACCGCGCCCACGGCCAAGTTGGAAGTGTAAGCGGCAGGGTAAGAAACTTTTTGTTTTCCGTCGTTTCCGGAAGCGGCGACGATCATCACACCGGCAGCTTCTGCGGCGTCATAAGCTTGTTGTTCCGCGTAGGTCATGAAAGGTCCACCCAAGGACATGTTCACCACTTGAACGCCTTTTTCAACGGCCCAGTTGACCGCTTGAGAGATGGCCACGGTGCTGCAACCCAAAGAGCCGCACACTTTTGCCATATAAAGGTCTGCTTCAGGAGCCACACCGACCAAACCGCCGTTGGCGCCATCCGCAAGGATGGTTCCGGAAACGTGGGTTCCGTGTCCGATGTCATCGGCGAAATTGGTTTCGTCTCCGCCCATGAAGCTTTTGCCTTCAACGAAGCGGCTGGCGATGGCCGGGTGAGTTTTATCCAGACCGGTGTCGATCACCATGACTTTTACGCCTTGACCCTTGGTCACGTTCCAAGCTTCGGGAGCTTTAACGGCGTCAATGCCCCAAGGGCGTTCCATTTGAGTGGCTTTGCGGAAAGAGGCCGGGGCCAGATCTCCGAAAGTACCGATGGGCTTGGGAGCGGGGAAAAATTGTTCTTCTTCGATGCGAGCGACGTCCGCGCTGTTTTCCAGCTGAACGATATTGGCGGAGTCGGCAGTGATCGCCAACATTCCGATTTTATCCAGCACTTTTACATCCATGGCCGCGTTGCCGATGGCTTGAGCGGTTTGGGATCCCATCACACTCACTCCGCCTTTAAAAGACTGAGCCACTTGATGGAAAGCCGTTTGAGTTTTGAAGGTGACTAAGTAGCGCTTGGTCGTCGCGTGAGCAGACAGTGTCCATCCCAACCCGACCAACGTCGATAAAATCATCCTTGTTAGCATTGAATCCCCCCTGTGTTCTATGACCAAGGTCCAGTCATTTAGACTTTGGTGGGATTGATTAAAGGACTTCCCTGAAAACTTTGCAAAGATTTTTGGTTCCATTATGGAACTATCTTTAAATTCCTAAAAATACTGGGCTTTAAGAATGACTATTCGCGTAAACTCGGAGGGATGGGGGCACGTAATTCCCACATTTTCTTGTCGTTTTTATAGGTTTTTATGGACTCAAAAAGAATTTTTAATGGAAACGGGAACGGGCGACGGTCCCCGTAAAAACAAAGGAAATTTATGCTTTGAAGGTGCGAAAGGCTTTGGGAAGAAGCTCTCCCAAGAGATGACGCTCTTTGATCCCTTTTAAATCCGCCAGATAGACCGGCGTTTCATCGGAGGCGAATTCCACCAAAGCCTGACGGCAAATTCCGCAAGGAGAAGTGAGAGGCGTCTGACTGGTCACGATCACGATAAAATCCACGGGCGTCGCGCCAAGCTCCGCGATGCCGGAAAACAAAGCGGTTCTCTCCGCGCAGCTGGTCGCTCCGAAACTGGAATTTTCCACGTTGCAGCCGACAAAAACCCGGCGTGAGCCTTGAAATTTAATCGCCGCCCCCACTTTGAAACGCGAGTACGGGGCATGAGCCTTTTCCCGAGCGGCTTTCGCTTTTTGAAAAGCTTCCGTGACCGACTTGGGCCATTGATGAGAAGAAGTTGCGGACGGCGCCATAAGTTTTTCTCCAGTCGTTCCCCGAAAAGTTTGCGTGGGAAGAGTATCTCGTATAATTGTTATGGCCTCATGAATCAACACACTGACGTGTCTCAATCCTCCTTGTCATCAAAACAACAGCATGGACCTTTGGAATGGGTGGGGATGGAAAATATCCGCATCCCGCTTCAAGGACTGGTGGCCCATCCGGTGGAGGCCAAGCTTTCTTCTTTCGTTTCGCTCAGCAAAAAGGATCAACGCGGGATTCATATGTCGCGCATCTATCAAATCGTTCAGGATTTGAGCGCCCAGCCTTTGTCGCGGGAAGTCTTATCGGCCACTCTTCAACAAATGGTCACTTCGCAAAACGGCTCTTCCAGCGGAGCGAAGCTTAAGATTTCCTCAAGCCCTCTTTTCCACCGCAAAGCCCTGAAATCGGAAAAAACCGGATTTAAATCTTACCCTTTGCAAATCACGGCCACCCTCAAAGAAAACGTCGAAAGCGTGAAGGTCGCGGTGATGGTGGAGTACTCAAGCACTTGCCCCTGTTCCGCCGCCCTCAGCCGCGAAGTGATCAGCGAAGAATTCGCGGAGCACTTTTCAAAACGTCCCTTGTCTTTGGAATCAGCGCGGGAGTTTTTGCTGGATGAAAAAACATGGCCGGCATGGCCGCATGCCCAAAGAAGCCGGGCCTATGGACATTTCGTTTTGAACGCTTCCGATCGACTTCCCGATTTTTCCCATCTGATCAATAAAATGGAAGAAGCCTTGGCGACGCCCACGCAAACCGCCGTGAAACGCGTCGATGAACAGGAATTCGCCCGTTTGAACGCGAAAAATTTGATGTTTTGTGAAGATGCCGCGCGAAGACTCAAAAGCGCGTTTCAGAATTCTTCTTTTAAGGATTTTCGTTTCATCGTGCGCCACTTGGAGAGTTTGCATTCTCACGACGTGCGCGCCGAATCCCGCAAGAACTAAGAAGCGGTCTGAGCAGACCGCTTCTGGAAATTTCTTTTAACCTTGTTTTTTGGTCCAGCTGGCGCACCAGCCTTTGCCGAGGATGAATTCTTTCTCCCCTTGTTTTTGAATCAGCAGACACTTGCCGACGCCTTCGCCTTTTTCGTCTTTTCCGGCTTCGGTGTAGAACTGGCATCCTTCACAGTACTGCCCTTTTTTCTCCGCCTTTTGACGGCTGGGGCACTTCTTCATGTCCTTGTCGGCGTGGGCGCAGTATTCGGCCACGGTCGTGATCTTGTCATTATCCGTGAACACCTGGGACGCTTTGATTTTCTTGGCCGCTTCTTTAGCTGTGGCCACGACACCTTTGAAAACCGTCATCGCTCCCAGAGCGAGGGCGGAGGCTCCTAAAAATGATCTTCTATTCATGATTTCCTCCGTTTAAATGGGTTAGAAAGACCGTTTTCAAATCTAATTGAAAACCAAATGGAAGCCAAATGAATACTTAGGGAACGTTATTTTCGTTCTTTGTGCCATAAAGAGGGCTAATAGCGGTGTCAGGAAGTGCCCAGGGGCCCGGGTGGTGGTGGATGACCATTTTCGGCAGGCCCTGGAAATTTTGCCCAATGGCCCCCGGTGATGGGTTCATAATGGCTCCAAAGACCTTGGCCCAGCTCTTGATATACAGATCTGCAACATGCCGGCTCTCCCACACTCGTGGATCCTTATGAAGAGCCCCAAGCCCATCACAAATCACATCTTAGCCAAGGGGGAGCGAAAAGCTCCTACCTCCTTGCGCCCTTCCCAAAAGGTGCGGCGCACCTTTTGGTTAATGGGATTCGGATTGCATTTTTTGGAGAAGCTCGGAGAGTTCGGAGACTTCGATTTCGTAGGGGCGGCCGCAGAATTCGCAGCGGGCTTTGGCCGACTCATTATTGGCAATCATGCTTTTTACTTCTTCCTCACCCAAGAGCACCAGGGCGCGGGCCAAGCGTTCGCGGGAACAGCGGCACTGATACGCCAACTCATAGGGGTGCTCGAGTTCCATCATTTCAATGCCGTCCACGTAGGGCTTTAAAAGATCCGCCGCCGAAATGCCTTGGGAAACCAACTCGGACAGCGAGCCCGCTTTTTTCAAATTGCTCTCAAGCCGTTCCACTGTTTCTTCCGGGCAGCCCGGCATCAACTCGATCAGCACACCGCCCGCCCCCTGCACCAGGCCGTAGGAGTTCACCTTCACGCCCAAGGCGACAAGGGAGCGCACCTGTTGGGATTGCAGCAGATAAAAGGCCACGTCCTCTCCGACTTCGCCGGTTTGAAGACTGACCGTTCCTTTTTGCGGAGCCTTTTGTTGGGGGCGCGAGTGAACGACGCTGAGCAGACCGGAACCGATCGCCTTGCTGACGGAAAGCTCCCCACCCTCCACCGGCATTTCCAATTGGGGCTGAGGCGTGTAGCCGCGCACTTGGCCCTCGTGGGTGGCCTCGGCGAAAAACATTTCCAGGGGGCCGTCGCCGCGAAAATAAAGACTGACTTGCTGTTGGCTTTTTAATTGGCTGGCCATGAGACTTGCGGCCACCATGCTCCGTCCCACGGCCATCGTGGCGAGAGGATAGGTGTTTTGAATGCTCTGCATTTCCCTGACCACATCGGTGGCCACCACGACGGCGGCTCGAAAAGTCATTTCCTTGGAGAGAAACTTATGGATTCTTTGAGGGTTCTTTTTTTCTTCCGTCACAAGCCTTAAGAAATCTCCAAAAAACGTCCAAAAATCAACCTGGATTTTGGCTTGCCAAAAAGCCCCCTGAAGGTGAGATTGAGCGCACAAAAATGAGGAGGGAAAACCCATGGTCGATCAGGAGTCCACGGAGCTTGAAAGGTCCATTCGTCAAGAAGGCGAAGAAATTTTCAAATTGATGGAAGAGGACTCGAAATCAATCTTCAACAAAGATTGGTGGTACGGCCGTGTGATGGACTGGTCCATGAAAAACGAACACTTCAAAACCCAGATGTTTCGTTTCGTGGACGTGCTTCCCTATTTGAACTCCTCCGCCGAAGTGGCCCGCCATCTGAAAGAATACTTCGCTGAATCCGGGGATGAGCTGCCTTCGGTTTTCAACTTCGGTTTGGGTTTGGGCTCTCTCGCTCCCGGCATCATGG
>Ga0182738_1004666_pt1 | contig 15046 bp, 14 predicted proteins | sample eDN5th30CBELigMG_FD_128876 | JGI IMG/M metagenome (GOLD analysis project Ga0182738, IMG submission 128876) | Enriched Miracle-Growth compost microbial communities from Emeryville, California, USA - eDNA 5th pass 30_C BE-Lig MG (version 2)... ... | reverse complement strand
TTTTTATGCTGAACAATAATATATAAACTTCATAGAGCTACGGCTCGAACAACAAGAGAAAATAGAAAATTTCACAATTTTCACAATTTTCACAAAATTTTCACAGACCTCTCGTGTTGACTAGAATGATGTTGAATTTTTTTGCAAAACTTTTTTTTAAATTGACCAAAATTAAAAAAAAATGAATTGCCGAAACTTTGGGCAGAATTTGTGAGAGTTTTGCCCCTCGGAAAAACACTGATATGAATCGTATGATCTCACTCTTGTTTTCAGTGAACTACGTTTGCCCTCTGTGACTCATAGTAAACCTCTTAAGAATGCCAACTTCTCTAAAATTTCTTTTCTCATTTGGAGGTATTCCAAACAAAATCAGCTCTATCTTTTTTTTCTCTGAATTTGTACCAAAAAATTTGAAATAATTCATAAGCCGGAAAAGAAAACAAGAAAACAATGAACGAGAGAGAGAGATTGAAGATTGGAAAACTTTCAAGGGGAAAAGTTCATTTTTGTCTCAACAAAAATAGCTCGAGAAATTTCGAAAATTACTGTATTAAATCCAATAAAATTTTTGGGTCTGAGTGAGGGCATTTTCTTTCATTGTATTTTCTCCCTTTACAGGTAGAATGAGTTAATAGGGGCGGAAAGAGGCAACACTTTCTCTTTGAAACCAAGTTTTTGTTTAAAATAAGCTCGCTTTGAGAGAATACATATTGAATTACTTTAGTTTTTTGATCTGTTGAAATTATCCCAGTATTTAGATCAGAAAAAACAAAATTTATAAAATTCAAACTTTTCTTTCAAGGCCGTTCTTCTTTGTCTCAAACATTCATTTCAAATGAATTGATGATGATGAAGTAGGAATTTCATGGCTTGTTCTTGAATTCTTTTTATATGTTTCCATAGTTAAATCTCAGACTTGATCGAGCAGGAGGTTTAACAAGATCGCTCAGTTTGTTTCCCTTCAAAATCAAAAAATAAGATTAAAGAGGTTTTGTTCAAGATGATTAGTGATTAGTTAGAAATCTCTTCAAATTGCGTAAAAAATTCAAATATATAAATTTTGCATTATTTTATTTAAAAAACAAATTTATTAAAGCAGTGTCTTTTGAGTAAACAAGCAATGGAAAATTACGACGAAGTTCAAGACTTTTACCTTTCTGAGCAAGAAATCTCTGATAACTTTGATTTTGTCCAAAAAGCATGGATGGAATATGAAGATTGCCAAGTCAAGGTGCCTTATGAGGATGCTATTCGAATTTTGAAGAAAATCGAGAATTCTGTCATTAAGCACGGCATGTTTTCTCCCAATGAAGACGTTTCTGAAATACCCACCGAGAATCTCAAGTAAGCCAGTGTATAATTATCTCATAGTAACTGTGTTAAAGATATCTTTTGTTGCCATTTTTCCTCGCCGACATTTTTGGAAGAATCCAAGAAAATAGAAAGAGCAATTTGAGTCTCCAAAAGACCTATTATGATGAGTTTATCAAGCTCTGTAATCATTATGAGCTCGTAACAAAGGAGGTAAGTCGCATTTTGCATCGAATAAAAATTGAGAAATAAATTAGCAAAGAAAAAAGTGGAAGACCATTTTTGATGATGTCAACTATGAACCAAGCAGAGAAGACAAGATCCAAGGCTTCAAAGATAAAAAGGAACTTGAAAACCAAATCAAGGTACGAATAAAATAATTTGTATCCCTCCCGCTAATTTAAAAAGAATATTGAAAAGATCAAGGATGAGGAAACCCAGAGACAAATTTTAATTCTCAACATTAAAACCAAGATCCTCAAAGCTATTGATGATATCAGAATGGTTCATATGGAAAACCAGATTCAAGCCCACAAAGAAAAGCTTGAAAAAGAAAGACAACAAAATCCCAATGCTCAAGATCAAAGAATCGAGCCAAAGAAAATGAGCGTCTGGCATATTCCTGTAAGGAGCTTGCGTATATTTTGAACTAACCAACTATTTTTAGAAAGCTGACAAAAATCCTGAGCAACCTTATTTGATGTCGAATGAAAACTGGGGCTGCCACAAATGCGATCCTTTGTATAATATGAAGGCTAAGGAAGAAGCAAGACAAAATGTCTTTAGACCCACCAACCAGCCTACCATGTCTCTCGCAGAATACGCTGACCAGGCCTCTGCAATGTTTGGCGAGATGGAAAGGAAGCAAAAGGAGGCAGAAGCCTTCAGAGCTGCCGAAGAGGCTAAGGATCAAGATTTGGATGAGATTGTTGATAAAAAGACACTCGAGGAAAGAGCTTGGGACGACTGGAAGGACGAAAACGAAAAAGGAGCTGGCAACAAAAAGAGATATTAGACAGAATTAAATATATTGATTTCACAAAATTATATTTTCACATGTTTCAGCATTTGTTGAAATATCTGAGAATTTATGAATAGAGTTATTTGTGTGTGATGAAGCTAATTGATAAAAGTGTATAAAATAAATAAAATTCCAATATTATTTTCCAAACAAACCTGATCGTTTAAATGAAATTCAGCATTTCCCGATTCTTCTCCAGAGTAAGGAAGAAATTCAGAAGATAAAAACAGCAAAAGTGGTTTTTGGACACTAAAATCAATAAGAGTTTTTGGATCATTCTTCTTCTTTTCCAATTTCTAAAATTCAAATGTTTTGATCTTCAGAGGTCTCAAAATTTAACAAATCCAAAGTGAATTGTTTGATTAAAAGGCTTTATCTTTCTTTCACATTTTTGAAATTCAATCAAAGACCTTTGATGAAAATTTGAGCAAGGTAGCGAGTTTGGGGGAAGTTCGCTTTCGAAAAAGAGAATGATTTGTTGATTTATTGCAGGGTTGAAGAGATGAACTCATGAGGTTCAATATAAAACCTTTCTTTGTAAAAATAAAAAGCTACAGTCGTAGTTGAAGTGGAACTCCGTTATTTCATGAGGACAACTGAATTTACAAAAATTAAATGAAGAAAGTAACGGAGCAAAGAGATACAATAACAAAGGCTGATGAACTTTTATAGAGGATTGGAGAATTTATTTAGAACCAGTTTATCTGGGAATCAAATGCTTATTTATTTAAATTTAATAGTACCAGAGATTGATATTTGCACTGAAAAAAAAGTCCCATAACTCATGAATTGCAATTAACAAAACCTCCTATTTTAAAGTGGAACAAGAAGTATGATGAAACTTAGTTTGAAGTTTGAAGATGCTGCAGCAGAGGAAGAGTACATTCGAGTCAAAATGGCAGACAAAGACAAACTAATCCAGGTAAATAATTATAAAGTGAATTTTCTAGTAATTCAAAAAGGCCACCTTGTATTAGTGGATAGTTGTTGAGATAATAATGATACTAGTTGAAGCCGCTCTTGATAGAAACAAGGTATCACTAATCCCAGCGAGCACAATAGCTGTTCTGGCAGCACTTTCTCTTTTATATCAGAAGAAAGTGAGAATCTGAATATGATAGTTTCTCTTGCTTCAAGTCTTGGGATCATGGTTCAATTATGCTTGCTGCTGCAGAATTCGGCGTCTGCTGAGCTCATACTTTTGAAGAGTTGGCAATCCGCTTGTTTTCAAATGACAATAATTGCCCAACTTTTGAGGTTTAGATATCAGACTGTGGAAATGATTCTGGCATTAGTGATTCGAATGACTGTGACGAATTTAAAAAGTCCAATCACTCCTCAATCGATTGTGCGATTTGTTCTGCAAGACTTTTTCATTATTTTCACTTTTTATTATATTCAAAAGCAAGAAAGGACGATTTTCAAGAAGTTTTACGATCAAAGGGAAAAGAACTTTAAGTTTAAGGAACTTCTCGACGATTACTTCCCTCAAAGCGTTATGATTCTCGAAAACCTTACCTCACATCCATTGTTTGCAAATAAAGCCCTCTTTGATATATTTGAGGTCTCTCATAGAAAAAATTCTCCAGCATCGATATTGAGTTTACTCAAACTTCAAAAAAGCTCATTACTTGAAAACTCGTTCTTAGCACATCTCCAGAAGGATGAAGAGATTGTTGATATCGAATATATTACTGATAATTTGATTGTAAATAATTTTTTTGGACAGAAATCAGTAAAAGTGACGGCAACATACTCAGTCCAGGACAAAAATAGACTGTTTGAAGTTCTTTTGGTTCCGGTAGTTTGGGATGGACGAAATGCCACCACAATTATCTTGAATGACATTACCTACCAAAAAAATTTGATTGCTTTGAGGATTGCTGACGCAAATAAAGATAAAGTTATAGCCACTGTCTCACACGAACTCAGGACGCCTTTGAATGGTATCATTGACATTCTCTTCATTGCCGAATCAAAAACTCAGCAACCTGAAATGAATGGATATCTCTCATTGTGCAAAGATAACCAAGTTACTCCTTGGATTGGTCAACTCTCTGCTTGATTTACAACAACTTCGGCAAGGAAAGATCAAACTCAATACTATTGAAGTCAATATCCGAAAACTTATTCAAGACACTATGAAATTGTTTCAGTATCAATGCAACCAAAAGGGCATATTTCTGAAAGAGGATATTTCCGAAGAAGTGCCTGAAAGAATCTTTACAGATGAAGGAAGAATGAAACAAATTCTAATAAATTTGATTGGGAACGCAATAAGGTTCACATTCAAGGGAGGCATAAGCATCCAGCTGAAGCAAGATCCCGGAGATTTGGACCATCTCTTAATCAAGGTTTCTGATACAGGAATTGGTATTAAGGAAGAAGACAAGGATAAGCTGTTCAAGATGTATGGAAAGCTCGAAAACAGCCAAGGCGTGAATAAAAATGGAGTAGGACTTGGTCTAACAATTTCTGAGGCTTTAGTAAAAATGCTAAATCATGGAATTCATTTGGAGAGTGAATATGGAGTTGGTACAATGATACACTTTTGTATTGCAGAATGAAGGTTTGAATAAATTTTTGACGAAATCGGCCAACTCAAGCAATATACAATTTTTGAATCAACAAGATGAGAGCGAATACTTTGAAAGTTGCCAGAGTCCGATTGTAAACTGCACAGTGGATAGTCAGATGCTTCGATACTCGACTGGGCCAAAAAAAGCAAACACTTTACGCTTTGTCAATGGCCTCAAAGGCTCAGCACAATTATAAAATTAAGCTTCCTTTAATGACTGAATCGCTAAACATCACCAAAGAATTTGATTCTGATCCCGAGATCAAATCTGGTCTCCTTTCAAATTTGTCGGCAAGCAATAGTTCTCGATTTTCTTTCAAAACTTCTATTCCTGGTCTTGGATGCATCCTTCTTGTTGATGATAATCCTTTCAATTTGATGATTGCGAGACATTTTGTTGAACAACTCAATTATTCTATTGACACTGTGATGAATGGCCAAGAGGCAATTGAAAAAATAAAAGCAAAGGCAGGAGGGCCACTTGGTTATAAAGCAATCTTAATGGATTGCCAAATGCCAATAATGGACGGTTTTGAGGCCAGCTTAGCAGTTAGAGAAGTGATTGCAAAAGAAGAAATTCCGAATACCCATGCCATTGCATTTACAGCAAACAACTCTGAAGCAGACATCAAAAAACGTTTTGAATCTGGTATGTCTGATTATCTCGTAAAGCCTCTGATTCGAAGATCTTATCAACGCTCTAAAAAAGGTTGAACCTGACTTCAAATGAGTGATTGGATGGATTCTGATTTATTAAAGACACTTTGATTATTGTAATATTTTTCTTGTATCAAATGAAGAAATTTTTTATAATTTTATAATTTTCAAATTTTTTAAATTCAAATTGTTTTATTTTCTTCAATCATTAAAAAAAAAAAAGCTGAGAAATGTTCTCATCAAACCAGCAAAACTCCATTATCTGAGTTTTTTTTTCCTTTTTTCAAGATTTCTTCAACGTCACTTTCCTTTTTGAAAAAAGTTTTTTGCTTCTTCATCAAAAAACCATTTTTTGGTTGAGAAAAATTATGATAGAGTTTTGTGATTTTTTTCCCTTTCTTTCTGATTTTGAAAGTGGATGGAAGGAAAAGTTTACTCAAAAAGATCTCAATAGAGGACATTGAGCAAGTTTTTTATTCAGACTAAGCCATCTTGACAATCATATGAATGCTTGCTTTTCTTAATTTTAGAATCCAAAGCTGGCATTTTCCAAGAAAGGTCTTGGGTTGAAAGAAGTTTTGATGTTCGGTAAAGGGACCCAATCCTCGCTGGAGAGTTGCCTTATCAAAGAAACACGAGTTTTTCTGATTAAAAAATTCCAATGAGGTTCCTCATGAAATCTCGTCATTCTTATTCAATAAGAAAACAATAAAATTTTAATGGATTTAACAAGGATTTAATTTTTAAAGAAATCATGTTTGAAACTTGGATTTTTGGAATATTCTTTGATTTCTTCGAGGCAGATTTTGAACTTTATTCATCAAATCAACTCAAAGTGTCTTCATCTCTGAAGATTCACGTGATTCCAAGGAAGATTGAAAGAGATGTGAAAAATTCATTTCAGTTACATTTTTGAAGGAATCAAGAAATAATTCAATCTTTGAGGGTTAAACAAGTTCTTGATTTGCTACTTTGCCCAAAAAGTCCAAGACGCAGTTTGTCCTGCATGCTCACGTCAGATTCAAAAGAAATATTAATCAGGATTCACTAATTAATTCTTAACTCAATCAAATAAAATGAAAATGGCCCAGGAGCGATGAAAAACAATTTTGTGAACGAGGCATGAAACCTGTTGAATTGTTGAAAACGGCTATTTGGTGACGTGTTCATCTTCTTCTCAAAAGATGATGGGAATTTTGTCTTCAAATGGAAGGAAACGTATTATGCTCCCTTTCAAGATTTCAGTAATTAAAAAAACCCTTTTGATTCTTGATTCTTTTTCATACTACTACTAATATGAGAATTCCATCTTCAAATCGTGCTCATCAAGGTCTCGACCAAGTTTCAACACTCGCATTTGATAGATTCTACAAGAAAAAGCCTTTTTGAGGGTGGGTCGGGAAAAGATGTTTCATGATCAGGGCTATTTTAAAGCATTGATTAAGATTTAGACTTGGAAATTTCTTTAAGAAGAAGTAAGGGTTTTTTATCTTAAATTTAAATTCTACTGAGTGCTATTTCCGCCTTTGGAATAATTTTTTTAACAAGATTAAGAGTCAATCCGAAAATTTAGAAGTTGTCCAAGGATGCTTAAAAAGTTTTTTCAAGAGTTTAACCTTCGGTTTAATGATTATTCCATGGAGAAAGAGTTCAATATGGTGACAAAAGTAGACAAGAACTTCATTATCAAGGTACTTTTTTCGTTGAGCTTTGTGATAATGGATTAAGATGACGCTATATTTTTGGATTTTTATTGAGATGATGATTCTTGTCCCAGCAGCAATCAATAAGGATAATGTTTCAATTATCATTGCTGCTGTGACGATTTTTTGTGCATCTGTGCTGTTGCTGTGCCAAACAAGACTCAAAGGATACAGTGAGACACTGAATATGCTCGTTTCGCTCTTAGCCAGCATTGGGAATATGTTGAGCTCTTGCTTGATGTTGGATGATCTAAACCAGTCTGTCGTGTACCTCAGAGCTTGGGCAGCTGCATGTTTTCAGCTGACAATTATCCGACAATTGCAACAAACCCGTTTGCAAGCATTTGTCTTGATTATATCATTGATCATTCGGTTGGTAGTGACCAACTTGTCGTATCAAATGGAGGCTGATGTGACATTACGTTTCGTTTTCCACGAACTGTTTATCGTCTGTACTTGTTTTCTGGGTCAGAAGCAAATGAGAAATATTTTTCAAAATTTTTATGAGCAGAAGGAGAAGAACATCAAATTTAAAACTTTGTTGGATGACTACCTTCCTCAGAGTGTTTTTATTTTGGATAACTTGACTCAAAAACCACTGTTTTCAAACAAGGCATTCATGAGTATCTTTCAGCAGGCAATTCACCCTGGAGGAAACAAAGATGTGCCAATCGAAAAGGAGATGAAAGACTTGACCTCAACTTTCTTACACTCTTTTAAGCTTCAAAAGACATCCTTACGTGAAACTGGTCTCTCACAGACCTTTATTAATATGAATGATAAAATTACCAACCTTAAAGAGCTGATCGAAGACCTGAACTCGAATAATTTTCATGGGCAAAAATCTCTTCAAGCAGCCTCCACCTTTAGGCATGAAGGCCAGCTGAAACTCTTTGAGGTTCTTTTGATTCCGGTAGTTTGGGATGGACGAAATGCCACCACAATTATCTTGAATGATATCACTTACCAAGAAAATTTGATTGCTTTGAGGATTGCTGACGCAAATAAAGATAAAGTTATAGCCACTGTCTCACACGAACTCAGGACGCCTTTGAATGGTATCATTGGCATTCTCTCCATTGCTGAATCAAAAACTCAGCAACCTGAAATGAATGAATATCTCTCATTGTGCAAAGATAACGCTAACTTACTACTTGGATTGGTCAATTCTCTGCTCGATTTACAACAACTCCGACAAGGAAAAATTAAACTCAATATTGCTGAAGTCAGTATCAGAAAGCTCATTCAAGACACGATAAAATTGTTTCAGTATCAATGCAACCAAAAGGGTATATATCTGAAAGAAGAGATTTCGGCAGAAGTACCAGAAAGGATCTTTACAGATGAGGGCAGAATGAAGCAAATCCTGATTAACCTGATTGGAAATGCAATAAAATTCACATTTAAAGGGGGCATAACGATTCAGCTGAATCAAGACCCAGAAGATCCTGATCATCTTCGAGTCAAGGTTTCAGACACAGGAATAGGCATCCAAGAAGAAGACAAGAATAAGTTATTCAAGATGTATGGCAAGCTTGAAGACAGTAAAGGTGTTAACAAGAATGGAATTGGCCTAGGCCTGACAATTTCGGAAGCACTGGCCAAGATTCTTTGTCATAGTAAAAAGTTTAAGGAAATCACTTTGGAAAGTGAATATGGAATTGGAACAAGTTTATCCTTTAGTATTTCCAAAAATTTACATAAAAAAGCAAAGAGGGTGACTTTGAGAGTGGCTCATGATCAAATAGATCAAGAGGAGAAAACAAATTTTATCCCAAGCTCTGTGATGCCAGGTGACGAAGAAAATGAATATTTGGCAAGATGTGAAGACTCAAAAATGGACGACTTTACTGTTGACAGTCAGATGCACCGATATTCAATGCCCCAGAAGCTTTCTATGGCTGAAATATCATCAGCGACCTTGAAGCCGAAAAAGAATAAAAGGTCTGGAGTTTTCTTTAATGATTCGCTGAATATGACAAGAGAATGGGATGGAAAGCCTCCTGATGACTCTGATGTGCTTACTCCAAAGTTACCTTTGTTATCAAACATTTCAAATCACTGGAGCGCAACAACCTCAAGGCAGCTTTCAACTCCTAAGAAAGAGTGGATTTTAATTGTAGATGACAACCCTTTTAATATCATGATTGCAAAGCACTTTGTTGAGCAGCTGAATTATTGTGTAGAAAGTGCTTTGAACGGCCAAGAGGCAATTGAGAAAATCAAGGCTCTCTCCAAGAAATCACAATCTTATAAAGCTATCCTGATGGACTGTCAGATGCCAGTGATGGATGGTTTTGAGGCAACCAAGGTAATAAAAGACATGTTTACAAAAGGAGAGATACAATTCGAGTATATCATTGCCTTGACAGCAAACAGCAGCGATGCTGACAAAAGAAAGTGTCTCGAATGTGGAATGTCAGATCATCTAGCAAAACCCTTGCTCCTTGAAGATTTAATGAAAGCATTAGCAAAAATTGAAAAAAATGTTTAAGGAACAAGCGCTTATTTATTTTTTAGCATCATTTGTAAGAATTACATTCTGCTTAGTTTTTTGTTTCACTAAATTATTTATACCTATATTATAAAATGAGTGTACTATGGTGGACCTCACTTGTATGTACTTAATTTTTTTCAGCGTGTGTTTCTAATATTTTGAGTCAAAGTTCCTCTAAAATTAATGACTTCAATCTGCACTACATTTTCGTTGTTTTAGAATTTTGATGAGTGCCTTGAGAAAAAATCTAATCGTATCTATTTTTCCTTTAGATTCCTTTGCAAGGAAATGAAGGGAAAAAATTCAAGCTCAAGGTGGGATTCAGTCTATACAATCTGGGAAGTAATCGGTTTGCCATTCATGGTGCAGTTCGGAAAGGAAAAGTCCAAAAGCTGACCTTAGAAGATGGAATCCAAATACAACTGTGAATTGAGCCCTATTGAATGATGTTGGGCTTTCTTTTAAAGATTTCTCAGGCAAAGATCAAACAATACAATTGCATCTCTCATGAGTCTTCTAAAAGAAAGTTTCAGCGATATAATCAAAGAAAATATCCAAAAATACTTTCGTAAAGTTGGGGAATCTGAGAGAGCTTACCAAGAAGGATCTATAAATACAGAAATTTAGAAGTTTATCAAGAAGTCTAAGAGTCGTAGAGTTATTAGTGAGTGATCTTAACTGTAATTTTATAAGGAAATTTATCGTGTGCCAAATCTCTAATATCCTTCTGATTATCAAAAATCTAAAACAATAAAAAGACGCCACTTTTAATATTATTGTTGATTATAGAAAGGTTTAGTCGTGAGGGTGAATCTAGAGGACAAAAAAAATTAAGCACGTACATGTGAGTCCCACCATAGTTATAGCTAATTAACAAAGAGTGAGAAAATTCAGTCTTTTCTTCGAAGTTGAGGCTTGAGGCTTTATAAATTTTTTTCTACGATATGATATTATATTTACACACACTGAGACAAACAGAGAGACAAAGAAAGATTTATTTTGATCTAAAGGCGGTATCATTAACACCGAAAGCACAGGTGATCATGGAAGATTTGGCAGCAAAAGAGAGCTTCGACCAGGCGGTAGTTCCGCCGAATTTGAAAGTAGCAAATCTTCCTTGATAGTTTGGCTCAGAGAAGGCGATAGCTAAGCAAGTGCAATATTCTGATTTAAAATATTGGGCTTCATCAGTGACAAAGTTGCCATAGTTTCCGTGAATATCAGTTTGAATTGATTTTGCTGTTGACGAGGTTTTTGTATAGATTTGGCAAAAATAATTAGTGTATTCGTCAGCATCAAGGTCTTGAGCAAAGGACAATTTTGTCAAAGCCAAGATGAAGAAAATAAGTGAGATTTTCTTGAAAGAATGCATGTCTTTGTTTTTATTAAGTTCGTATTTTTTTATAAATGAATAATAAATGGCTCACTATTTATAGAGCCACATGTTCGACTTTGGCGCAACCTCCATACTTGATAAATGTCTAACGAACAAACTGACAAACGCTGGTAGGAGATTTTAAATTTTAAGCCTCAAGTTTTTTAATTTCTAAATTTCAGTTTTCGAAGGACTAAATCAGACAATTCTTCTAACTTCAAATCAAACCAATCTCTACACTTTGAATTTGCCAAGCAATAAATGAATTATCGAGTTCTATTCTATTTTGGTGGTAAATTTTTTCTTATTTTAGAAATATTTCAAAATTATAACCTTCTTGGAATTCTTTGGGGTGAAGAGAGTCATATGGCCAACCAGTATTGAACAACTTGAAAAAGTAAAATGAGAGAGCCAGCAGAAACAGGATTCAAAATTTCCAGTGAGAAAACTTTTTTGAATTTCGTTAAATTCCAAATGTATTTAACGACGATCAGGAGAAAAATTCAAAAGAAAAAAACTGTTTTCACTCTGTTTTGTTTTGATTCTCTTGTATTTCGTTTGGAGAGTGATCTAAAAACTCTTAAATTTACTAAAAAAGATAATGCAAAGTTTGTTCAAAGCTACTCGATAGGAGATACTGTGAGATGAATCTGTCAAATTTAAAAGTTTGGGTTTTTGTTTTCCGAAAAAATGTATTAGAATTTTCCCTCAAAATATTTGCATGCCTGGATCAAGGTCGGGGCATGCAATTTTCCTTTGCCAAAAATTAGGACTCAAGGCTCTTTATTTATGTATTTTATTTTGTGAAATAAAATAATCCTATCTTCGCTTCAAATTTTGTTATTGGACTCATTGGACTGGAGATGGTAGATTTAGATTCCCATAATAAACTCTTTTCATATTTCATTGCTATGGGCGTTGATACAGAGAGTGAAGATGAGATTTTTGCGTGATTTTGCTTTAGCATAGAGAAATCGGACAAAAAACTCATGGCTAAAAGATCAACTCAAGGTTCTTGGATGTTTACCTTCCTTTTATTGAGAAGAAAGGTGCATCAATGCCTTCAGAGATACGAGACAGTAAAACAATTTATTTTGAATGTGCGGATTTTTATTCTGCATAGTTTGGGTTTCATGGCAGATTTTAGAAATGACAATTCTACAAACTTCAGTGAGGAAGAAAAAATAGGAGTCGAGAACCTCAAAAAATCTCCCTCGCAATGAACGACTCCAGCCTTACCCAAATCTATAACTTTGATGTCCCCAATTCTCGATTTTGAAACCCCAAGACAAGTTCTCAAGTACTTATACATTTGCATGCTTGTCAAAGAGGCAAGAAAACTTCTACACAAGCGAAATTCAAATCCTCAATTTTTTATGTTTGAATTCGAGGCATTAACAACAATGCACCAAGGAGAGCACTATCTCGATGAATTTCGGTATGTTCAAGGGACAGTAACGCAAGCAAGGACTATTACAGCATCAAAGGATCACAACTCAAAGAATTTTACATTTCAGTCTTGGATAGTTTTTTATATGGAAAAATTTTTGCTCAAGGTGAAATCCTAAGAGGAGAAACGACCTTCTTCCTTCAAAAGACTTCGATTGAGAATATTCTGCAATTATTTAAATGTCTCAATATGGAAAGACAAATCACCATTTGTTCCTCATCCTCTGGCAATATCCTCGAAATTGGAGAAGGCCTTCTCGGTTTCCTTGGTTCCTTGTAAGTTAATTAGAAATTGGTGGATTTTCTAACCAAAATGTAGGAAATGACAGAATATGTATGTTCCATGTTGTCTTTGGGAATATCTTCACGCTTTGATGCCTTATATTGTTGGAATGAATTCAAAAGAGAAAACAATTTGTACTAGGCATTTTTGCATTTTTTACTAATTGGTTTTAGAGTGTTTTTCATATCGCACTTTGTCATGTTTCATCATAATCCCTCCTGTTCGTTTAAGAGATGCATAATATTTCTGTTGGAATTAATTTAGCCAATTTGGGACAAACATTTGAGAGATTGTGTTTTTACGAACTAATACAGCATTAACTTTTTTTTTACAGCACTATTATGGACATCAGGGAGTTTATTTGATTCAAGACATACAAAAATTTTATGCAACAAGAAAAATAAATTTTGTTGACCTACGATTTCTAGCTATTGTTATAATATCGAAATCCTCCAGTCTCCTTTTGAATGTCAGGAAAGCTCTGAAGCTTGCTCTTTGGTGCATTTTCCTTGTCACTTACCTTTAACTTCTTCAGTTGTGGAGTCTGGGGCATTTTCGCTTCATCTTTCAAGTCTTCGACTTGGCGTTTCATATCAAAATTCTCCTGGAGCAAAACCTCAAATTTTTCTGAAAGTTCTTGGTAATTTTGTAGAATAACTTGGTTTTGGCTTTTAATCTCGAGATAACTTTGTTTTAATTGTTTCATCTCGTTTCCTAACCTTTGGATCATGTCATCTTGAACGAATATCCTTTGATCAAACTCATTAGTCATCATTTCGAGGGCTTGATCTAAATCACACTGATGAATCAAGGCGTCTGGGGGCTCATTTGGAGCTTGATTTCGGAAGAAGCTTCCGGAAAAGGTATCATACTTATAGTAGATGCCTTTTCCGTGAGCATCTTCGAATTGTTTCGGTATGTGACCACTTCTATAACTCTCCTCAATAAACTCAGCAACAAATTCTGCCCCTTCGCAAGTAAAATTGATCCTGTTCCTTTTTTGTTTGGAGCATTTTAATGGAAAATAGAGGAGACAGAATTTAACATGTTTTCGGTAGCCGAACATAGGTTGACTTTCGTCAACAGATACCATTAAAAAACTCTGGAGAGGCCTTTGAGCTGTAGTCCATTGTTGCAACTTGTGTCCGAGCTCCTGCGCAATTGCATCATTATGGATTGATTCGGACTTTGGGGCTGATTGACCTTGCCAGACCTTAACTACTACCCACTTTGCCTCTTTCGCTTCTGTTGGATCTTTGTTTTGTTGTTTTGTTGCAGATGAAGTCATAGTTCAAATTTGATTTGATACAAAATTTCTAACGAGATCTGATGTTGGCGTATTATTTATTACAAAGATTTAAAAACTTCTTTTTTTTAAATATTAAAAATGGTTAATGAAAACCTGTCTCCACGTGTGAAACGAAAATATTTGTTGGTCTCAATCATATAAATAATTTCAAATAAAGGTTCAAAATGCACGAATTTTTGTTGAGAGTAGGATTTTGCGACTCGGTGAATCCTAAATAGTCACTGTGATTTTCTTTTGAATTCTTCGTAGTGTGAACAGAGATTTTCCTAAGGATTTAGACTTTTCGTCAGAATTTCATTTTTCAGATCTTTTTCCTCTTAGCACTCACTTCCAAAAGATAGCCAGGTAATCTTGGATCAAGAGCTTCTTCTTATGGAATTAATTAATTTAAACTTTCAATTGTTGAAGAATTTAAAAAAGGAAGGTGATATCCTTCATTATGTCTAGACAGAAGATTTTTTTTCAAAAGGGATTTGAGGATTGAATGAAGTTGGTCAGAACTGATGCTGCTCTACCCACAACTAATTCAGAAATTGAGAGAGGATTTAATTGTCTGAAGATGATCAAGGCATATTTCAGGAATAAATTGAGCGTTAAGATGATCTAAAATTTAATGATGGTATCTCTGAATGGGTCAGATATCAAAGAATGGAGGTCAGATGAAAGTTATAACCATTGGAGCTCAACTAATGATTTACAAAATTTGAGTAAAAATTAATGTTCAATAGAGAGACGCTTGTTTCCAACTTTTAAAGACAAAAAATAATTTATAAAGATTTTATGCAAGAACAATGTTGATTTGGAAAAAAATCAAAAAAATTGGAAAGGTTTTTTTTTTGCGTTTTTCTGAAATTTTGTCTAAA
>Ga0182738_1004665_pt1 | contig 15048 bp, 13 predicted proteins | sample eDN5th30CBELigMG_FD_128876 | JGI IMG/M metagenome (GOLD analysis project Ga0182738, IMG submission 128876) | Enriched Miracle-Growth compost microbial communities from Emeryville, California, USA - eDNA 5th pass 30_C BE-Lig MG (version 2)... ... | reverse complement strand
GATATGGCTACCTCGCCTTGCCAATGGCGGCGATTTCAAAACACTACGAGACAATCCTCAATTTCGATAAACCCTATCCCTACACCATCGGCCCCACGGCGTTTTGCGGCAGCAGCAGTTGGTATGCAGATACCAGCAGCACCTGGCATTATGTGACGGTGCCACATCTCGATGGAACAAATTACGCCTTCGCGGACGGACATGCCAAATGGTATAAAGGCGGTTCTGCAACAATATGCGCCCAAAACAGCGCCGGCTATCCCACCTGGCAACCCGAAGCACAATAAATTCGTCATGTGCAAGGTTGAGTTACATCAAATAAAAAGTACTTTTAGCTAAAAGTACTTTTTATTTGTCATCCAGACATGAATCCATGTTTGAAATCAGCAAAAAACGGGTATAATCTAAGTATAAATTGTTCTCTTATATCCATCTCACAAAAGAGGCTTTCTCATGCATTGCAAATCAAACAAAGGCCCAAAGGGCGCGTTTACCTTAATCGAACTTTTGGTCGTCATTGCCATTATTTCTATTCTCGCATCCATTCTGTTCCCAGTGTTTGCCAAAGCCCGGGAAAATGCCCGGCGGGCCAGCTGCACCAGTAATTTGAAGCAGCTGGGATTGGGCATGATGATGTATATCCAAGATTATGATGGCAAATTTTCCAACATTGGCTGGGCCGAGAATGAAAAACTGGCCTGTCCCAGTGGCAGCGGCATGTGTTCCGCCAGTTGGATGGTGCGGGTTTATCCCTATGTCAAGAGCCTGCAGGTTTTCAGCTGTCCCAGTTTTGACCGCACCTGGGCTGGGAAAAATCAGGGAACCGGGGATGTGGCTTATGGGCTGAACACCAATCTCGCCCTTAAAAATGAAAGCACCATCGAGAAACCTTCGCAAACCATTATGATGGCAGATATGAAGGGAACTTATACCTACGCTCTCTACAAGAATAATCACTATGATGGTGACAAATGGAGAGAAATCGCCGACCGGCATCTTGATGGCAGCGTTTTAAACTTTGCGGATGGCCATGCCAAATGGATGCGGATTGCACGCGATTCCAGTAACGGCCACACTTTGCCACCGCAAGCCGCGCAAGGCGTCTACTGGCTGCCCGCCGGCACCAGTTAAATTCTGTTGCAAGAAGCAGATAAGCGCTCCCAAAGTACTTTTGTAACAGTACTTTGGGAGCGCTTTATTACCCTGTAACTTTTTCCAGCAAATACCATAAGAAAAAAGTGTTTAACAAACGGCAAAACGGGGTATAATGGAACTAGGAATTGACATGCATACTCAAATTACTTCTTCCACCAGATGTAATGCCTTCACGCTCATCGAACTCTTGGTTGTCATTGCCATTATCTCAATTCTTGCCTCCATCCTGTTTCCGGTGTTCGCCCGCGCGAGGGAGAATGCCCGCCGCACCAGTTGCCTGAGCAATCTCAAGCAAATCGGCCTGGGGACAATGATGTATATTCAGGATTACGACGAGAAATTCCCACTCGTGGTGTGGGAAGATCCGAGCACCATTAACGCCGGAGGCGGTTCAGCGAGTCATACCTATCTCCAATCCAGCAACACCTCGACACCGGCCGGCAAGTACCGGACTTCCACCGGCGGCAGCATTGCGCATTATTATTCCTGGATGGACTTCATCTTTCCCTATGTCAAAAGCATTCAATTGTTTCGATGTCCTTCGGACACGCAGACAGATGACTATGCCAGCTATGGCTACAATTTTTTCGTCAGCGGCCTCAAAGGGGGCGGCACGGGATCCTATCCCAATAAAGATCCACTCTCCCTGGCGGCGCTGGATCGCGCTTCCGATATCCTTGTCTTTGCCGATTATCACCGGGCCTATGTGCTCGATATGGAACCCAACACTTTTTGCCTCCAGAGCACCGTAGAATCGCAGGCGGCAAATACCTATCCGCATCTGGGCGGCGGCAATTTTGTCTTTGCCGATGGGCATGCGAAATGGGCGAAGAGTGGCGCTAAAACTGTGTGCGACCATGTTTCCGCCACTGTGACAGCAGCGCGTTCCGGCCAGCGCGCCTGGGATCCTTCGCTGCCGTAAATCATATCACCCTTTCTGCCAGAAATATGGTAACTTCTATACGAGTTACACCACATCAACCACTTATGAAACCAACACTTCTTTTAGTTCTCGCCCTGGGCGCCTCGTCCGCAAGCATCTCCACCGCACATGCTTCAAAAGTACTTTTAGCACAGGCCGATACCGGCAAAATCGCGCAGGTTAAATCCGGCGCACTCCAAACCGCCAATGCCAGCTGGTGGGGATTTGATAAGGCAGACGCCACCGACTGTTTGCAAAATGCCATCAATTCCGGCGCTGCCAAAATCATCGTCGATAACACCGGCAGCGATTGGATCATCAACAAGCCCATCAAACTCGCCTCTCACCAAACCATCGTGTTTGAAGATGGCGTGGTGGTGCAGGCCAAAAAAGATTGTTTTCACGGCAAAAACGATTCGCTGTTTGTGGCGTCCGGCTTGAGCGACATCGAAATGATCGGCGAGGGCAAGGCCGTGCTGCGGATGCGCAAGGAAGATTATCAGGACGCCACGCGCTACACCAAAGCCGAATGGCGCATGGGCATCAGTTTGCATGATGTGACCCATTTCACCATGCGTAATCTGACCGTGGCCAATACCGGCGGCGACGGCCTGTATGTGGGCGCAACCAGCAAAGGCGCCTGCAAAAACATCCTGGTGGAAAACTGCGTTTTCGATAGCAACAACCGCCAGGGCATTTCGGTGATCAGCGTGGATGGATTCACCGTGCGCAACAGCCAGTTCATCAACACTGATGGCACCAATCCACAGGCCGGCATTGACTTTGAGCCCAATCACGCCGGACAGCAATTATCGAACTGCCTGATGGAAAACTGCCTCTTTGCCGATAACACCGGCGGCGGCGTTGATCTTTACGCGGTGCATCTGGATGGCAACACGCCGCCCATTTCCATCATCATCAAAGATAGCGTCATCCGGGGCAATTCGGTGGGACTTTCCTCCACCTCCACGCGTTCCGCGGAAAGCCCCTTGCGGGGAAAAGTACTTTTTGACAACTGCACCTTCGATCATCAAAAAATTCGCATCAATAATCCATTGCTGCAAGGCGTGCAGTTCACCTTCAAAGATTGCGAGCTGGATTTTCGCGGCGATAACAGCGCCCTCACCGGCGAAAGTGCGCCCATTTTGCTCAGCACCGATTCCAGCATGCCCAGGCCTCTGGTAGGCGGCGTGTTTTTTGATAACACCACCGTCCTGAAAGATAACACGGCGATGCCCTTGGGATTGAGCACGCGCAAAGGCGGATTCGGTTATGATCCCTATATTTCCAGCCAGATCGAAGGAACTCTTTTTCTCCAGACCAATGGCAGGAAGCGGCCAGTCAATCTCAAAGCCTACCTGGCAAAAACGCGCCTGGAGCTGGAACAATCCAATCCCACCAATCTTCTCAAGCAGAAATATAATGATGTTTCGGTCACCGACATTTCCCGGAACTGGCATTTTCTGCCCGATCTCGCAACCGGGCAGGATGTCACTTCGCCGCAATTCGATGATAGCTCCTGGAAAGTGATCAACGGCGGCAGCCGCCAATGGTGGCAGAAACAGGGTTTCCCCGATTATCATGGCGTCGCCTGGTATCGCAAGACAATCGACCAGGCACAGTTTTCCCCCAACCAAAAGGCGGAACTCTATTTCAATGGCATCGATGGCACCGCCCGGGTTTATGTGAATGGCAAATTAGTGGGCGAGCACATCGTGGCCCCTGATTTCAGCGGCTGGAACGAAGCGTTTCATTTTGACATCACCCGCGAACTGCACAGCGGCGGCAACCTCATCGCCATTCAAGTCACCAGCAAAAGCCCCGACACCGCCAGCGGCATTAACGAATCGGTGTATCTGGTGACGGGCACGCCGCGGTAACACTGATACAAAACCAAAACCGGGATCGGGAATGCACCCGCGAATCACGTCATGTGCATTCCCGATCCCAACCTTTACTCCCACTCCATGAAATCACTCTTTTTCATTCCGCTTGGAATTTGTCTGGCCACAGCAGTCTGCCACGCCGCGCCAAAAGTACTTTTAGCGCAGGCCGATACTTCCAAAATCGCCCAGGTAAAAACCGGAACGCTTCAAACCGCCGACGCCAGTTGGTGGGGTTTCGATAAAACCGACGCCACCGATTGCCTGCAAAACGCCATCAACTCCGGCGTTCCCAAATTGATCGTGGACAACACCGGCAGCGATTGGATTATCAACAAACCGCTGCAACTGGTTTCCAACCAAACCCTCATCTTCTCCGGCGGCGTGGTGATTCAAGCCAAGAAAGATTGCTTTCACGGCAAAACCGATTCACTTTTTGAAGGATCGAATCTGACCAATCTCACCATGCAGGGCGAAGGGACGGCAATTCTGCGGATGCGCAAAGCCGATTATCAGGATCCGGCAAAATACTCGCGCGCCGAATGGCGCATGGGCATTAAATTGTCCAATTGCACCAATGTCATCATCCGCAATTTCACCGTGACGCAAACCGGCGGCGACGGGTTATACCTGGGCGCAAGCCCCAAAGGCGCCAATAAAAATGTGCTGGTGGAGGACATGAATTTCGACGCCAATCATCGCCTCGGTATGGCCGTGATTAGCGTGGACGGATTGACGATCCGCCGCACCAAATTTGTCAACACTCTGGGAACTGGCCCCAATGGTGGCATCGATTTCGAGCCGAATTACGTGGGTCAGCAGCTCAAAAATATCCTGTTGGAAGATTGTGTTTTTGATAACAACATCAAAGGCGGCGGCGTTGATATTTCGCCGGCGGTTTTTGATGGCAGCACGCAACCGATTTCTCTCACTTTCAAACGTTGCCATTTTGGCGGCAACGCTGTGGGGATTTCCACCAATACCTCGAATGCGAAAACCATCCAGCCGGTCAGCGGCAACGTGACGTTGATCGATTGTGTTTTCGATCACAACAAAATAAACCTGCGCGATCCGGTGGTGGGCGGCATTCATTATCTGTTTCAAAATTGCACATTGGATTATAGTCCCAAACCTGATTTCAAACCGGGCTGGAATTCGACGCCGGTCAGTATTATCTGCAAACGTCCGCCCGCCGGTTACGCGATTGGTAATGTCACGTTCGATCACACCACTATTATCAACGACGGCAAAAGAGCGCCTATAGAAGTACTTTTGCAGGGACAGGGCGATCTTTCCGATACGATTTCCGGAACGCTTTTTATCAAAAGCGATGGCAAAACAACGCCGTTTGATCTGAGCGGATTTATCCAAAAACAGCGGGACGAACTGCAAAAAATCAACGCGCAAAAACCGGCAACAATTGATCTAAAGACCTTGCAAGCGCCGAAAACTGGCGCGCCGCGCGAAGGCAACAAGATGATGTATCTGCAGGGCGCCTTCACCTTTTTGCAATATGCGGAAAAGGGGCAGCAAATTACCATCAATGTGACGGTCAGAAAAGTCTATCCCACCAAAACAACGGTCGATTTGATCGCGCCCAGCGGCAAGAAATTGCAGACTTATGATCTGCCGCTCACCAATCAGCCGTTTCCCATCACTTTCACCGCCGCTGAAACCGGCTTATATCGCGTGGTACGCAAAAGTACTTTTTCGCAGCGCGTGGATATTACTTCCGCCAATCCCGGCAATGGTTTGCTGGTGGATGGCCAACTGCCGTTTCTGCCGCTGGCGGGAAAGCTGTATTTCCAGGTTCCCGCCGGAGTGAGCAATTTCAACATCGGCGTCGCCAGCGATTCTTCCGTTGATGTGGCGTTATTAAATCCCGCAGGGAAGGAAGTGGAGCGGCGTGACAATCTCAAATCCATGCAACTCTTTTCCGCCCGCCGCGCCGATGCATCAAAATCGGAAATCTGGTCACTCGATTTTTCACATCCCATTTGGATTATTAATGTGCACATGTATGCGCCGCTGGCGCCGCTGGTTTCCACCAATCCGGCAACGCTATTATTGGCGCCGGAGAAATAAGGTTGTATAAAAGTACTTTTAAATATGTGTTTCACTGTAACGGCGGATGCGAGCAGTTATTTGATCTCCAAAATGATCCCGATGAGATGCATAATATCGCGGCGCAGCAGCCGGATTATTGCGCCCGTTGCCGCGCGAAACTGGCGACGTCTTATCAGGAACGCGGGCTGGATGAAGCGCTGGAAAACGGCGCTCTAAAAGTACTTTTAACCCAAAACGCCACGCGGCGTTTTGAAATGACATTTGAAATGACAGGAGTTAATACCATGATGAAACGAGCACTTCTTTTAGGCCTTTCCCTGGGCATTGCGACGGCAAGTTATGCGGCCACGCCGCCAAAAGTACTTTTGGCGCAGGCTGATCATGCGCAGCAACTGGCGCAGGTAAAAGCGGGCACGCTGAAAACGGCGCAGGCCAGCTGGTGGGGGTTCGATAAAACGGACGCCACCGAATGCCTGCAAAATGCTATCAACTCCGGCGTTCCTAAACTCATCGTCGATAACACCGGCAGCGACTGGATTGTCAATAAGCCCATTCAACTGGTTTCGCATCAGGAAATTGTTTTCAAGGATGGCGTGGTGATTCAGGCCAAAAAGGGCGCGTTCAAAGGCAAGATGGATTCGTTATTTGCAGGCAGAAAACTGAGCAAGGTTTCGCTCATCGGCGAAGGCAATGCCACCTTTCGCATGCAGCGGGATGATTACGCCAATCCCGCCCTCTACGAAAAGGCTGAATGGCGGCACGGCATTGGTCTGTGGGATTGCAGCAATGTGATTATTCGCGGCCTCACCGTCACCGAAACCGGCGGCGATGGATTATATCTGGGCGCCAGCGGCAGCGGATTCAATAAAAATGTGCTGGTGGAAAATTGCAATTTCGATAAAAACTACCGCCAGGGAATCTCGGTTATCAGCGCCGAAGATCTCACTATCCGCCACTGCAAACTCACCAACACCAAAGGCACCGCGCCGCAGGCGGGCATTGATTATGAACCCAACCAGGCCGGGCAACGGCTGGTCAATTGCATTCTGGAAGATTGCGTTTTAACGGGTAATTCGGGCGGCGGCCTGGATATTTATGCGGTCAATCTCAAAGATTCCTCGCTGCCCATTTCCATCACCGTCAATCGCTGCACCTTTGCGCAAAATTCGCTTGGGGTCGCTTCCACCATCACCCGCAACGCAGATGATCCGGCCGTCGCGCACATCGCGTTCAATGATTGCAGCTTCGATCACGATCGCATCCAGATGCGCAACGCGCTCGTGGGTTCGTCGCATTATACCTTCACCAATTGCACTCTCGATTACACTCCCATACCCGGCAAAAAGCTGACGGGGTGGCGCAATGTGCCGATTATTCTTACCACCGATCAAGGTCTGGAAAAGCGCGCTGTGGGCGGCGTGAAATTTGAAAATATGCGCGTGAAAGGCAGTGCGGATCTAGTGCCTCTCGGCATTCGTTTTCAGGGGCAAGGCAATTTATCGGATACCATCACAGGCAATCTGCTGGTGGAAAATAACGGCACATCCACGCCATTCGATTTAGCGGGATTCATCGCCAAAGAGCGCTCCCGCCTCGCCGCTATTAATGCGCTTCAGCCCGCTACTTTGCATCTTGCCAATCTGCACGCTCCCACCAGCGGCGCGGCGCGCCAGGGAAATAGCACCTTCTACACGCGCAACAAATTCACCTTTTTGCAATATGCCAAAGCGGGCGAATCCATCACGCTGAACGTGACGGCGCGCAAAGTATATCCGCGCGAAACCGAAGTGGAACTGCTTGATCCCAGCGGCAAAAAACTGCAAACCTACACCATCCCCTACACCAATAAACCCGTTCCCATCACTTTCACAGCAGAACAGACCGGGATTTACCGCCTCGTCCGCACCCAGAATTTCTCGCAGCGCATGGATGTCACCTCCGCCAATCCCGGCAATGGCATTCTCCTCGAAGACGGCATGGACTTTCTGCCCCTGAACGGCAAGCTGTATTTCGAAGTGCCCGTCGGCGTTCAGAAATTCACCCTCGGCATTTCGACCGATTCCACTGCCGATGTTGCCCTTCTCAATCCTGCAGGTCAGGAAGTGGAACGGCACAACGGCATCGGTTCGCTGCAACTGTTTTCCGCCACCCGCGCCGACGCTTCAGATTCGGAAATTTGGTCACTCGATGTGTCCAAAGCGGTGTGGTCGGTGGTCGTGCATTTCTATGGAGATTTAAATCCCATCGTCTCCACTAATCCGGCGACCTTGCTGCGCAGCAAAGAGTAAAAGTACTTTTACTCTTTGCCTTTTCTATTATTGTTGATGTAATTTCCGATATTCACACGGTGTTTTGCCGCTCACGACGATTTTGAACTGGAGATAAAAAGTACTTTTCCCGCGCCAGAAAAAAATTATAATCCGTATTGGATCAAAGCGATTCAATGCGACGGCCAAATGGCCTGGAGCAGTCCGGTTTATGTGCAATCGAAATTGACATAACAAGCGGAAGTTCTGTCAAAATAGAAGCTGGAGATCAACGCATGAGCAGAATAAAAACAATCCGGCTTATTCCGCGCTTGATTCTGGCCAGTATTGCCGGGTTAATTATTTTTACCATTGGCTTTAACGCCGCATGGGAAAGCACCAAGGGGCAGGCTGCAACAACTCAAAGGCAAGCAAGAAGATATCTGAACATGGTGAATAGTGCTATTCAAACGTACCGCAAAGAACATGGGAAATGGCCAACCTCTCTCAAGAATATCTATGATGACACCAACTTTCCCGCATCTGATATTTGGGGGCATCCCTATGCATATCATTTGAAAGAAAACAGCTATACACTAATGTCTTACGGCCGTGATGGAAAGCCTGGCGGTGTGGGGCTGGATAGTGATATTTCGATAAATGATTCACATCCCATAAATAACGAGATTTCGCTCCGGCAATTGATAACTATTCCATGGGCAGTTAATGCGATAAAAGGCTGCGCTCTCGCGGGATTTTTAACCTTTCTCCTTATTTTCTTTCTCGTCAGGCCGGAGGATTTTAACTTAGAAGGCTTAGGATGTATTTTGCTGAAACTCGTGCTCACTCTCTTCGTTCTCTTTTATCTGACAATTTTAATGATCGCTCTTGAATATCCGTCTGGCCATTAGAATGACTTTTAAATACCTGCGCGATCCGCTATTTCTCTGCTGTGTTTTTCTGTATTTCCTGAATCGCTTGATTCTAAAACCGCACTTCACAGTTGCGTTTTTTCATAACTCACTCAACGATATTATCTGCATTCCTTTCTGGATTCCGGTAATGCTGTGGTGCATGCGAAAAACCGGGCTACGCAATAATGATGAGCCGCCGCAATGGTATGAAATTTTCTTGCCGTTGATAGTGTGGTCAGCGGTGTTCGAAGTGTTCCTGCCGCAATTGAAACTCTTTCGAGGCATTGCCATTGCTGACCCCACAGACGTTTTATATTACGTATCGGGAGCATGTATTGCATCCGTGTTCTGGCAAACATGGTACCGGCGAGTTGATAAAATGAAACAATAGGAAAAGTACTTTTGTCATGAACGATTCCTGTGTCGAAATCAAAAGCGCGCTGTGGCAGAAGATATTTATAACGCTGCTGATTTTGCCATTTGCAGCTTTTGGAGCCGTAGCTTTATTCCAAATGTGGCCACCTCATATCGATGAATTTCTTATGGAAGTTTGTTGGTTTGCAGGCTGTTTTGCTATTTGGTGGCCGGTCATGCGTTATTCCATTCGCGCCGATAAAAACGGAATCAGCCAGACCAACGGCTTTTTTCACCAATCCATTCGTTGGAGCGATGTTGCCGCGTATTATGTGGAACCGAATCGCCGTTATTACCGGCAGCACCAGCAACATGTGGAGCCGGTGATGTTGGATGCGAAGGGAAAAATCATTTTCCAGGGATTCGCTCATATTCTGGTGACGTCACAAAAAGACATCGAGCGCCGCCGCGAATTCTGGCAGTTTGTGAAAGAGCAATTGCAAGATAAACCGCGTAAAGAGCCGCCGCCGGATTTAGATAAATTGGCGCGCGAAAGCATGGAAATTAATTGGGCGGGAAAGAGTTTGCACTGGAAGATTGGGCGCATTTTCACCCTGGGCATTTATATCTTATTCTGGCTCTGTCTCGGAATGGGGCCAATATACTATCTTGTCACCAACGGCATTTCAGTGCCAATATATGTAGGAAATCTTCTTGCCTTTATTACATTTGGCGGCCCCGCACTGCATGCTGTTATTCTGATCAAAATACGAAAACGAAAGATCGCCGAAGGGCTTCGAAAAAATCAGCGATACTAAAAGTACTTTTATGACCAACACAAATTCCACCACCCGCTTTTCCAGCCGCGTCGCCAATTATGTCAAATACCGCCCCGGCTATCCGCCGGAAGTGATCGAGACACTGGCGCGTGAATGCGATTTAAATGCAGCTTCCATCGTAGCCGATATCGGTTCCGGCACCGGCATTTTCACAAAAGTACTTTTAAGCGCGGCGAAACAGGTTTTTGCTATTGAACCCAACGGCGCCATGCGCGCGGCGGCGGAAGAAATGCTTTGCGATCATCCGCAATTCATTAGCATCAACGGCACGTCGGAACAGACAACATTGCCGGATCATTCCGTCGATTTCATCACGGCAGCGCAGGCGTTTCATTGGTTTAACATCGAAGAATGCAAGAAAGAATTCCGGCGCATCGGCAAACCGCAGGCGTGGACTGTTCTCATCTGGAATGAACGGCGCGTGGACAGCACGCCGTTTTTGCGCGGATATGAAAAGTTATTGTTGACGTACGGAACGGATTACGCACAGGTGAATCACACGCGTTTTGACGAAGCGGCCATCCAGGATTTCTTTGCGCCGCGGCCATTTGAATTGCGCTCTTTTGAAAACCGGCAATTGTTCGATTATGCGGGTCTGGAAGGAAGATTGCTTTCGTCTTCTTATACGCCGGATGCCGCCAGCCAGCATTATGCGGAAATGTTGCGCGCTTTAAAAGTACTTTTTGAGGAACATCAGCAAAACGGCGTGGTGAGTTTTGATTACGATACCAATCTGTATTTCGGACAATTAGCGTAGAAAAGCAGGACTATTTTGTCGAGTTATCCCGCATTTTCACAATTTTATCCATACTGAAGAGGTTAGAAACCAAGAAAGACGGGCGCTTGCCGAAGCAAACACCCGTTTTTGTCATTGCATGAAATAATTAATCGTCGGCGCCGCCGTCGCGCGGGCCAGGTTTGGGCGGTGGCGAAGGCGGATTTTCTTTGGTATCGGAAGCAGAATTTTCGCCATTCACACTCGCCCCCAGCTGAGGCTCTTTGCCAGACGCTGCCATTGCGCTCGGCGCTGTCAATGCGCCACCCGCTGAAATGGCGGCAAACAAAACCAAATAAAATAATCCTTTGCAGTGTTTCATATTCCTCGCCTCCGCGAAAAGTACTTTTATCAATAGTGATGATATCATACTCTTGTGGTTGCATCTATTATGACGGGGCAAGACTGCGGTTGTTCTAAGGATTTATCGGAAAGATAAGCTCTCTTGAACCGCACAAAAGTACTTTTACCGCTCCAACGCTCCGATCAGATCCTGTATCCGTGAAATGCGGTGGCGCGTCAAGTATTCCCGTATTCCCTCCAACACCCCAACCGCGGCATTGGGATCCACAAAGGTTGCCGTTCCCACCTGCACCGCGCTGGCCCCGGCCAGGAAATACTCGATGGCATCGGCCGCACAACGAATGCCGCCAATCCCAATCAGAGGAATTTGCACCGTTTGCGCGCAGCGATAAACCGCCAGCAACGACAAGGGCTTGATGGCCGGGCCGCTCAGCCCACCGGTGACATTAGAGATCACCGGGCGGCGGCGCTCGATATCGATGGCCATTCCCACATACGTGTTAGTGAGCGAAAGCGCGTCTGCCCCCCCCTGCTCGGCGGCCTGCGCAATGGGACGAATATCCGTGACATTGGGCGAGAGCTTGGCAATGACCGGCAGCACGGTGGCCTTTTTGACGGCCTCCACTACAGCACGCGCCTGAACGGGATCGGTGGCGAAATCAAGTCCGTGCGCCACGTTGGGACAGGAAATATTAAGCTCCAATGCGTCAATGCCATCTTCTCTGTCCAACATTGATGCCAGTGCGGCGAAATCTTCCACCGTCTCGCCGGCGATATTGACGATCAGCGAAAATCCCCGGGCGCGCAACCAGGGTAGCTTATCCTCGATGAAGCGCTCAATCCCCACATTTTGCAAACCGATGGCATTCAACATTCCCGAAGATGTCTCGCAGGTGCGCGGCGCAGCATTGCCGCTGCGCGGACGGCGAGTGATAGTCTTGCAAACCAGCGCCCCCAGGGTTCCAACATCCGTCCAATCGGCCAGCTCTTCGCCATATCCACACGTTCCCGAAGCGGTTAAAACCGGATTTTGGAGTTTGAACGGTCCCAAATTCACTTCCAATGATGGCATTTCTTGCATAAAAGTACTTTTCCTTAACTCTGCAATTTCTCCCAGTCGATTTGGTCACTCCACAACCCCGGCCCTTCCACGCAGATGCGCGAATATTGATGATATGCCCCCGCATCACTTATCACGGGCAACGCGCAACCATTGCAAACGCCGATGCCACAAGGCATATTTTCCTCCAGCGAAAGCAGGGCCCGTTGACCATGTTCCGCGCAGATTCCCGCCACACCGCGCAACATACCAAGCGGACCACATGCGTAAATACTGCCACGTAAATTTTCATTATTTAACAATTTTTGAAATATACTTGTAACAAAGCCTTTTATTCCCACACTTCCATCATCGGTGGCAATATGGACAGTCGCACCCAGCTTTTCCAATTCCATTTTCCCCAGCACTTCGCGGGCCGTACGTGCCCCAATCAGCGCCGTTATCGGTAAATCGGGTGATTCATGCCGCGTCTGTGCGGCCAGCATCAACATCGGCGGGACTCCCACACCGCCACCAATCAAGATCACTGGCCTATCCGGCCGTGGAAACGGCTGCCCCAGCGGCCCCAACAAATCCACGCGTTGTTCCACATTCCACTCGCTCATCATCACAGTGCCTCGGCCCACCACGCGATAGAGCAGCTCGATTTCTCCCTGCTGCGCACTCATAATAGAAAAAGCGCGGCGTAACAGAGGCGCCGTGGTGCTGTTGTGGCGTGTCAACACATGAATAAACTGACCGGCCTGCGCCGATTGCGCCAGTCCTGGCGCATCAATCCGAAGTTTTCTATAGTTCCCAGGCAATGAGAGGTGCTCACGAACGATTCCCTGATGATTTCGATGACGATTAGACGATTGATATTGCATAAAAGTACTTTTTGCGTCATTGGGGAGAACTAAACAAACCTGTTTATGCCTCCTTCTCCTGCGCTCCACGATTTCGACTCCGCCGCGTCATGCGCTCCAGCAATTGAGCAAAGCGCTTAACATCGTCAAAACGCTGATACACCGACGCAAAGCGCACATAAGCCACCTGATCCAAATCAAAGAGCTGCTCCATCACCAGCTCGCCTATGCGCCCGGATGGCGTCTCTGACCGCGATTCCGCCCGTAACGTCTGCTCCACGCGCTGCATTAGCTCATCCACCGCATCGATGGCTACAGGCCGTTTATTACAAGCTTTGACGACACCGTGCCGCAGTTTTTCCGGGTCGAACTCCTCGCGCCGGCCGTCCTTTTTGACGATCACCAGCGGGGTTTCAGCAACACGCTCGTGCGTGGTAAAACGTGCGTTGCAATTGTCACAGTGACGACGGCGGCGCAAAATCCAACCGTCCTGTGCGGCGCGGGAATCAATCACCCGTGTGTCGACAGCGCCACATTGAGGGCATCTCATAATGTTTCACGTGAAACAAAGGGGCTAAATCCCCAATTGTTCCAGTAATCCCTCCAATTCGTCCTCTGAAAAATAGCTGATAATGATTTGACCGCCACGATGCCCCGCTTTCAATTGCACTCTGGTGCCCAGTGCCTGCTGCAACTTGTCCTGAATGTCGCGTTCATCCGCACTTTGATGCACCGCTTTGAGGCTCTGGCGGCTATTTCCTGTGGAGACATCACTATTTCGCGCCAACTGTTCAGTCTGACGCACCGTCAAACCATCGCGTAACACCCGGCGTAGAATGGCACGGCGTGCCTCATCTGTTTTGGCGCCCAAAATAGCGCGGCCATGCCCTTCCGATATCTGGTTGTCGGTAATGGCGGCCTGCGCCTCCTCTGGCAATTCCAGCAGGCGCAACGTATTCGCAATGGCGGCACGGCTCTTGGAAACGCGGTTGGCGATGTCTTCCTGGGACAAACTAAATTCCCGCTGCAGCCGGCGATAAGCGATAGCTGCGTCCAGTGAACTGATATCCTGGCGTTGCACATTTTCGATAATCGCCACCTCGAGAGCCTCTTTATCGCCCAACTCTTGAATAATCGCCGGGATTTCCGTCAATCCAGCCGCTTGCGAAGCGCGCCAGCGGCGTTCACCGGCCACGATCTCATAAATTTCACCGGCCGCATCCGCAAAGGGACGTAACAAAACCGGCTGCAAGACGCCATGCTCTTTAATGGAAGCTGCCAATTCGTCTAATTCCTGTTGCGGAAAATTGCGGCGCGGCTGTTCCGGATTGGCACTGATTTGTGACAATGGCACCTGCTTGATGCCCGCTTCGCTGGAATTCTGGACACTTTGATCCAGCAACGCCATATTATCTTCGGGGATCAAGGCCGACAAACCACGCCCCAGCGCATTTTTTTTGATGCGTGGACTTTGCCCGGCTTTTGCCGGTGTTTTTTTCTTGGATGATTTCGGGGAAGTTGAAGCAGGCATAGTTTAAAATCACTCTAAAAGTACTTTTATTACTCATGTTACGCATGTTGCATTCTTAATCTCACGCGAAGCCGCGAAAAGCGCGAAGGTGAAAATCTATTTTGATGAACAGGGGTTTAAATCAACATTATTATCCCGCCTATCCTGGTCATCG
>Ga0182738_1004664_pt1 | contig 15050 bp, 8 predicted proteins | sample eDN5th30CBELigMG_FD_128876 | JGI IMG/M metagenome (GOLD analysis project Ga0182738, IMG submission 128876) | Enriched Miracle-Growth compost microbial communities from Emeryville, California, USA - eDNA 5th pass 30_C BE-Lig MG (version 2)... ... | reverse complement strand
TTAATAACCTTATTTCGAGCCAAATAAGTCTTTGGTTTCCCGCGATGATGTCAAGAACGACGTTACAGGTTGTGCCTATCAATGGAGTAGTGTTTCCTCATCAGTCCATCCAATTGTATATACCTTCAACTTCCAATCTTTTTAGTAATCCCTCATCATAATTGAACAATATTTACATTTTTCGTTAGAAAAAAATCTTGTCGGCACTTCATTGGGTCTCTGCTTTCAGAAAGACTCTACAAGAAAGTTTAGCATCCTCTCTTATCTGACAGACATAGGTATTATCGTAAAAGTAACAGATGAGGTCACTGAGTCAACGAATGGACAGTACAAAATGATAAGGGGAGCAGCGATTCGGAAGTTTAAGCTGAGGTCATTTTTGCCCAAGATGCAAGCCCTTTCAGCAGAGGTAGAGTTGTTGCCCGACGAAGTTTCGATAACGAAAGATGATATTTTTTTCAAGGATGGAGTCGCTGCGAGACTTAAAGACCTCTCCTACCGATATATAGAGCTAGTTTGCAGGAATCAGCAAAAGCTTCGAGCGAAGCTTGATCTGGTGCGTTCTGAGAACAACTTGACCAAACTCCACTATATTATAGCGTCCTACCTCAGAGTCGGCGATGAAGAGAAATGCAAGTTGCTTGAGATTGACAACATAAGAGATAGAATTCTCAAGCTTATCAGCATTCTGGAACAAGAGCTCAAAACTCGCGAAGCTGGGCTCTTTAGCAGCAATAACGACGACAAAGCCCAGGATGATTCGCCAAGATCGCCTCAAAGAGTAAAGATGGAGAATAAATTTAATAATCTTTCTGATGGAAGTCAGGAGATTAATATTCTGGAAGCTAAAATCAAGGACGGGCATCTTCCCAAAGAAGCTCTGTCTGTTGCTATGCAGGAGTTGAAACGACTCAAGCAAATGGATACCCAAAGTTCAGATTATTATATCCAGAAGAAATACCTTGATACCATCGCTGACTTGCCTTGGAGTAAGAAGTCTGTCGAGAATAACGACATCAATTTGGCTGAGAAGGTTTTGGAGGAAAGCCATGCAGGACTGGAAAAGGTGAAAGAAAGAATCCTTGAATTTTTGGCGGCCAAGATTTTAAGAAAAGACTCCAAGGGAACAATTTTGTGTCTTCATGGACCTCCCGGCGTTGGTAAGACCTCGCTCGGGAAATCCATTGCTCAATCTCTTCAAAGAAAATTCGAAAGGATTGCTCTTGGAGGCGTAAGAGATGAGGCAGAAGTTCGAGGGCACAGAAGGACTTATGTTGGAGCCATGCCCGGCACATTTATCCAGTCACTATTGAAATGCAACACCAACAACCCAGTGATCTTGCTTGATGAAATCGATAAGGTCGGCAAAAATAGTAATCAAGGCGATCCATCCGCAGCTTTGCTCGAAGTTTTGGATCCCAACCAAAATAACACCTTCAAAGACCACTACTTGGGAATGCCTTTTGATTTATCAAATGTCTTGTTTATTGCCACAGCTAATTCGTTAGACACAATCCCACTGCCATTGTTGGATAGAATGGAGGTCATTTCTTTATCAGGATACACCATTTACGAAAAAATAAGAATTGCAGAAGACTATTTGGTTGGAAGACAAATCGAAGAAAATGGCCTTGACAAGAACCATATAAGATTTTCTCCCGAGTCTTTATCCTATATTATCAACCACTACACAGCAGAACCAGGTGTCAGAAATCTCGAAAGGTCGATTGGGGCCATTTGTCGAAGGGTCGCCTTTGACTTTCTCAAGTTCCAGAAAGGAGCAGCAATAGCAGCAACAACAGAGACTGATAATTTCAACACAGTTGGATGCGTCCATTTCCCCACTATCGAAGTGACCAAAGAATTTGTTGAAGAAGTTCTTGGCCCAAGAGCCTATGAAAATGAAATCACCAAAAGGATTGATCAGCCTGGAATTTCGATTGGTTTAGCTTACACGAGTGTTGGAGGAAAAGTGTTATTAATTGAAGCTGCAAAATATGCAGGAAGCGGAAAACTCCAAATCACTGGACATCTCGGAGATGTAATGAAAGAGTCTGTCATGACAGCTCTAGGCTGGATAAAATCCCGTGCAGAGTTGATTTATCTCTTGACTCAAGAAAAAAGTTTTACTGTCAAAGGATTCACTCCAGACTTATTCTTTTCTGAGAACGATCTTCACATTCATTTCCCAGCTGCTGCGATCCCCAAAGATGGTCCTTCCGCTGGCATTACCATCGCCATTGCCCTTGTAAGAGATTGATTGGAATGATTTAGTTTACCTGATTAGATTTCATTGATGACAAATAAGAAAGTGAAAAGTGATGTAGCAATGACGGGAGAAATCAGTTTGACAGGATCAGTTTTACCTGTTGGCGGCATCCGAGAAAAGTGTCTTGCTGCTTATTCAAATGGCCTTAAACAGTAAAATTTGTGAAGTGAAAATTGTTTAAAAGTTGATTCTTAGGGTTATTTTACCTTTTGGAAATAAAAAGGATATTATTGATATTCCAGATGAAGCCAAAGCTGGCCTCAGGTAACTTGGAATTTTCCTAATAAACCTCCTAATCTTGATTTAGTTTCCACTTTGTTAAGCATATTTCTGAAGCAATTCCTTTAGCAATCGAGGCTGATATTAGCATCAGAGAAATTGAAAATGCCAATAAGTTTGGTTCCAAAACTATTCATAAAAGTTCAAAACTTTGATTTTTCCTCAATAACTTATTTTACTTGTTGTATGTAAACTTTCTTCTACTCTAAATAAGCTTCTTCATTGTGAATAATAAATAAACTTGACCTTTGTTGTAAATGATTATGAAATTGTTTGTCTGTTTGTGAAACCAAAAAAGCTGTTTTCTCATCTCAGAAGAGCCGTTTTTATTTATTCATTCAAAATGAGTATTTTAAATTTATTATCTTGCATTTTCTTTGTTTGTTTGGTTTTTGGAGCCAGAGCAGAGATAACTAACCCTTTTGAGTAAGTTTTGGGATGAACGAGTTGTCAAAAAGTGTTTGAATAGGCAATGCTTGTATGTTGAGTCTTCAGTGTGCTTGAATTCTAAGCAAGAGGTGATTGGCAAAGATAATAAGCCTGGGAACTTGCTTGGATTTTGGACATTTGACGATATGTTTGCTTCAGACTATTCAGGCATGAAAAACTTTGCAAATCCTCCTCCTAATGTGGGACCTGCTGCAGGTTGATTGAAGAGGAATTTTTGGAATAATTTTTTTAGGTGGGAGAGGCTCTTCAGCTTATTTTAACGGAACTGATATGAGTATAATTGAGCATATTGCAGCTTATGAAAAATCAGAGTTCACTCTCAGTTTTTCGGTCTTTCTGTTGCCTTCTAATCTTGACGGGTGGAGATCACTTGTTTATAAAGGCAGTTCATCTACCGAGATGACGCCAGCAATTTTATTATGGCCAAAAGATACCAGATTGCACGTTCGAGTGAGCACTGACAAACTGCAAAATGAAGGCCTTGACTCTGTGGGAGCAATTCCTTTGAAAAAATGGACCCAAATTACAATAACATATTCCGGGCAATTGCTTCAATTGTACATCAACGGAATGCTCGATTCCCAAGTTATCCTCCAAGGAACTATAATTGTAAGAATTTGGAAGAATTTATTTCTGATTCTCCTGAACAGGTGAACAAAGGACCGATTTATCTTGGGAGAGACCCTTATCACGCAGGCACTCCTTGTTACATTGATAACTTGAAATTCTACGAAGGAAGGCTACAAGACTCATATTTGATGGCTGAATCTTCTGCGCCACAATATGTTGTTGGTGGAGACTTTTACGTTGTCGTTGGATGTCAAGCATGCAACTATAATGAAGCTTTAAATTCATGTCCTGATAACTACCATTTATGCTCACTTCCAGAGTTGTATAGTGGAGGATATCAAATGGTTCAAAACTTCAAATGGTTGAGGAATAATAGAGACTTTTGGTATCGAGTGACTGACAAAACCCAGACACTAAACATTGCTGAGCAAATGCTTGATCCTAACATCTTTAAACTATCTTTATGTTGTGTCGTTTAATTTTTGGAATGCAATCACTTTGTTTATATATTTCATATGATAATGAAGCTCAAACTTTCAAAAAAGTTTTTCTCCTGAGACGGTTTTTGGCGCATGTAGAGAGAAATTTTCAAATTTTTCTCGGAGCTTCATATAAAATTTTTTTAAACCGTTTAAAAGATGAAGTCAAATGTAAATTTTGGAATGAAAGGGGTAAGGACTCCGAAAGCCAATCCAAGGCTTGTAGATTCCGCGCTGGTTTCTGATGTCACTTCATCGTTCTACCCTACGCGTTTAGACATAAGGAGTACAAGGTCACCACTGAGTTATAGCAGACCGGTGATTGCAAGGATAACTTCTCCTGAAAATTCGCGCCATAGATCGCACACTGACTCGGGTTACCTCGGAAGACAAAGAGCTTCAAGTGGTATTAGGTCTCCGGAGCCAACAGTCGGGAATAACTATCAACTTGTTGGGACTGATACTGGCAATCTATTTTTGGCCGAGATAAATCGATTAGAAAGCATAATTACCGAAAATAGAAAAGCTGAGGAGGTCTGGAAGCAGAAAGAGAAGGATATGGGAAATAGGATAACTTTGCTGATTGCAGAAAATGAGAGACTAAGCGGTCTTGTGGATCAATACGCTGCAGAGGCCGATAGATGGAAAACTAAATACAGTCTGTTAACTGAGGACCCAGAGAATAATTTAGCAATCCTATTACAACAAAGGCAAAGTTTGGAATATGAGGTTGATAGGCTCAATGAAGCCGTGGCCCAAAGAAAGAGGGAGCTCAATATGCTTTCAAACAATCGCTTTGAAGATTTGATTGCTTCTGGAAATCAAAGTGTCAGGCCTTCTGCGAGAGAAAAGAAAATCGAAACCTTTGACGGTATGCTTGAAGGTGAGAAAAGGCAAATTGAAGAAATTGAAAAAAGGGCATTGAGAGCAGTCGAAGGTCAAGGAAAAGAAATTGAAATATTAAAGTCTGCTTATTCTCAGCTCAAGCTCAGGTTTGCTGAGGTTTCCAGCGAAAATGAGAGACTTAAAGCAATCTCACCCCTTGGAAACAAAGAAAATGAGGTTCCTAATGCAAAAAAACTTGAACTTCAAATAGCTGAGAATGAGCGTTTGAAAAGATCTCTTGAAACGCTTCAAGTAAGATTAGTGGAACTTGAGAATGCATCAACACAAGTGAGAGAGAGAGTTCACATTTTAAGCAATGAGAATACAATTTTGAAGGAGCATAAGAGAAGCAATTCTAGAGGTATTCAAATACCTTCTCGAGAGAGTGATCCTGAAAAAGATATGTTGAAGGAGCGAATCAAAGAGCTCGAAGTGATTGTGAAGAGCACACTGGGATTAAAGGACAAAATAATGTTGTTGGCAGATCAAAACCAATTTTTGACGAGTGAAGTCGAAGCCAAAGAACTTCAGATAAAGGAACTTGACCTTAAAATCCTTGAGAATGAGAGATACATCAAGCAATCAGCGGATTTAGAAAAGAGGACAGAGCTGGTGAATGGAGAAAAAGAAAACATAAAGAAGTTGTTGTTGGAAAAAGAAGGAGAGGCTGCGCTGTGGAAGATGAAGGCAGGCCAATTTGAAGAGCAAATTGTGACGTTAAAATTGGAAGTAGAAGTTTATAAGGAGGACTTGAAAGGCCTGCAGAAAAATCTTTACGAGATTCAAGCCCAAAAGGATAGCTTGAACGAGTTGTACAGTAAAAACCAAAGAGAACTGAAGGAAGCAAATAATCATAGTACTCTGGATCATTCCAGGTTAGTGAGTGAAAAGGAAGAATTAAAGAGCAGACTGAATCAATCAGCGCTCGAGCTGGAATCTATGAAGACTAAAGCCAAACAACATGCTGATCAACTAGCGAGTTTGCAGGAGAAGAACAGAGAACTGCAAGGAGCCGAAACAAGTAATAAAATATTGCAATCAGAAAACCTTCAGTTGAAAAACAGTCTCAGAGACAATGATCTCAGGGAGCAAGAATTGAGAAACAAGGTTCGAGACTTGGACATTGATCGTTTGAAACTCCAAGAAGAAGTTAAAAATCTCGAAAGAAAACTCAGCACGGTCGAATTTGAGAATAAAAGCCTTCAAGAGGCCTTGGCTTCTCAAAAAAGACAATTGGAGAGTCTCAATAATTCTCTCATTTTGGAGCAGAGAAAAACGCAGGAGCATGTGAGTTTCCAGGGTCAAGAACACCAAAATCTCAGGTCAAAACTCGAAGGTTTAATCAAAGAGAATGAATATTTGAATATGAAAAACAATGCCCAAAAGACTGAACAGGCAGAAAAGAGCGAACTTCAGGCAAAGATTAAGCTTTTGATGGCTGATAATGAGCGCCTCAAAATAATAATTGAGTCAAAAGAGGTATATAAAGCCAAATCAGATGAGCTTCAGAGTCAGTGTGATTCTTTGAGAGAGGAAAATGCCAGATTAATGAAGGAGGCTGGGCTCCAAGGCATCTTGAAGAGTGAAAGAGATGAATACCAAGAGAAAATTCAACTTTTAAGCGGAGAAAGGGCACAGCTTGAGGCGAAAATTCGATCCTTGGATCTCGTGAGAGCAGAGAAACAAAGTTTAGAGCAAAGAGTTGAACAGTTGATTTTCGAGAACACAGCTCTCCAAAAGAATTTGATCTCAAAGAATGAAGAGATTTTGCAGCGAAATGACTTGTATGATAAAATTAGTATTTTGGTTTCTGAGAATCTGACGTTGAATAATTTCGTTGCTGAAAAGAAGAGGGCAAATGATGAATTGCAAAAGGCGCTTGATCAACAAAGAGTCCAGTTTGAAGACTTGAAAAGGGAATATTTGGAAGCTGAGGCTCAGAAGCATCACCTGAGCAACCAGAAAGATAGTTTGGCGAGATTAAACCAGGATCTGGAGGAGCGCCTTCGATTGAAGGATCAAGAAAGTCGCGAAATGACACAAACCCTTCAAAGCAGCCTCAAGACAACGAATGAATTGCAAGTGAAATTAAGAGTTGATTCCGAGACGCTCAAACTGAATGAGAAAGAGCTTTCAAACGAAATCATGCTTTTGAACTCACAAATCAAGAAGATGAGTGCAGAAGAGAAGCGGTTGAATGATCTGATTCAGGACCAAAGAAAACAAGTGGATGACTGGGAAAAGGAATGCCTGAGATTAAAGGCTGAAAATAATGCCCTGCAAGGCTCATACCATACAGTTGAAGTGCTAACTCAGGAACAAGAAAAATTATTGGGTAATTTTGAACAAAAGATTCTTGAAAATGAAAACCTGAGAGAAAGAATTCGCAATTTGGAAAAGGAGCTCACTTCAAGTTCAGCCTTGAAAGAAAATATAGCAGTGCTTACCCAAGAAAACAAAGAATTGCAAGAACTCGTTGAAAACTACCAGGATGAGATTTTGCAATTGAAAATAAAGGAAGGGGATGTTGAAAAGGAAAAAATGAACCATGAACATTTCAGAAAGAATATTGAAAAACTTGCTGAAGAAAAAGAGAATTTGAGAGCAAAAGGTTATGAGCAGGAGGCTGAGATGAGAAATTGGAAAAATAAATATGAAACTTTAACTCAAGAGAATCAGGATCTCGAACAAAGAATTGGCACTCTCATCAAGGAAAATACATACTTGAATAATTCCAATAGTCAAAAGTTGGCTGAAATTGATAGATCCAAGAAGGATGTGGAAGAGCTTCGATTAAAAGTGACTTTGCTTGAAGAAAAACTCAATCTCACTAGTTCAGAAAAACAAAAATTAGAATATATCTTGGAGAATACAAATCAAGAACTTATCCAAACTCGTCAAAGTAGCAATGTCTCAGCTGACTTAACAACTAAAATTCAGCAACTTACCAACACAGTTGAAATTATGAAAGCAGAAATTAATGTATGGAAAGATAGATGTAATCAAGCAGAGAAAGCTCAGGGCAAGTTGGGAGCTCTCGAGAATAAGCTGAATGAGCTTATATATGAGAATGAGAGATTAAATCAACTCATAGCATCCAAAACCAAGGACTATCGAGAGAAAGAACAGGCAGTTTTAGATTTGAAGAATCAGGTTGCACAGTTACAAAATGAAAAATCAAATATATCTGAACTCAATCTTCGTCAGAGCGAAGAAATTTATCAGTTGAAAGCCAAAAATACTGTTCTTGAGCAAACCAAGGTTGTTGAAGGCCCAAAAACAGTCTCAGCAGAACAAGAGAAAGAAAAGAGAAATATGTTACATGAACTTCAAGAAAATAATAAATTGGTCAGTGGCCTGAAATCACAGATCGAAGCATCTCGCAACGAAAATGAAAGGTTAGAAAGACAAGTTTCTAATTTAGTGGTTGAACTTCAAGCCTTGAAAGCTGCGGCAAAAGACCAGCAATCATCAAAGAGTTCTCATATTATTCATGCTACCTCAATGAGTATACCAACAAATCGAAACAACGAATTGGCTCAAATCTTGGGTGAGAGCAGCAGGCACATTGAAAACTTGAATCAAGAGCTGGAAAGGAGATCAACCCACCGCCAGAACTTGAGAGAGTCACAGTTTAGGCTGAACGAGGCTCGAAGTGATGTTGTAAAGTCTACAATTTACAATAATTTCGAAGAATTAAATAGTGAGCTTGAAGGAGGAGAGGAAGATGAAGATACTATGAATGAGCCAGAGCTCAACTTGGAGGAACTTGAGGAAGAAGACAAAATTGGCCTTCTTGTTGAAGAGATTGAAAAACTGAATACCAGACTTGCGCAAAAGAATAGAGTGATTGAGGAGTGTAAGAATAAGATGAGAAGTTTAGAAGAGCTTTTGAGGCAAAGTGAGGATAATCAAAATTTCCTGCTTGAAGACTTGACAAGCGAAAACCAAAAATTGAAATTGGTGATCCAGAGTCAAGAAAAAGAATTGGAAGTGTTGAAAGTTCAGGCCAATGTGACATTTGAAAGAAGTTACAGAGAATCGCTCGATGAAAATGAGTACGAGGACGAATTGGCGAAAAAAGTGATTGCTCTCAATTCAGAAGTTACCAGACTGAATCAACTGCTTGCAGAAAAGAGTAATGCCGATTCGGAACAGCGAATAAAAGCCTTTGCACCAAAAGACAAAGACTATGTTGCTATTCTTGAACAGCGAATCCAAGATCTCTCATTAAATAATGCAAGAGAACTTGATGCTCAAGAGATGTTGAAGGTAAGAATTGTATTAATGTGCGCTGAAATCGAAAGACTAACCACAGAATTAAATATCTTGAAAAGCAGAATGTAATTTGAATCCTTTTTCCATGTATAATAATGATTTTGTGAGAATTTTTGTTCAAAAGTTTTTCTTTTTTAAATGATATTTTGTATGAAAATGTTAAATAATATAATCAAATGGATTGTTGCTTTTGATTTTTCTTTTTGGAGGAATAGGCTGCTGCTTGACTTCTTCCTTTTTAGCTTTAGGAGCAGCTTTAGAATTTTTGGAATTTGAAGGATTATTTTTCTTGGCAGTAGCAGGAGCAGTATTCTTTTCTTTCTTTTGATTGGCAGTATTTCTTTGTGTGACGGTATTGCTTTCATTATGACTCTTGCTTGCCGTGACTTCTTCGGGTTCTTCAACTTTTTGAGGAGCAGATTTTTGTTTCACATTTTTATTGTTTTGGGGAGTTTTGGTTTCCTGTGTATTTTGAACAACTAGTGGAGTTTGAGTTTTGGCTTTAGTTTTTGTTTGTTTAGAAGTTTTAGCTTCGACAGCAGCAGCAGCCTTATTTTGTGGAGTCCAATTATCTTCATCGGCAATGATTCTCAACACATAGCTCACAATAACCAAGATAACAAAAACAATTGAAATGAATCCAGCATAAATATTCCTGTCCTTATCAGAATAGCCTCTTGAAGCAAGCATGTCTTTTGGAATTTTATTATGGTGTATTTTCATTTTTTACCTCTTGAGAAGAAAAAGGCCATCACAGGAAGTACGAACATCATGACCACATGGAACAGGAATGGCTTTAATGTCTCTCCTGAGGTTGTGCCACCGAAATACCTAGAAAATAAAACTGAATTTTTCCAAAGTACGAAAAGATTTTACAATTCATCTTTTTTTATCATCTTTTATCAAATTTAAATAAAATATGAGATAAAAAAGAAATTTGCATTATTTCTGAGTCAAGTCAAATTTATCAGAGAAGGAAGTAAGTTGATTTTCATCCATGCCAAATGATGCCAAAAAGGGAAAATGTTTAAACAGGAAGGAATACTCAAAGAGTAATCAATGATCCACGAAAGTTTTTTTGGTGAATGTATATATCTTTGCGAATAAGTGATAAAATTATATATTATGTACCCTTGTCAAAGATATATGCAGATAAAATTTTGACTCGCATATTTTGCGTAATAAGAGCAAACAATCTTACTACACCAGAATATTAATGTCAATATAAGATACATTAAAAGTGGATGAATATTCTCATTTTCAAGTAATTTATTCCTTTTGTTCGGAGTTCTTTTCTTTGAAGTTGTGGATAGCCTTCTTGATAGCATCTTCAGCAAGCAAACTGCAATGCAATTTGACGGGAGGGAGCTTGAGGTAACCAGCAATTTCTTGAGAATTAATTAGCATTTCCAAAGATAAAAAGAAAACTTACCTCCATTTTTAATGTTCAAAGCGTCCTCAACAGTCATTCCTTGGAGGAGTTCGGTGGCATATTCACTGCTGGCAATAGCAGATCCACATCCGTAAGTCTAATTACGAAATCAGACAAGGTGAGGCAAAAATACTATACTTTAAAGACAGCTTTTTCAATAGTTTTTCCGTCTTCTCCGACTTCGATTTGGAGCTTCATAATATCACCGCAGGCGGGGTGTCCAGCCAAGCCTGGTAAGTTGAGAGCAATGTTGATATGATTAATTACCTGTGCCGACGTTTTTCTTCTTGGCATCAAGGGACCCGACATTTTTGGGGTTTTCAAAGCGATTGATGACATTTTCATGGTAAGAGGCTCTCAAAACAGGGACGAGAGTCTTGAAAGTGTGAGTAAATCTGCCCAACATCTCTTTGAAAAAGAAATTTCTCTTTAAAATTAGATTATTTTATTTTTATTTGTTCAAGGCATTCATTCCTGAATTATATTTTTTCGCCCAAAAATTTGGATTCATATTACGGCAACATCAACGTCAATATCAATATCTTTTTTGAAATTTTTTTCATCTCTATATTGAAGTTTCATGTTAAGTAAAAGGCGAATTACTACTTTTGGGGTGATAGGCCTTGAATTATTTATTCCTTTTGAGAGGGACAAATTTCTTTAAATAATGGAAATAGAAGATACTAGAATAGTTTAGTTTAAAATTGCTACATGAATTTTTTCTGGATTTCGAAAAAATTTAAGTGAAATAAAATATTCCAGACAAATTAAGATAGCAGCAAAACTTCATGAAAACATACACTAATTTTGATAAGAATTCAAGATGAGAAAAGTGAAAATGAAATCGAATTTTTTTAATTCCCAAATCATCTTATTTGAAAAAACTTTCTTGATCAAAATAGAAGTCAGTGATTTTCCTAATATCTACATGAAGTTTTATTAAAGAAATTGTAGAAAAAATTTGGAAAAAAAGAAAAAAAAATTGTTTTAAGGTTGAAGTGAAATTTAAAAAAAAATGTTTTTGGTTTGCTTTTTCATGAAAATTTCAGAAGACAAGGATTTTCGCAACACAACATTATTCTTTTTGGATAAATTTAAAAATACAAATTATCAAGATGATATTCAACGAAAAATGGAAAGTCTGCATTTGGTGGCATTTGAAAGAGGTTCTTTCTCATTATTTGGAGAAAATTCTCGAGAAGATTTTTATAAATTTAGTTCTGATTTTATAAAATGAATTCTGTTTTTCTTGAAAAGATTCTGATTTCAAAAAAAAAAATGTTCAATTTTTCTGAAGAAAAAAACAGTTGAGTGAGAGGGAAAATTCTGACAAAAATTTTTCTTTCTAAAGTCAAAAAAGTTTAGAGCCGCGTTTTCTATCCCCCTTCAAGATTTGAGCTGCGAAAAACCACAATTCTAAGACTTTGATGGAACGAAACTTTTTCTTGATTTTCCTGCATTTTTTGAAAAATCGAGACGATATTTTTTTTTTCTCCTTGCAAATGGGAGGCAGAATCAGAAAAATTTTTCTGTTCGAAGAAGTTGCAGAATTTGATTGAGAAATTTCATTTTCAGTGATGACAGAGAAAGGTTTAAACTCACATCAGAATCTGACTTCGAAGATGATTGGAAGGAATCAGGTGTGTGCTGACTTGAGTTAATCAGAAAAGACAGAAAATTTTCATGATCTAACTTGAGGTGATTTAAATAAGTATTTAGCCAAGGGATTGTAAAATATAAAGAAATAAATTATATACAAGAAATCCAGAATAAATAATGGGAAAGCTCCACGGTTCTTTGGCTCGTGCTGGTAAGGTAACTTAAAGATGTGTTGAAAGGAGGTAACCAACATTGTAATAGGTTAAGAAGCAAACCCCCAAGGTTGCCAAGCAAGATGTTGCTCACAAAGTCCCCAAGGGAAGAGCTTACAAGAGACTTATCTACAACAGAAGATTCAAGAACATCGAAAAGGGCCCCGGCAAGAAGAAGGGACCTAACGCCAACGCTGGTAGAAAGGACGTTAAGTAAGCACTTAGAAGTTTGAGAAATATTTCATTTGCATATTCTGTTGTGAAAATTGCATAATGCGAAGGATCAAACTTGTAACCTTCCTTCAATTCATGTGAGTGCCAGTATCCTTCATGTCGATCTTCGTACTGATAAACTGGGATGTTTAAACCTAGAATAAGGCAATTTTGAAATTAGAGCATCATCGAATGATTTGTCTCAAGTGAATAACCAAAGATCCGTTCCTTCAAAAGAGTGGACCGTTTTCCTATTTAATCTAGTAAATGGAGGCCAGCTGGCCCTCTTACACTTTTTCCTTTCTCGAAGGAAGGTATCTCATGTCAATGAGAATCCTGATTAAATTAACCACAGACAATTAAAGGCTGGTTTTAATCAAAAATTCATTGAAGTTTTGACCTTTAATCTTCGAGAACTGTCATTTTAAATAAAATACAGGCAGAGGGAATTGAGAGGGAAACTATTTTCGAGAGCAAACATTTTTCTTTCCTTTGACAAGGTTTTTGAATAAAAAGTAGAGTGTAATAAGCAATATAACTAATACATCTAAATACACATATTATATTCCTTAGTTTTATTCAGAAAATTAGAAACCAAAGCCAAATCCTTTACGAATTCCATCGAGAGCAGCATTTCTAATTAAATTGGTCATTTTCTTTTGTTGATCTATTAGTAAGTTTAATATGAGAAGACTAATAATTATTTTGATACCTTTGCTGCATTTATAATAACCCCAGTAATTGACACCGCTTAAGACGAGGCAGATACCAGTGCAAGTCATCTTTTGAAAACGATAAAGAGGGAAGTTTCAAGAATTTATACCCAGTAAAAGTGAATTTGGAGGAAAGACCAGAAAGTAAAAAGTCCCCAAAGGACGCAAGCAATAGTTTGTGACCACCAAAAGACTCTTTTGTCGATGGCATTAAGTGGGATTTTTTGATCTTGTGATTCGAAATGCCATTTTTCAGTTCCGTCTTCTTGGATTTCGCTCCACCACCTCAAACCGACTAATAATCTATTTTTTAAATATAAACACTTTATGTAGACATTCAATCTTACCTTCCTGTAATATTTTTGACAGTCCAAAAGTCACATGATGCTGCCAAAATAACAAATATGAAGGTCATTGTAGCATCATTTATTCTGTTCATGAACAAGTAACTATGATGCATTATTAGCGGAATTTTAATAATAATATACCTAAGAATGCCGGATAGTTTGAAAATGAATGTGAAGAAGGCAGCAACGGGGTGGCCAGCTTTTCTGATATCAAAAAGTGAAACACCCTCTTCGAAGTTTGAACCAGAAACACTGTTATCATTTTGAGCTGAAGGAGCTTGGTACCCGCCCGAATTGCTTTTGTTTTCACTCTTCATAGAATAGCCGGTTTTTGGCTTGGGGTTTTCTTTCATGTAACCATTTGAAGAAGCAGCACCAGGATTAATATTGATATTGAAATCCAGCTCCTATTGAGAATAAAAAAATGCTTGCGTAAAATCAGTTATACGTCCGACATGATTGTAATAAAAGTAAGTAATTAATATATTTTTTATTCCAAAAAATTTTCAGAGTTATTACTCCAAGAATGTCTACAGCTTCTGTATTTTACATTTGTATTTGTATTTGTATTTGTAAATTCCCTCTCTCTGGATTTTTTTCCTATGATGATTCTGAGACGATATCAATCAAAATAAACTTCTCTGTATATATGAAAAAATTGGAGAGAGTTGAGATTTCTTGGAAAAAGACTTGAAAAAGATTTTTAGCCCTCTTCATTGTGATTATGGAGAAAAATCCTCACGAAAAATGGGGCGATTTTTGCCCCCTTTGACGACGATTTTATATTCACCACCTCACCTCGCGACCTCCCACCGCCATGTTTGGATACTGAGGGAAACTTTCAATTCTGTCTTTTAGTATTGAAGATGTTTTGCATTTGGTGAGTGTTGGATTTGATGAAGGTTGAATTTATTGATAGTTCTTTTACTGTTTGAAGACAAAAACCAGCCTCTCCCTGGCGTTACGGTTTTCACTGCACATTTAAAAATCTCCTCCCATTTTCTTATAGCGGAAGAATTCAATTTTTGCGAAAACAAAAAAAGCGAACTAAATGAAAGAAATCGCCCTACAAAAAAATGACCCAATATTTGCGGCAGAAAAGGAGTTTGAAAAAACTTTTACCATTTCAAAAAATATTTTTGCATAAAAAATTTTCGAAGTGAAAATAATTTCAAAATCCTGGTTTCAAAAGAACCTCTCTCAAATAAAAGAATTTTCAGAGGTTTGTTTGTATTTTTTTTTTGAAAATGAAAGTCTTCATAGATACCTATCGAGAGTTGTTCAGATGAATTGAAATCAAAGGATTTATTATAAAGTCTAATTG
>Ga0182738_1004663_pt1 | contig 15051 bp, 17 predicted proteins | sample eDN5th30CBELigMG_FD_128876 | JGI IMG/M metagenome (GOLD analysis project Ga0182738, IMG submission 128876) | Enriched Miracle-Growth compost microbial communities from Emeryville, California, USA - eDNA 5th pass 30_C BE-Lig MG (version 2)... ... | reverse complement strand
GGACTTTTAGATCGGAACATCTTATTGAAGATCAAAAGAAAAAAAGTTAAAAATTACATTAAATTTCAAGACTGGGATAAAATTAAAAAAAACATGCAAGGAAAAGATATTGATCTATTTAATTTGTACTGCTGATCAAATCAATCAAGTCCAAAATATTCATCTTATTTTTTGAAAATACTTCCTTAAACGTTTGGAAGTCCACATATCGTTGACCTTCTTTCAAAATACCAAAGATCCTAAAATTCTCCAAGAGCACATGATATGAACTATTCAACAAGTCCACAATCTTTCTATGACTATCCACCTTCTCATTCATACTCTTCAAAACCAATACGAACTTCTCCTTTGTTAATTCTTCTCCTTCATCAACTTTAAAAAACTTGTGGAAATGTTAATATCATTGTGATTCACTAAATCATACCTGGATCATAAAGTTAATGAGATCAGGAAGGGGAGCTTCTTTTGACACTAAAATCTGCTTGAATAAAAAGAATTTATCCCAAGTAATCATTGAAAGATCATTTGAAGGATTTGCGCCCAAAGAAAGAAGAATCCGATCGACAATAAGTTTCTTTTGATTATTCAAAACTCTTTGTGACTCAACAAAATATTTCAAGGAAATTCCTGGTTCTTTGAGAGCATTATTGATAAAATGCATTTCAGAATTGCTTGAATCCAAATCTTCTCGCATAGCCACTTGGCTTTTTTGTTCTAAAAGTACCTTTTGACTTTTTGATGAAAGCTGATCAAACTCTTCTTTCCATTTTTCCAAGAATCTGCTCTCCTTAATTCCTGGAACACTATTCTTTCGACTTTTGTCAAACTGATAATGTTTCTTTTCAGGGACCACACTCTTACTTCTGTTCATATTTATGCGATAATCTTTTGGAATTTTCAATGGCACTCTCCCTTTGCTGCTCACACTCTCTTCCAGTATTTCATTTGGTTCAACTTCATTGATTAAATTCGCGCCAAGCGAGTATTTCTCCTCATCTGGTCTGATTCCAGAAGCAATCGCATCAACATATGTCTCAGTTGTCTTATGCACATTGCTTCTATTAAATTCTCTTCTCAATATCTCTCTTGTTTCGACAGGCCCATCCTTTTCAAGCTTGGCCAGAATCCTTTGCTGGCTTTGAATATTATTCAAAAAATGCTCCAGAGGAATCTTCACATCTGCAATCCTATGATTCACAATTTTATGCGGAATATTCTTTTTGGATGGCAATTTCCTAAATGCATAATTCTGATATCCAATTGTTGACATTCCATAATAGACAGGCTCTGTCTCTGGTAGAGTCTTCATCCTTCTCCCGCTTGAGACGTCATGATTTAAGGATTTCAACCCAGAACTCGTCTGAACGATATTTAGCTGGGGCTTAAAACTTGCGTTATTCTCAATATTTGTCATTTCAATTGTTGTATAAAGATCTTTCTCGTCCTTCTTTCTTTTCATGTATATTGCCTGAAATAAAGAATTTTGTTGAAATTCTTTTGGAAGTTTTTTCCAAGTCATATCTTCATATCGATCTGACAATGGCTAGTATCATCATTTAGAAGATATTTCAATACAAAAAAGTTACTTGTAAGGCTGGTCTCGGCTTTTTTATTTTAGCATTCACTCTTTCATGGGTCAGAAGCATATCCAAATTGCCATATCCTATCACTTGTTTTTTATCAGGAACCTCTATTGTCTCACGTGAATTCTGCCTTTCTTTTTGGAAAGGCCAAACCTTTGAGTTTTGCACAACGTTTTGCATCCTGGAAGAGATTGATAACGGATTATGCAAATCTGGTGTGGCTCTTCCACTCGAAAGACTTCTTTTCTTTGGTACATATCTAGATATATATTTCTTTCTGCTCGAATTATCAGCGACAACCAGGTGGCTGAAATCAAGCTTTGTTGGATTTATGGCAATATTCAAAATCTGAGCGTCTCTCTGAAGGTCTGTAATCTTTTTGTCATTCGGATAATGGTAACTCTGAAGAGTTCGATGACCTTTACTCATTGTTAATATAACTTATTACGACTCAAAATTAGACTTTAAATATCATAAGCATCCAAATTAACAATGATTTTTCCCAAAAAGTTTAATCACCACATTCGTAGAAATTTTATATGATCGAGGTCTCCTTCGTTTCTCCTTTCTCAGTTTTTTTTAAAGATTCCTTCTTTATCTTTCGAAAATAAAATTTGTTCCGAGCAACCCAAGGGAAAATCATTAATTTTTTTTGCAAAATTTTTTCAGTGACATCCTCCTAACAACAATTTTAATTTTGGTGCTTGGACCTTCAGGTCAAAGCAGTGTTATTCCTAGATTTTTTTTTTCAATTGCCCCGTTTTTCCTCAATTTCATTTTTAGACTTTTGAATTGCCCAAAAATTCATTTTCTATGAGAATTTCGATTCTAAATAGACTGATGAAGATATTAACTTTATTTATTTAATATTCTCTGAAAGTTAAAATCTTAACTCATTATTCTCCCTTATTCTCTGTTTTACCTTTCAATGCAACAAAGAACCATTAAAGAATCTTGAATTGAACTTTTTTATTCTTTTTCAAAAATTTTTTTAATAATTTCTTTTGTAAAAAAAAGGAAAATCTTTTTTTGGGATGATTATTTGATTTTCACGTGATTCTCATGTTCTAAGAATGGAGTTGAATTTTTTGGCAAAACTTTTTTTTAAACTGCCCAAAGTTTCAAAAAACAATTGAATCGCCCAAATTTTGGGCAGAATTTGTTCGAGTTTTGCCCCTAGGAAAAACACTGGGTCAAAAACACATGTGAAAGAAAATAGTAAAACTGAATAAAAAATTGAAAAACTTTTACATTCAGCTCCAAAATCCAAGCCAAGCAGGGAAGGAGTTTCAAGCCATTCAGACAGTCAATCTCTCAATTTCTCACAACAGTTCTCACAACAGAGTCCTCAAGAATTTCTCCCCCAGAAGAACCAGAACCATTGAAAATTAAAGGGTGAGAATTTTAACCAGAATTCCTAGAGTCTATGTTCAGTGCAATGTCATATCTTAGCGTGACTATTTATTAAAATTTATTTGATTTTTCGTTCGGATGTTCATTCAAAATGCATTCAAGAGATGTTTCCGAAAGGAAATGATCTTGTGTCAACCAATCCTTTCAAGATTCAGTTCTCATAGTAACCAACAATCCCTCTAGATCCTCTCTCATCCTGAATAGATATGGCATATTCTGTAAATAAAAGTCTCAATAGAATCGACGGAAAAATTGAAGACAATATCACCCAAAAAATTAACTCTATGCAATTCAAGGCATTGAAAGAAGTATAATTAGTTCTAAAAACCCATCTCATCTCGTTGAGGATATCTTTAACTCCAATGAATCAACCAGTTACCACAATACCGAAGTTTTGAGAATGGTGATTCTCAAGTCAATCCAGAAGAAAAATCTCACTTTTGCTTTTGATGTTTTTGAAGATATGACCAGATTAAATATTGTTCCTGATGATGCCACTTACACTGCTTTAATGGAAAATCTCCTTTCTGAAGGAGACACCGAAGAAGCTTTCGAACTTTACATCCAAGTAATCGGGTGAACAAAGGGAATAAATAACTCATTTATTTATTTAGGCCTACTTGAATAATGTCATTCTTGATCTGGAAATTTTCCACTCTTTGTTCGAAAGATTACAGAAGAAAGATATCAGCTATATTGAAGTAGCCTATAAAATCCTCAAAGCCGACCTTATTCCCAGCAAGTTTATGTAAATATTGAATAGTTTCCAGAGATCTAAATCTCTTTCTAGATATGACCATGTCGTGCACATTGCTCAAAAACATAAAGCCGCAGATTTCCTCAAAACAGTTTATGAAGATATGAATAAATACGGAATCACTTCTGTCGATACTCCCAAAAACAAACATTCTAGAAATTACTCTTCATCAAGAAAGAGAAAAAGTAAACACTCCCACTCAATGAGAGATAAAAGCGATTCACCTGTAGTGGTTATCCCCTTTGATGTTTCAAATGGAAAATCTATCCAAAGAGGATTCGCTAAAGGAGATCTCTCCATTAACAACCTCTTAGAGGACCTTGGTTACGTCGTTAACCAAAATAAATATAAAGGTGAGGGCCTCTACTCCGGAGAAGAAGATGAAGAGTATTCAAACTCTGAAGAAGATTCATCCGCCGAATTTTCTGATGACTCTGATGACGGCTCAAGCAGAGAAGATTATACCAGTGAATCTGACTCTGATGCTGAAAAATAATTTTCATTATAATGATTGATATTTTTGATTCAATGCTGTATGATAATTAATGTTTAGTTATGTCGTATAGTCCCAAATCTTATTATTTGTGTGATTTCATCAATTGAATTCAGATGAAATTCATAAATTTTTGAGTTCAAAGTAATAACAAATAATATTCTTTCATTTTATGAACTGATTACAAAAACTGTGTAAAGTATGGCATCATCAGATAGTTATATGATGCCATTGTTTGACTTTTTAAAAATCATCATCATCATATGACGATGCCTCTAAGCCTTGAGGTATTTTTCTTCGATTTCCTTGAGCTTTTCAAGTCTTTTATTGAAATCCTCATTGCTGTTTTCAAAGGGAGTCTGGAGGAAAGTATCTGTAATAATCTTTGCAGTCTCTACACCAATCACTCTTTCTCCCAAAGAAAGAACATTGCAATTATCCTTCTTTCTACTCATCAAGGCTGAGTAGTAGTCATGGCAGTTTGCACATCTGATTCCCTTAAATTTATTTGCAGCAATTGAAATACCAATTCCACTTCCGCAAACAACCAAACCAATATTGTTAGCTTCATCTTTCTTAACTCCTTCACAAACTTTAGCCGCATAATCGGGGTAATCAACTCTATCAGCAGTGTATGAGCCAACATCTTCAACCTTGTAGTTCTTGTCAAGAAGATGCTTCTTGATGACTTCTTTCAATTCGAAGCCACCATGATCACAACCAAGATAAATAACTTTGCTAGTATTATCCATTTTAAATGAACTAATAAATTGTCTAATTGTATTTGTTAACATTATTATTTTATAAAATTCTAGAAGAACAAGCCTTTGGAAAAGTTGTTTCAGTTAAAAAAACTTTAGAGTTCTCAGTAAATGGAATGGATAAAAGTAGGAGGAAATGAATAGACAGAGAGATATATACAAAAAAAATAAATTAAGCCGCAACTTTTAAAGGTGAATTAATTCACTATTGCTTTGTTCATTGGGCTGTGATCTAAATCAGAAACAAACTCATCTTTTCTGGGGCTTGTACGATTGCTTGGGATGCCGACACTGTACTCAAGGGCTGAGCTTTGACTTTGTTGACTCTGGCTTACTTCTTCGTTTCTTCTGCTTCTCTTGCGAGAAGACAATTTATTGGGGCTGAAACTTGAGCTCACTCTTGGGGGCGAAAGATTATCACTCTCTGTGAGTGCAACTTCGCGTTCTGGCAAGTCTTCTTGATTTTCGACCTTATGAAAAGTTATATTTCTGGTATCTTGGTTGAACGAAAGTTGAGGTTCGAAAGGCCTTTCGATTCTTTGAGCAGATTCCAAGGTAACATGCATTCTTCTAATATCTCCAAAAGCAACTCTCAGGGAATTATCAAGGTTTTGCATTTGTTGGGTCAAAGCTTCAATAACATTTCCTTGCTCAAATGCAGTTTTTGTTTGCTTAATCAAGTCATTTGAAGTTCCATATAATTGCTTTCTAAGTGAAGCAACAGTTTCCTTCAAATCTTGATGTTCACCAGTAAGTTGACTTAATTGTTCTTTCATTTCACCCTAATATAAATTAAACTATTTTCAATCACAGTTTCCTTACGTTTTGTTGAATGACTTCTTGGTAATCATTTAATTTGAGCTTCAAGTCGGTATTCGCATAATTTAATTGGTCGACAGTGCTTGTGCGCTCTTGAAGTTTCTGGGATAATTCTTCAATCATATCTCTATTCTCTTTGAGAGTTTGTTCATATCCTTGGGACACTAAACTCTTTTCTTTTTGTTGTTGAATAAAGGCTTGAGCTTTTCCTTCAGATTTTTGAAGTTGATCTTGAAGAGCCTTTCTTGCTTGCTCGCTGTTTGTCAAAGAATTTTCCAAAGAGACAATTCTTTTCTCATAGTCCAAACGCTTGAAATTAGCAAGTTCTTCTTGTAATTCCTTCTTTTCAAAAACGAGAAAATCGTTCTCAGCTTTGGATTTTCTCAGCTTTTCTTCTAAAACCAAGACTGCTTCTTTGCTGTTTGATATTTCACTGTCTCTCTTGTGAATAAGCTCATTGACAGATTTTCTTAAATCGCAAGTCAGGTCTCGATATTCTTGAAGCTCTTTATTGAGCTTCTCCAAATCTTGTCTACAAGATTGATTCTCAGCCTCAAGAGATTGATTTTTGATTTCAGCGCTTTGGAGCTTGAGCTCAGTATTGGAGCTCTTGTTTTGTAATTGAACATTTTCTTCAGTAACTATTTTGATTTGTTCAAAATAGCTTTGCATATTTGATTTCAAAGAATCTAATTTCTACACAAAATATATTTAACACTCCAAAAATAGTTATACCTCTTTGCTGCTTGAAGCACTTTGGTCAAGCTGGTTTTGTAATTGCTGATTTAATTCTTTTTCATGGTGCAAAGATTGCTTCAAGTTTTCAATCTGTCTTGCCAAATCTTCATTCACTTTCTCCAAATTTTGAACTGTCAAATTATGCTTTTCAGTATTGACATTATTCAACTCAACTTGCTTGTTAAATAATTGAGTTATCTTATTCAATTGTTCTCCATTATTTTCTGTTTGTTGATAAAGCTCCACTTCAAGTTCATTTATTCTACAGTGATGTTAAGATATTCATCCACCAAATTCAATACCTTTGTTTTATTCTCAAATTTTCTTCATTCAAGTTTTTATTCATATCTAACTGTTGCTTAAATTGATGTTGAGATCTATTTTTATGGATTAGAAAACTAAATTACCGAATCACAGGTATTACTTTGTTTGGAAATCTTCATATAGCTTCTCTTGTTTAAATAAACCTGCTTCAGCTTGCTTCAAACTGTCTTCAAGCATCTTACTTTTAGCAACTTCAAGATCCAACAATTCTTTTGTTTCTCTTGAGATTGATTTGTAATCGGTGAATTCTTCGTTTCCGTCTCCTTCTTCCTTATCAGTGGCTGTGTTTACAGTTGGTCTTTCTGAGCTTTGTAACATTGCAAGGAGGTCATTCATCTTGCCTTCGAGATTATTAATGTGTGTATCTTCTCCCTGACCATTTTTATTCACTTTTCCTGCACCATGAGTTTCTTCGATATGGGAAACTTCATCGGGGCATAACAATTGATTCAAGGAAGTAGTATTGAATCCATTCCAGTTATTTATTGAAGAGATCTGGCTCAAGTGATGGTGTTCCCTTTCAGTTTCCTCATATTTCACAGAAGAGACAGTATTATTTTGGGATGCTCCCATAGATCCACCTTCGATCTTGAATGATAATAACACTCTAGGCACTTCCTCGTCATGAACTCCAACATCTCCATCAAATTCATCATCCTCCAAAGAATCAAAAAGAGTAAACCTAACAAATAGTAAGATAAAAATTTGTCAAACGGCCAATCAAACCATTGAGTAAAGCTTTTTCCCTTAAGTGCAAAGAATATGGAGGCAGAGAAACTAATGCACCCAATCATTTCATTTGATTGCTTATTCTGTAAAACAAACTGAATCCTTTCATTCTGATGAGCCAATTGAACATTGCTTTGATGGTCTTTGTATTGATAATAAATCTTGTCTATACAATTTCCATTCAAGTACACGAGACAGTTGACATCGTTCTTGTTGGCACTTCCGCCCTCAAGCAACTCAATGTCTGAAAGAGACACCTTTAATATATTCTTTGACATAGAATTAACTGCAAGAAAGTTACGTAAATAATTACAAATTAAAAATCATTAACGTTCAAATCTGAGTGTATTCACAATCTGGCTATTTAAAAAGAAAATGACTGACTGCTGACTGCTGACTGATTGTTTTCTACTTTTCTAGGATTTAAAACAAGAAGAGGTCATAAACTCTTGTCTACAATTGTCATCTCTTGTCTTCAAAACATAAATAACACCACCTCTGATTCTGAAATTAATGACCAGTTTATCTTTTTCCGGGTCAAAAACACGATTCTATGCGATCAAGAAAAAAAAAACCTCTGCAAAAAATTTTATTAAACTTAGAAAAAAAACCTATTATTTCAGATTTTATTAAATAAAGGAAAAGGCAAAAGTTCTTTGATGGATCAACTTACCTCAGATTCTTTTCCTCAACTCAGCTCAAACACTTCTCCGACCTTCCAGTCAAGACCAAAAAGCCAGCTGAAATCAAGTTTTACCCCTGCAGCCAAAAGTCGATACTGGCCTCAAAACAATCTTTCGATTGAAACGAAATCAAAGGATGACAAATCACACCAAAACTCCCTGTATATATCTAAAACTACAAAACACCAGGACATTAGGCAGTCTTCAAACCTCAAATCTGTGACAAATGCTTCAATTAGACACTCTGAAAGTATTCTTAGAACGATGACTGCAGGAAGCGATACGAGTCAAATGGGATTTTCTGCAAGTGGAAGTAAAAGACAAACAAAAAACTCGCAAAATCTCCGAAAGATTGTGCTGGGCTCACCTGACACAGCTGTCTCCTATTCTTTTCAGGCATCAGCAGTTTCACTCCCACAAACCCATCTGCTTGAATCTTTTCAATCTCGAGAAGTTCCGAGAATAGCAAAGTTTGAGAGTCTTGCAAGCTCAAACCCTCATTATCATAAATTCAATCACTCGATATATATTCTGGATCGATCTGATACCGAAAAACTCTCTCTTTCCAAAGAGCTTTTCTACTATCCTGACCAAATTGAAGCAGTCGAGAATATTAAAAGAGGTGGATCCAAAGAACCAGAAGTCCATCACTTGTTAACTAAAAGTAACTCATTCTTCCCGAAATTTATTGATTGATTGATGAATAGTTATCAAAGAGAATAAACGAGAAGAACTCGAAATTCCTAATGGAAGAACATTTTTTCTCAAGTTTTATACTTTTGGAAAAATCTGTCCTCTCGCAGTTGAAATTGAAGGTGGTGCTGGCCAATACGAAGTTTATGTTTCCATAACTAAAGATAAACCAGGCCCACAACAACATGATGCAGTTTTTAAAGAAAGTCACTTCGAATTAGACTTTAGTGAATGTGATGATGTCAAATGCATCTTCTTTGGAATAAAAGCAAACCAAGCAATGAGAATTGCTATTCTCTGCTGCTTTACTTTCAGAAATCGAATTGAAAAGAAAGTGGATCCCTTGCTCCCTCTTCTCACTTCAGCTCAAACATTCAAGAGAAATCCCAAGAATAAAAGAAATGTTTACGAGTTCTTCTCCAAAGATGCTTCTAGAGATGAAGCCAGCGAATTTGAAGCAACAATCAGTAATAACTTTCTTCTACCGGTTTGAGTTATAAATTCTCTATCTAGCTCAAATTAAGAAAGAAAAGAGACAAAAGATGCTGCAACTTTCAAAGGGAAGAAATTGGCTCAATCAAAATAAAGAAATTGCTCATGATTATCACAAAATACGTGAACTTCAACACACCGCTTCGGTAATTATCCCAAGATCTTCATCTAATTATCAACTTAGAGTCAAAAAAGAGATTTTAGAATTCAACAAAACAGGGAAACTAGAGATATTCTCCAAGTTGAAACCCACGAAAAACTCAAACAAAAGATTTTCCTCAATAGTGTCAAAGGCTTCCTCACCAAATTTGGAGTACTTCACACACCAATTCCTCTTCTAATCACCTTTTCCAGGAAGAAGAAAAGCTAAATCAAATTAGAGATGAGAAAATAAGAAAAAGAGTTCAATTAAATTGGTTCGGAATACTTTGCTTGTTTAGACTTGCAAGTTCAATACTTGAGAAAAAGAGGGTATTGAATCTCAGTATATTTGTTGTGATCTCACTCAATTTAGGCTGTGTTTGCTATCAACATCTTGACAAGGATCAAAGATGGTAATGCTGTTCGAATTCAAAAGAAGGTTCGACAGCATTTTGATAAGCCTCTCATCGTCAAAGAAATGGGAACTAATACATTATCAGAAAGCAAAGAACCTGAAATCAGAACACAAGTCACGTTACATGAGTAAATTTTTCGGGTATTATTCTTTCCAACTCTCTCTTTCAGGTTCTTCAATTTCTTGGCACTCAGCTCCAAAGAAGTTAAACATCATCGTGCTGAAACTCTCATTGTGAATTTCTCAGAAGATTTATTAGTCCCACATAATCTCAAACTTGCTATTGATCAATACATTGAAAAAGGTTGGCTTTGAGTTGTCAAACCTCCCTAACTAACCTCTTCTTTAGTGAAAATAGTTCAATTCAAATGGAGACAAAAAATAGCTTTATTAAACGCAAAATTACAAGTTTTCTTCAAATCCTGGAACAAATTTTGCCAACTCCTTCAAGATGAAGATAGTAAAGCTAAAAAGAAAAAATGGGCACACATTCTTCCCATGGTTAGAGAGTATACTCCACTTTCTTTTATGAATAAATTCTCAACTCCTTAGGATTCATGTGATAAAGCATGCAAAGAATTTTGTCCGAAATAGAATGAGAGAAGTAGTTAAAGATGCCATGGCTCAAGCTCTACTTCAAGTACAAAAATATTCTCCCACATTTCTCAATAACATTAATCAAGAAAAAAAAGCAAAATGAAGCAAAAACTCTTCCCACTAACCTTGAGCTCGAAGACCCCAATAATAGCCCTCCTGCTGGAAGAAGTTTAGAGAGATCTGGTACAAGAAACTCTCTTATGGGTGTTGGCAGCCCTAAAAGTCCATCAGCCAAGCCTGACCTCAAAAAGAGTAAATTTGTCAATCAATTCACTCCCTTAAATGGTGATTTTATAATAGTTGGAAAAAAGAAGACAGAAAAATTCCAGAATCCTACGACGCTGAGTTTGGTTAAAGAAGAAGATCGTCCGAAAAATGAGAGAAAAACTTTAACAGCAATCCCGACATACGATGAACTTCAGACTATCTTGAAGAAAATCGCTGACGAAATCAAAGATGATCCTCATCATTTTTAAATTGTAAATAATGTAAAGTAATAGGGTAAAAGGCATGCATAATTATAATGTCGTTTTATATATTATAAAGAAAAAGTTTACATTAACAAGAAGTTATGAAAAATTAAAAGTCTCCTAAACCTAACTATATCTTCTTCTCAATTTATCTCCATCCTATCTCTCCCGCTGCCACACCTACTACGTTTTCTGTTTCTAATTCCTCTCCACTCATATCAAAAACATCTTGGTCGTGTAAACTCTCTTCTTTAAAATCCTCATTTCCTCTTGTGGACAACACTGTCCCCAAGCAATCCTCGATTTCATTTGTTTCTTTTTCGAATTTCAACGATCTTTTTTCGTATTTTAAAGTAAACCATCTTTCCAATCTCGCTTTATGGAGCTTTCCACGGATCGACCCACTCTGTTTCATTCCACTTCCTATATTCTCATTCATTCTTTTATTGAAATTCTTATTGATTATTTTGCTTCTTGTCGAAATTTTTCCATCTGCATCTGAGATAAAACTCTTTTCAGGAGAACCGGGTTCAAAGCATTCATTCTCTAAATAATGGCAAGCAGACTTCATATCACGGATCTTCTTGTCATAAAAAGCTATCCTCGAGTTAAAATTCCTCTTTATCTCATCAAGATGTTTTACTTGGTCTTCTTGCAAAGCTCCCAGTTGAATTTGCTGGCTTTCCAGATTTATAACTCTGACTTGTTGTTCTTCGGTGGAGTCTAGCAGCTTCACTAACCCCTGATTCAATACAGAGCTTTCTTCCTGGATTTTTGTCAGAGTCGTGAGAATCTCTTTCTGAGGGAATAAATTCTTTCGAATTTCATCAAAATTTTCTTTGATGTCTTGAATTTGATCACTTAGTCTTTCAATTTCTGACTCTAGTGATATGGATGCTTCAGCAAAAGCCTTGCTTTCTTTCGATCCCATTGAGTTGAAAGTACGCCTATTCTAATTTTCTAATTTCTGTTTTTTTAACGGATTTATTCAAAACTCCTAGTTAGATAGATAGTTGAAAGTAAATAAAAAAATTTAGACCTTCTTGGAAAGGCGAAGAAAACTTTTATTTAAAAAAAAACTCCAATAAATAATAATAAAAATACAATCTTTAGTTAGTTAGATAGGTATGATGTTACATGATTAAACTATTACATTGTTCGATTATTAAAATTACAAACGGCAATATTCACAAACAAACAAACAAACAAACAAACAAACAAACAAACAAACAAACAAACAAACAAACAAACAAACAAACAAACAAACAAACAAACAAACAAACAAAACTAAAAAAAAAACCAAGAGAAAAGAACAAATAATACAGAAGATTCAGAAGAAGAAAAAGTTGTACTCTTATTTATAGTAATAAATATAAAAACAAAATAAAGGATTTTCCAAACTTTTTATGTTGACTTGGTTATTCGAGGGACTTTATTCAAAGTTTGCTCATTTGGATTCAAATACAAAGAATGGACTTTGGTTTTCAAACTGATATCTTCATCAATTTTATCAAAATCTTTGAAAGGATTTGCCAAAAGTCCATTATTCATCAAATTCTTCACTTTTCCTATAAAAGCTATACGCCTATTAAAATTCTCTTTTTCGTTCTCTTCACTGTTGAATGTTCCCAGGTCTTCCGAACGTGAAGAACTATGAACCGAGTCATCATCATCATTGAAATAGACATTGGCTTTATTATTAATATCCTGCAACTTGGAAGAAGACTGCTTGTATGGACTCAACAACACCGCAGTTTCTTCCTTCCGGGCTTGTCTCATGAAAGTACTTCGACTTTTCTGTGAGCGTTCTATTCCCGCAATATCATATCTCTGCATCTCATGACCTGCAGCGGACATTGAAAGCTCATTTACTGTATCAACAACTCCTCGCATCAGATTCGCATTTCCATAGTGAAAACTGAACGCTTCGTCAAGATGCTCATGACTGGCTCTAGCATCTCTTGATCTATCCCTTGAATTCCTATTTTGCAAAATTAATTCCAAGCTAATTTCTCAAAATAATACTGGGGTGTTAATGTATATCTTGCGAAGGAGAATGAGATTGCACTCATTCTGCGATTTGACTCAATAAAGAACTCATGATCCAAACAATCCTCCAACGATGGCCTTTTTGCTGGATCTTTCTCTAAAAGTCTCTTTAGCAAATCTTGCGCTAAAAATAAACGATCAATCTTCCTTCCTGATTTCAAATGAATTACCTGAAAACGACATGGCTCTGATTTTTGGGTGATCAAACCATACAGAACACTCTTTATTCAAGTTGAGTGTTTCCTTTTGGTATTTAGCTCCGAATGGATTCTTTCCCACAATTCTAATTTTTTATTAGATATCAACTCTATCAGAATTCTCCATTACATGTGATAAAATATACATCCCAAACTAAACACGTCGCATTTTGCATCGTATAAGGGATTGCCATTCTGATAGTTCAAAATTTCTGGGGCGCAGTATCCAGGGGTTCCGCAACGTACATGGATAAAAGGCTTTTTTTCAAAGAGTTGAGCCAGGCCGAAATCTGCAATCACAATCTCATATTCTTGCTCCTTTGAACGAAGAATCAAGTTTTCAGGCTTCAAATCTCGATGAATTATTCCCTTTTGATGCAAATATGTTAAAGGCTCTATTATTCTCCTAAGCATTATTGAACAATCTTTCTCAGAATAATTCTTCTTTTCTTTTAAACGCCTAAAAAGCTCTCCTCCTTCAATCAACTCCATCACCAAAAAAATGGACAGCATTGTTTCATGCACCTCATAAAGCCGCAGAATCCCTGGATGACCGGGGAAACCCAGTGACTTCAATATTTCTATTTCATTTATTAAAGACTCCTAATTAAGTATGCTAGTTATTCTTATCCAAAATTTCATCTATTACTTTTCCTTTCTTTTGTTTCAAAACGGTGTCTTTAAAAAACATTTTAGCTGCAAATTGTTTGTCATCTGATTTCCTCTTGATCAAATAAACCTAGGTTGACTTTAGTTTCTTCAACTAGCAAATACTGACCTTCCCAAAAGAGCCTTTTCCAATCATCTTCTCGACATGATACCTCTCTTTGAAAGACTGTAAAACGCAGAAATTCTCCAGATATTCCTGAAATCTCTGATACATTACTGAATCTGATGTATAAAGAGTTGTCGATTTGTGGTTCTTGGAAAACTTAAATCCAAACTTTTCAGGCTGACCCTTCTCCTGAAATTTCTCATATGAGAGCTTCACTCTTTCAAACAACATTATTCTCTTTATTGTCTTTGATTGTGGTTTCTAAAAAATTAGCTTTCACTCAATTCTCTATTAACCTCTTTATATGCCAAAAACTGTGTTGTCAAAACATAAAATCTCGTTTTCCAGATTTTAGTTCTCTTCCCTTGCTTCTGAAATGAACCTTCAAGCAAGATACCATCTTCTGATGTAGCTTTTTCGATGTGAATTTTCTCAGGTTTACTCCACAACTTCCTTTTCGCCGGCGGGTCTGTCAAGGCATTGTTGAAAAATGACTCCAGATTGCGCAGCTCTGAAGACTCTTGAAGCTGTTCCAATGCAAGAGGGTTTAAGGTTGTCAGATTATTCATTAATAAAAACTAATTTCTATACTAAAACTTAACATATACATTCCACTGGTCTTTCGCCCAAAAAACTTTCAATTAAGACTCTCGCACGTTAACGCTTTTTATGTCAATACGAGCTTCCTAGTCTTGACATTTCTCATCTGATTGGCTATTCTTTCCCTTCAAAGTTGAATGGAAAGACACCATTTTCCTCACCTGCAAAAAAAAAAAAAATCAAAAAAATTAATCTTTTAAAAATATAATTATCACATCAGAGTGATTTGACGTCAGATCCAAATAGAGAAGGCGAGTTTAATTGTTTTTCTTTATTTATTTTCTCTTTCATTTTTCAACCCCTGAGATTTGTTCTGGTTTGG
>Ga0182738_1004662_pt1 | contig 15052 bp, 17 predicted proteins | sample eDN5th30CBELigMG_FD_128876 | JGI IMG/M metagenome (GOLD analysis project Ga0182738, IMG submission 128876) | Enriched Miracle-Growth compost microbial communities from Emeryville, California, USA - eDNA 5th pass 30_C BE-Lig MG (version 2)... ... | reverse complement strand
CGCCGTTTTGCCGGTGCAGCCGGGCCAAAGTCGAGAATGTCCTGCTGGCGTTCGGCGCGAGCGAGCTTTCCGATATGCGCGATGAGCGCGGGCAGATCGTCGTCACGTGCGAATTTTGTGCGTCGCGCTATTCGTTCTCGCTCGACGATCTGAAGCAGGCCGGCGGTTAAGTTCCGTCGCGCCGGTACTGGATTGGCGGGGGCAAGCCCAGTCATGACGGCATGGGGTGGGCGGATTTCGCCTGTGCCGGGAAGACGATGGTGGGACCAGCCGCGACTGTTCCGGCGCCGCGTTTAACTTACATGCCGCCGTTGGCAACTTTGCCTTGCTGCCCGCCCATGTCGCGCGGATCGCTGTTTTGGGCCTTGGCGCCGGAGACGTCGTACTCGGTCTTGGAGCGCGCGCTGGCGATCTGAGTGCCGTCGAGTTTGCAGCTTCCGGCTTTATCCATCAGCACAAACGCCGGATTGGGTTTGTCGACAAATTCCGCACGGCTGACTTTGCCATCGTTGTTGGCGTCGTAATATTCCAGGTTCGCCGTCTGGAAGAGACGGTCGGTCTTCAGGAGATTCGGCCACTCGGTGGCATCGAGCGAGTCGTCGTGATTTGTGTCGGCGCCATTGAACAGATCTTCGGCGTAAGATTTCCATTCATTGCAGGTCACGACGTTGTCGTGATTGGTGTCCCAGCTTCCAGCGGCCTGAAGAAATGCGCGATCGACTTCCGACAGGGATTTCTTTGCAAACGGGTTGATCGAGCCGATCGACGGCAGGGGCGCGGTCGAGCATGCCGACAGTGCCAGTCCGGCAATCATCGCGCTGACGATGGAAGACGCAGATTTGAAGCGCATGGGCATGGGACTGTCTCTGAATTCGCGAGTGCATTTAACCGTGGCCGCATTCGTACCCTGAACACTGCGTCGATTGCGCGGCGGTACGCGAAAAAACGGTGGGTTGGTGCAGAAGTGCTCAAAGATGTCGCACTCATGTCACATCGCGCCATGAGCGGGCCAAGTCTTTGGCCTACTTGGTAAAAACAGCTGAATATTTGATGCCTGGATGCCGGCGCCGCAGAAACGCTAGGCTTCAGCCCAATCGCCGAGCCGTGAAAGAAACCGCATGCATTTGACGATCTCGCTTTCGGCGATCCATTCATCAGCGGTGTGCGCCTGAGCAATGTCGCCCGGACCGCAGATGACGGCCGGCGCCCCTGCGTCCTGAAACAGCCCGGCTTCGGTCGCGAACGAAACCGTGTGCGTTTCGTTTTGGCGGGTGAGTTTCAGCGCCAGCGCCACGACATCGGAGGCGCGGTCGGCGCCGAAAGGCGGCACGGAGTTCGTCCGCGTTATCGTGATGTCGGCCTCGGGCGCAATGGCGCGCATTTCGGGCAGGCATTGCGTATCCGCGAAATGGCGCAGGCGGCGTTCGATGTTGCCGGGATCGAGTTCGGGCAAGGCGCGCACTTCGAAGCCGAAGGTGCAATTGATCGGTATGATGTTCGAGGCTGTTCCGCCCGCAAGTTTCGTGACCTGCAATGTGGGATAGGGCGGGTCGAAACGCGCGTTGCGTACCGTCTTCTTGAGATCGGCCTCGATACGCTCCAGTTCGGCGACGAGCCGCGCGGCGTACGTGATGGCATTGACGCCGAGCGGCGCCATACTGGAATGGGCGGCGCGGCCCTTGACCTCGACGTTCCAGCGAACCGGTCCCTTGTGGGCGTCGATGACCTGCATCGACGTCGGCTCGCCGACAATCACCATGCGCGGCTTCGGCAAATTCTTGCCAAGCTCCGCGATCATGGGGCGAACGCCGACGCAGCCGATCTCCTCGTCGTAGGAAAAGGCGTAATGGATGGGCGTTTTGAGCTTGCGGCGCTTGAAATCCGGAGTCGCGGCGAGGACCGCTGCGATAAAGCCCTTCATGTCGGCGGTGCCGCGTCCGTAGTAGCGGCCGTCTGCGGCTCGCAGTGTGAAGGGATCGCTGGTCCAGATCTGGCCGTCGACAGGCACGACATCGGTATGTCCCGAGAGCGCCACGCCGCCTTCGTCAGCAGGTCCAAGGGTGGCGTAAAGGGATGACTTTTCGCCATCGGTGCTGACAACCCGTCGGGCCGCGACGCCGTGCTGGAAGAGGAAGTCCTCGATGAAGTCGATGATGCCGAGATTGCTGCGGTGGCTTGTCGTATCGAACGCGACGAGATGGGCCAGCAGTTCTGCCGGTGTTTGATTCTGGCCGTTCGCGTTCATTCCTAGCCTGCTGCGATCAGTTCATGCTGCGGCGCATATATGGGCTATCGAGCGAGAAGGCCGGGATTGCGACATCGAAAAGCTGGCCGGTTTCGTCGGTCATCTGATAGCTGCCGACCATGATGCCTTGCGGCGTCTTCAGCGGGCAACCGGACGTGTAGTTGAAGGACTCACCTGGCTGGATCACGGGCGTTTGGCCGATGACGCCGGGTCCGCGAACCTCTTCGGTATGCCCGACGGCGTCGGTAATGCGCCACATGCGCGATTTGAGCTGGACCGTTTCCTGGCCATCGTTGTTGATCTCGACGGCGTAGGACCAGACGAAATGGCTGTCCTCAGGCGAGGACTGATCTTCGAGGTATTGCGGCTCGACCCGAATGCGAATGCCGCGTGTCACGGCCTCGTAGGGGTAGATAGCCGGGCCGTTGCCTCGTTTTGGGGTCGCCGATGTCGGTGCGTTCTTGCTCATAGTTCCGTCAGCCCCTAGCCGCCTTTACTGCCTGCGATAGATCGTCCGCCAAATCTTCGGCAGCTTCAAGTCCGATTGAAAGCCGGATCATGCCATCACTAATGCCCAGCTCCTTGCGCTGATCCGGCGTCAGCTTAAAGTGCGTGGTCGTTGCCGGGTGCGTGACGATGCTTTTGGCATCCCCAAGGTTATTGGAAATGATAACCAGGCGCAGCGCGTTCAAAAACTTAAACGCCTCCTTCTTCCCACCGTCGATTTCGAAGGCGATCATCTGGCCGCCGCCCGGCATTTGCTTTTGGGCAATGGCGGCCTGCGGATGATCGGTGCGTCCCGGATAGATCACGCGGGTCACACCTTTAAGTTCGGCGAGCATATCGGCGATTTTGGCAGCCGTTCCGCATTGCGCCTTGATGCGCACCGGCATGGTTTCCAGGCTCTTGAGCATCACCCATGCATTGAAGGGCGCGAGCGATGGGCCGGTCTGACGGAGCCATTCCTGGACATATTTCGTAATGAATTCGGTCCCGCCGAGCACGGCACCGCCGAGGCAGCGGCCCTGTCCGTCGATGTGCTTTGTCGTCGAGTAGACGACGACGTCGGCCCCGAGTGCGAGCGGTCGCTGCAGCATCGGTGTGGCGAAGACGTTGTCGACGATCGAGATGATGCCTTTCTCGCGGGCGATTTTGCAGACTTCGGCAATGTCGACGAGTTCGAGATTGGGATTCGAGGGCGTTTCGAAGAAAAACATCTTCGTGTTGGGTTGGATTGCCTCACGCCAGGCATTCAGATCTTTGCCATCGATAAGGGTCGAGGTGACGCCGAAGCGTGCGCAGATCGTCTCGATGACGTTGCGACACGATCCGAACATAGCTTGGGCGGCAACGATATGATCGCCAGCTTTGACGTATGACAGGATCGCGGCGGCGACGGCCGCCATGCCCGAGGCGGTGGCGCGACATTCGTCGGCGCCTTCGAACAACTTCAGGCGGTCTTCGAACATCGCGATCGTCGGATTGCCGAACCGCGTGTACTGAAAACCAGGATCTTCCTGCTTGAAGCGCGCCTCGGCTTGCTCGGCGCTATTGTAGACGAAGCCCTGGGTCAGATAGAGCGCTTCGGCTGTTTCGCCGAATTGCGATCGGGTCACGCCGCCATGAACGAGAGTGGTTTCTGGACGCCAGATACGCCCGGAGGATTTTTGCTCGTTTTTAGCCATCGGGGACAAGCCTTTCGCGCCAACAAAAAAACCCGGTCCACGAACGCCGGACGGAGAAACCGGGCGCGGGAAACCGGGAGCGCACACGGCCTCTTTAGCGATTTCTTTTACGTGGCTGCAAGCCGGCCGGCCAAAGGACCACGGAACACCTCGGGGATTAGCGCCGGTGCCTCTTGGCGTCAAGGGGCGGGTGCCTTAGGGATCGGACCTGTTGCGCACAGCGCGCGCTCGTAGAGACCGGATCGAAAGCACAGTCGGCAAATGGCGAAAGCAGAGAAAGCCCCCGCAGCCAAACGGCGCGATGAGACCGCGGGCATCGTTCCGTCGCAAGGTGTCGCGCGGATGATCGCGTCCGGGCAGATCATGCTTGCCGAACCCCTCGCCGAAACGCAGGTGCAGCCCGCCAGTCTCGATTTGCGCCTTGGAGCCGTTGCTTACCGCGTTCGTGCGAGCTTTTTGCCGAGGCCCGGTGGCCGCGTGCAATCCAAGCTCGACGACCTCGCCCTGCACACGATCAGCCTCAGCCAGGGTGCTGTTCTGGAGACGGGTTGTGTCTATATCGTTCCTCTCCTGGAAAGCCTGGAACTGCCGCCGGATATCGAAGCATCGGCCAATCCGAAAAGCTCGACGGGGCGCCTCGATGTGTTCACCCGCGTTATCGCGGATGGTGTGGGCGCTTTCGATCAAATTCCAAAGGGATATGCGGGGCCGCTCTACGCAGAGATTTGTCCTCAGACGTTTCCCATCGTCGTGCGTAAGGGATCGCGGTTGTCGCAAATCCGTTTTCGCGTCGGTACGGCTGCGGACAGCGACGTCGATCTGAAGGCGCTTCACAAGCGCGAGCGCCTCGTCTCTGCGGAGGATGCCGACATTTCGGGCGGTATCGCGCTGACGGTCGATCTGGCAGGTGATGCGAAGGGGCTCGTCGGCTTTCGGGCCCGCCGCCATACGGGTGTCGTCGATATCGACAAACCCGGCGCCTATCCGGTCGAGGACTATTGGGATCCGATCTACGTCAAGGACAAGCACCGGCTGATCCTTGATCCGGATCAATTTTATATCCTGGCGTCGAAGGAGGCGGTTCATGTGCCGCCAACGCACGCGGCGGAGATGGTACCGTTCAATCCGCTGGTGGGCGAATTTCGCGTTCACTACGCGGGTTTCATGGATCCGGGATTCGGTCATGTACCGGCTGGCGGCAGCGGCTCGCGCGTTGTCTTGGAGGTGCGGTCCCACAAGGTGCCGTTCATTCTTGAGGACGGACAGATCATCGGCCGTCTGATTTACGAGAGGATGATCGAGACTCCTGCAATGGTTTATGGGCAGGGCTTGAAATCAAACTATCAGGGACAGGGCCTGAAGCTGTCGAAGCATTTCCGGTGACGGGGTCGCGGGAACCTTCATTCCCCACATCATCCCGGCGTAGGCCGGGATCTGTCCAAGTCGACCAAGACGGAACCGTCGATGCTTGGACGGATCCCCGCCTTCGCGGGGATGACGTCAGAGGGGGCGCACGCTTCGGGCAGGATGATAAGCGGATGCCTACATCTCAACGATCGGTTTGAAACCGCCGTAGATCATGCGTTTGCCGTCGAAGGGCATATCCGTCATGTTCTTGGACAAGCGGGGATCGGCCATGACCTTCTTCAGAATGGCGTCGCGATCGGAACGTGATTTGTAGACAATCCACGAAAACGCGACGATCTCATCGTCCTTGAGCTTCACGGCTTTTGGAAACGATGTGACTTTGCCGACGGGTACGTCGTCGGCGATGCACTCGACATATTCAAGAGCGCCGTATTCGAGCCAGATTTTGCCAGCCTTGCGCGCGAGCTTTTTATAATCAGCCAAGCGCTTTTCAGGAACGGCGACGATGAAGCCATCGACATAGGGCATTGTCTGTCCTCCTGGTCTGAAGCCAAGGCCGCGTAGACGCGGCCATAGCTAGAGATGGGAGCAGCGGGACGAAATGCCATCCGTGTTCGGATCGGCGGTCACGTGGAGCAGAACGGGTTGGCTATCGCTTCTTCGTCTTTTCGCTCGCCTTTAGAATGGACGAGACGACGCCTGGAAAGCGCTTCTCGATTTCCGCGCAGCGAAGAGCGTTCACGACTTCCGTCCCGCGCCGTTCTGAACGGATGACGCCGGCCTCGCGCAGTACCTGAAAGTGGTGCGATTGCGTCGATTTCGGAAGGTCGGCAGGCGCCGCCGCAGAGCAATTCATCCCGCAAGCACCGCTCGCGAGCCTTTTGACGATCTCCAGGCGGGTCGGATCGGCGAGCGCGTATAGCACGCTCTCGAGCGCGATGTCCTCGATTGCCGGATGCACGAAAGGTCTTTGCATGCGGCGATATATAGACACGGTATCGTGATAATTCAATAATTCGAAAATCTTGAACTACCGAATTATTGATATTAGGTGCGTGTGGTCCAAGGCGGCGCCGACACAGCGACCAGCCTGAATCGGACGGTCAGACAGAATTCATGAGGACGCCATGTCTAAGCCTCTCACTGGAAAGATTGCGTTGGTCACCGGCGGAAGCCGTGGCATCGGACGATCGATCGCCGAGTCTCTCGCCCAAGACGGGGCGCTGGTTGCCGTGCACTATGGCAAGAGCCAAGCCGGGGCCGAGGACGTTGTCGCGAAAATCAAATCGCAGGGCGGCGACGCCTTTGCGGTCGGTGCCGATCTTTCGAAGAAGGGCGCGGCGCAGGCGCTGTTCGCGGCTCTCGATCAAGAGCTTACGGCCCGCAACGGCAGCACCAAATTCGATATTCTGGTCAACAACGCCGGTATCGCACCGTTCATCGGCTTCGGCGATACGACCGAAGACGTTCTCGATGAAATCTATACCGTCAACGTCAAGTCGCTCTTTCTGATCACGCAGGAAGCGGTGAAACGTCTGAAGGATGGCGGGCGCATCATTTCGACTTCGAGCGTCGTCGCCCGAATGCCCGCGGCCTCTCTCCCCGCCTACTCGATGCTGAAGGCTCCCCTCGACAATCTCACGAAGGCGCTCGCCGCCGAACTCGGTGGGCGCGGTATTACGGTCAATGCCGTTGCGCCCGGCGTGATCGATACTGACATGACCGCCGGATTGGTCGGCAATTCGGAAAGTCAGGATTTCGTCCTCAGCACGCAGGCGCTGAAGCGGATCGGCAAAGCCGGTGAGGTGGCCGATGTCGTTGTTTTTCTTGCCGGACCGAAGTCGGGCTGGGTCACCGGCCAGACGATTGAAGTCACGGGAGGCACCGCTCTGACCTTGTGATTTTTCCTCCCTTCCTCCTCTCCGTCCCCCGTAAACTTGCGCCGAAACCTCTGCGTTTCGGCGTTTTTTTTCGTTGAACACAAATCTGCCGCTTGCTTTCGGGCAACAAATGCTGCTCTTTTCGCGCGCTTCATTCGAAAAAGGCCCCAAAACAGCGTGTTTCCGGGCTTTGAAGATGTAGTGTTCGAACTCAATTCGATTCGCAAACGAGAGGGATATCATGGCGAAGGCTCCGGCAAAGGCTCCGGCCAAAGCGGCTGCAAAGGTCGAGACCGTTACGTTGAAGCATATGGCAGCGGCGCTGGCCGAGGCTCACGAGATTCCGAAAAAGCAGTCGATTGCGCTGCTGGAAGACCTCGTGACCGCGATCACGAAGCACCTCAAGAAGGGCGCCCGCATCCGTATCGGTGGTCTCGGTGTGCTGCAGGTTCGCAAGCGTCCGGCGCGCATGGGCCGCAATCCGGCAACGGGCGAAGCCATCAAGATCAAGGCTTCGAAGAAGATCGCCTTCCGCGCCGCGAAGGAACTGAAAGAGTCGGTCTAAGGATCGCTCTAGCGGGTGGAATAAAGAAAAGGTCGCCTTTGCGGGCGGCCTTTTTTGTTGAGTTTTTGCTTGTTCCGGGCGACTCGCGTTCCGCGAGCCGGCCGCCCGGAACGTTGTGCGGCCCTCGCTCATGCAGTCCACTACACGTCATGGCCGCCCTCCGAGGCGGCCATCCAGTGTTACACGATGAAATACCGAAGCAGGCGGCTCTGGATGGCCGGGTCAAGCCCGGCCATGGAGTGGTAATGGTAGGCCGGTCTCGCAACCACGATCAGGGGGGACGTCTCAGCCGCTGCGGAAATAGTTGGTGATGAAGCGGCCGTAGATGTCGGTCAGCTTTTCGAGGTCGTCGATGCTCGTATGCTCATCGACCTGATGGATCGTGGCGTTGACGAGCCCGAATTCGACGACGGGGCAGATGTCCTTGATGAAGCGAGCGTCAGACGTTCCGCCGCCGGTCGTCAATGCCGGCGTGCGGCCGGTAACGGCTTTCACGGCATCTGTCAGCGTCGAAACGAGCGGACCGGGCTTCGTGAGAAAAACATCGCCCGTACCGGAGAAGCTCAGATCGTATTTGGCGCCGAGTTCCGCCGCAGCTTTCGCGACGTGATCGTGGACCCAAGCCTCGATCTTTGGCCGGTTCCAAAGGTCATTGTAGCGAATGTTGAATTTCGCGACGGCCTTGCCGGGAATGACGTTGGTCGCGGTGTTCGGCACCGAGATGACCGTCACTTGCAGATTCGACGGTTGAAAATCGGGCGTGCCATCGTCGAGCTTTGCCGTTGCCAGCCGATCGATGATGCGTGCGAGCTTTGGGACCGGGTTGTCGGCAATTTGCGGGTAGGCGGAATGGCCTTGCTTGCCATGCACGTTGACTTCCACATTGACGGAGCCGCGCCGTCCGATGCGGATTTCGTCGCCGAGCGCGGCAGGGTTCGACGGCTCGCCGACGAGACAAGCATCGACGACCTCGTCGCGTGATTTCAGCCAGTCGAGAATCTTCATCGTGCCGTTGATCGACGGGCCTTCTTCATCGCCGGTAATCAGGAACGACAGGGAGCCGCGCTGCAAACCGTTGTGGCGATGCAGATGTTTCAATGCCGCCGAGACGAACGCGGCTACGCATCCCTTCATGTCGACGGCGCCGCGGCCATAGATGTTGCCGTTGCGGATTTCGCCGGAGAAAGGTGGGACGGTCCATGCCGCTTCGTTGCCTGCCGGCACGACGTCCGTGTGCCCGGCGAAAGAAAGATGCGGGCGGCCGTTGCCAAGGCGGGCATAAAGGTTGTCGACGTCCGGCGTCCCAGGCTCACTGAAGACGAGACGGTGGCAGGTGAATCCTGCTGGTTCGAGGACATTTTGCAGCAACGTCAGCGCGCCGCCTTCGTCGGGGGTGACGCTTTCGCAGCGGATCAGGGCTTGCGCCAAGGCGACGGGATCAGTCGGAACGAGGGTCATCAGCTTTGGACCTTCGGTGAATAGGTGATGACTGGGCCCGGCACGTCGCGGTCCTCCAAACTTTGCACCATCGTAATCTTCTGCCAGATTTTGCTCGAAAGCTCCGATGTCAGCCGTTCGATGTCGCCGACGGTATCGACGACAACGGCATCACTCAGGCTCTCGGCGTATAGCGCCGCGCATTTCGCGGTCAGGGACAGCATTTCTGAACAATAATCGAGATAACGCATCAAGGAAAACGGTGTTAGTTCGCGATCCGGCGAATTCGATGTGCGGGCCGCGCCCATCGTGCTCGGGTCTTTGGTGAGCTGGTGCATGTCGATGACGTGCACGATCGAACGCAACTCGTGCAAGGCGGACAGCGTTCTGGCCCTCTTCCAGCGCGTTTCGAGCGTTGAAATGAAAAACGCCGCGCCGCCCAACAGCACCGCGATGTTGAATAGAGCGTCGAGACCCTGCAAGGCTTCCGCCCATTCGTCGGTGCCTTTGAACGTGGCCGCCTGCGAGATCAGGTAGAACAGGATCGCGAGCGCTCCGCCGAGGAGGCCGAGGAGAAGCAATCGCAACGTCCAATGCGGCCGGGAAACGTCAGCGATCCGCTCCGAGGTTTGTCGCGCGACGTCGATCAGATCTTCGCAGACATGGGACAGACCTGAGCCGGGAAAACGCTCGGCGATGCGTTGACCGAGCGCTTCGAGAGTTGCGATGATCTTGTCGGCATCGAGCGAGCGATAGCGGCCGGTCTTCGCCAAGTTTCAATCCCTGAGCAGTTCGTTGATGCTCGTCTTGCTACGGGTTTTTTCGTCAACGCGCTTGACGATGACGGCGCAGTAAAGGTTGGGGCCGGGCTCGCCATTGGGCAGCGGCTTGCCAGCCATCGAACCCGAGACGACGACGGAATAGGGCGGTACTTTGCCGAAGAATTTTTCCCCGGTCGTCCGGTCGATGATCGTGGTCGAGGCGCCGAGATAGACGCCCATCGACAACACGGAGCCTTCACCGACCTGAACGCCTTCGGCGACTTCGGCGCGGGCACCGATGAAGCAATTGTCTTCGATGACGACCGGACCTGCCTGTAAGGGTTCGAGCACACCGCCGATGCCCGCGCCGCCCGAAATGTGGCAGTTCTTGCCGATCTGGGCGCAACTTCCGACGGTCGCCCAAGTGTCGACCATCGTGCCGCTGTCAACATAAGCGCCGAGGTTGACGAACGACGGCAGCAGCACGGCTCCAGGGGCGATGTAGGCAGAGTGGCGAACAATGGCGCCTGGGAGCACGCGAAAGCCGCCCTTGCGGAAATCGGCTTCCGTCCAGCCAGCAAATTTCGGCGGTACCTTATCCCAGTAGGAACTACCGGACGGGCCGCCCGAAATCATCGCCATGTCATTGAGACGGAACGACAACAGCACGGCTTTCTTGAGCCACTGATTGACCGTCCAGACGCCGTCCTTTTTCTCGGCAACCCGCGCCTTTCCGGCGTCGAGTAGGCCAAGGGCCGTTTCCACGGCGTCACGAACGGCCCCCTTCGTATCGAAGGAAACGGTGTCGCGGCTGTCCCATGCGGACTCGATTGTCTTTTGCAGGTCGTCATGGGCCATTGCGCTGGGCTCTCCCGGTTTCGTTGCTTGTGATTGCCGACGGGCCTTGTCGCCCCTTGCCGCGGGCCTGTCAATTCGGTGGTTTGGGCGAGGTTAGGGGTGTTCCGCGATGGGACGCAATCGGCAGTGTAAGAACTATGCCGAGCCTCTTGAGCGCGATTTCGCGGCGAAACCGAATCAGCCATCTTGCCGTTTCGTCGGACCGCCGTTCTGCGGCCCTCGCAACAAGAAAGCGACGTCCATGGCGAAATCGGAAAGCACGAGCAAAAAGGTAGCCTCCGCAGCCTCCAAGGTCCTGCGGAGCAAGACGGCGAGCAAGGCTGAGAAAGCGGTGGCGGCTTCGGCGTTAACGCAGAAGGGCAGCACCGAAACGACGAGTGCCAAGGTTGCGGCGACGGCGTCGAAGGTGTTGCGCGATCCCAAAGCCAGCAAGGCCGCGAAATCGGCGGCTGCATCTGCGCTGACGCAGAAGGTGAAAAAGAAGAAGTAACTTCGAAGTCTTTTCCTTGCCGATCTGAATGTGCACTGGCGCGTTCAGAATTTGTTGCCCTGGATGGCCGCCTCGGAGGGCGGCCATGACGTCTATTGGGGTTTGAGGAGCCTTCACACCGCTCTGTGATGAGGTATTCCGCGATTCCGCAACTCCTCCATGGCCGGGCTTGACCCGGCCATCCAGGCGTCCGGTCTCCGCAGCTCTGGAATGATGGAATTTCTGATCAAACGATCGTCCGGTTTGCAGCCTGGAGAATCGACAAATGCCAAAAGAGGTAGACCCATTCGAAAAGCAGGGCGCACTACAACGGATTGAGCCCCGTGTCCGCACGCCTAGAATTCCGAATGCCGATAACCCTGCTCCATGCCGACGCGGCAAGAAGGGAATGAGCATCTATTTCGATGTTGATACACACCGAATGCTGCACCAGCTTAGTCTTGAGCAAGATAAACCAGTGAGCGGGCTCGTGCTCGAAGGCGTCAATCTGATGCTGTGTCAGTACGGGAGGAAACCGACAGCATGACGGATCGTGAGACGTTGGCCACCGATTAAAGCGCACGAAGGCTTTTATCTGGCTTACGCTCGAGTCGGACGTAAGGAATGAGTAGCCCGTAGCGTCAGTTCATCGCTGCCTGGATGAGTTTTTTGGCGTCGTCGGAATCCCATTCGGCGGACCCTGCGAGCCTCCCGACCTCAAGGCCATCCTTGTTGATCAGGATCGTCGTCGGCATGCCGAGAAGTTTCAAAGCCATGCCCTGCTTGGCGGTTGGATCGACGTAGAGGTTCACCTTGTCGGCCTTGACCTCGTCGAGGAATTTACGCGAGGCTTCGTAGCCGTTGCGGTCGAGGCTCAGTGCCACGACCTCGAATTTATCGCTGCCGAGGGCGGCTTCCAGGCGGTTCAGGGCCGGCATTTCTTCGCGACAGGGATTGCACCACGTCGCCCAGAGATTCAGCAGGATCGTCTTGCCCTTGAAGCTCGAAAGCGTCACATCCTTGCCGGAGGCATCCTGAAACGTGATGTCAGGCAGCGGCGCGGGGGGCGTTTTGGCGACGAAAGCCGCCATTTTTCCAAACTTGAACGAGGATTCACCGGAGCCGCCGACCGACGGCGGCGAGGAATCCTGGGCGACGGCATCAGATTTTGATGAACCTGCGTTGTCGAACCCGCCTCCGATAACGTATACGGCCCCGAACCCGATCAGCGCCGACAGCGCCACAATCCAAAGGGCCTTCTGCGGTTTGCCCGCGCCGTTCGCTGCCATCTGGGTACCTTGTGTTTTCTCGTTACGACGGAGCCATCTGTGACTGATAAGCCCGCCAACGCCATGTGGGGTGGCCGTTTTGCAATGTCTCCGGCCGAGATCATGCAGGAGATAAATGCCTCGATCGGCTTCGACAAGCGTTTAGCGCCGCAAGATATTCGCGGCTCAAAGGCGCATGCGCACATGCTGGCTGAGGCCGGAATCATTACGAAGTCCGATGCACGTGAGATTGCAAAAGGTCTCGATCACATTCGAAGCGAGATCGAAGCCGGAACATTCGAATTCTCGGTAGCGCTCGAAGATGTGCATATGAATGTCGAGAGCCGCCTCAAAACGCTCATCGGCGCGGCGGCAGGGCGTCTTCACACCGCTCGTTCGCGTAACGATCAGGTGGCGACGGACTTTCGTCTCTACGTTCGCGACGCAATCGATGGCATCGACGAAGCTCTGGCGCGGGTGCAGCAAGCGCTGGCGGAGAAAGCCGAAGCCCATGCCGCAACGGTGATGCCGGGCTTCACGCATTTGCAGCCGGCGCAGCCCGTGACGTTCGGTCATCATCTGCTCGCCTATGTCGAGATGATTTCGCGTGACCGTGGCCGGTTCGCGGATGCGCGCAAGCGTCTCAATGAAAGCCCGCTCGGCTCGGCGGCGCTGGCTGGAACTTCATTTCCGATCGACAGGAAGATGACGGCGGAGGCGCTGGGCTTCGACCGGCCGATGGCGAATTCCCTTGATGGTGTGTCGGATCGCGACTTCGCGCTGGAATCGCTGGCGGCGGCGGCGATAACGGCCATCCACTTCTCGCGGCTCGCAGAAGAAATCGTCATCTGGATGACGCCGCAGTTCGGCTTCGTGAAATTGTCGGACCGGTTCACGACCGGGTCGTCGATCATGCCGCAGAAGCGCAATCCGGATGCTGCCGAACTGGCGCGTGCCAAGGTCGGGCGTATCGCGGCGGCCTTCCAAGGTTTGGCGATGGTGATGAAGGGCCTGCCGCTCGCCTATTCGAAAGATATGCAAGAGGACAAGGAGACGACGTTCGACGCGCTCGCGAGCTTGCGTCTGGTCATGGCCGCAATGGCGGGCATGATTTCCGATCTGCAGCCGGTTCCCGATGCCATGCGGGCAGCCGCGGGACGCGGGTATTCGACCGCGACGGATCTGGCAGATTGGCTGGTTCGGGAACTCAAGATGCCGTTCCGTGACGCGCATCATGTGACGGGGTCGATCGTCAAGATCGCCGAGGACAAGGGCGTCGATCTCGATCAGCTCAGCCTCGCCGATATGCAAGCGGTTGAGCCGAAGATCACAAAGGCCGTATTTTTGGTGCTTTCGGTGGAAAACTCGGTCAAGAGCCGAACCAGCTATGGGGGAACCGCGCCACAGAACGTTCTTAAAATGGCGCGTCAATGGCTGCGGCGGTTGGAAAAGGACCGGGGGAAGGGCTAAAACTAAGTAGCAGGTTGCCCGTATTTTCACGGGCCGAGGGGTTTTGGAGAGACGCACGCATGGGGGCGCTTCTGCGCATAAAGTCCTTGATCGTCGTGGCGCTGTTTGGCGCCGTGGGTCTTGGATTCGCCGGGTGCGGCGTCAAAGGCCCGCTGGAACCGCCGCCGGAAGCCAAGATGTCAGGGCAGGCAAGGTCGCCGGATGCGCAAGATCCGGGGTCGAACTCCGATGCGCCGAAGAAGCCGCATGAAGGCTTCGTTCTCGATCCCCTGTTGCGATAGTTTTTAGCGACTTTCGGAATTTCAACGATCTTCTGACGATTGCCCTAGACTGACTGGGGCGGCGCGGGCATGACGGTTGGAAAAAACCAATCCGCAGACGAAAGCCCGATGCATCATTTCCATTACAAGTCCGGCGTTCTCCATGCCGAAGATGTCAGCCTCGCGCGCATTGCCGAAGAGGTCGGTACGCCGTTCTATTGCTATTCGACGGCGACGCTTGAGCGTCATTACAAGGTTCTGGCGGAAGCATTTCGCGACCAGAAGGCGCTGATTTGTTTTGCGGTGAAAGCCAATTCCAATCAGGCGGTGCTGGCGACGATGGCGCGGCTCGGCGCCGGGATGGACGTCGTCTCGGAGGGAGAGCTTCGCCGTGCCCGCGCGGCCGGCGTTCCGGCCTCGAAGATTATTTTTGCCGGAGTGGGCAAGACGCGCACCGAAATGGCCTACGCGCTTGAGGAAGGCATTCTTGGGTTCAACGTCGAAAGCGAGCCCGAGTTGATCGCGCTGAGCGAGGTCGCTTCCGGGCTAGGCAAAACGGCCTCCATTGCGATCCGTGTCAATCCGGACGTCGACGCCAAGACGCACGCCAAAATATCGACCGGTAAGGCCGAGAACAAGTTCGGCGTGGCGTACGGCGATGCCCGTAATCTCTACGCGCGCGCCGCCAAGCTGCCGGGTATTAAGATCTCGGGCATTCATATGCACATCGGCAGCCAGATTACCGATCTTACGCCGTTCCGCGATGCCTTTCGGCTTTTGCGTGAT
>Ga0182738_1004660_pt1 | contig 15055 bp, 18 predicted proteins | sample eDN5th30CBELigMG_FD_128876 | JGI IMG/M metagenome (GOLD analysis project Ga0182738, IMG submission 128876) | Enriched Miracle-Growth compost microbial communities from Emeryville, California, USA - eDNA 5th pass 30_C BE-Lig MG (version 2)... ... | reverse complement strand
TGGAGCGACAAGCACTAGATTAAGAGCTCTTCTCAGCTTGCTTGGGAATGTTACTGTGAAATTAGTGCCTTTCTTTATCTTATTCCTGGTCTTCCTTATCAGTTTTATGTACATGATACATTTTATGTACGGGCATGCAATATCTGAATTCTCAGAGCTTTTCAGCGTTTTCAGGTATCTCTTGACAGGAATCGACTATAATTACGACCAAGCGGATAATATGATCAATGTCAACAAAGGAGTTACGATCCTCTTCCATATAGTTTACGTGTTTATTATTCTCTTTATTTTGGTGAGCTTGATCTACGTGTTTTTGATCCATGCCTTTGAAGACTATATTACTGAGAGAAAGAATGAAAAGAAGAAGAATGTCAAAATCAAAGGAACATTTTTTTTCAATCCTCATCCTATTTGGAGACTGAAAGAGTGTGTAACAGTGACTGTTCCGATGATGTTTTATCAGATTTTCAAAAGGCAGAAATACAAATTAGAGAAAAGCAGGATAAAAAATGAAAAAGCACAAGATGAAAAGGAACTAGCAAGCTATCAAAATTTCGATTTTGATATTGATATTCGCAATAAAAATGAAGAACAAAAAGATCTCAATCCTCTCTTTAATAATGAAGTCAAAATCAAAAAAATTCTCAAAGAAAAAAAACTCAAAACTGTCGAATCTTTCTGGGGCATCATCATCCTCTGGATCTCTTTTATCCTCTTAACTATCGTTGCCACTGAACATCAAAGAATTTACGACGGTGCCTCTGCTATCCACTCACTCAAATATCTCTTTGAACTCGACACCTTCTCTACAAACAACAAATATCACCAATTCGACGTCGCAATCGACAATCTTAGAACTCCTGGTGATGTCACGAATTGGGTCCAAAAGTTATTCGTCTATTATCCAGAGCAAAAGAATTACACAAGAAAAGACAACTCCACTTATTTCATCCTGGAATCAAACCTGATCCTCACAAATCAATATCGACTCACCTTAAGAAAACGAAAAATGGTTTCTGCAGCACCTTCTCCTTACAATATGTTTTATAGTGAACTCATCACTGACCCCTTTAAAGCTAACGCCAAAAATCCCAGCGGTGAGGAAAAATCTTCGAAAACCGTCACACGCTCAGATGGAACTACATATACCTATGAATATAGCGAAGACGATGGCTATTCAAACCGTGGAGGCTATGTTATCACAAGTATGGTCCCTGATTTTGTTGATGATTTCGCAGATATCGTCTCAGATGGCGTGATAGACAACACTTATAACTCGCTTGTTATTGATTTCCCCTTGTACAGCACACAAACTAACGACATAATGTACGTTGCTCTCATCTTCGAAATCGACTCTGGGAATAAAATCGACACAACTATTGATATTTCCTACCTTGGGCTCAATTACTACAACAGCGCTGGCCAACGATTTATTGCTCTTATTGAAGTCCTTACCGTCATCTGGTTCTTTGTGTTCAGCAGCAGATTAATCCTTCGTTTCAAATCATATGAAGATTTTTATGATTTCTGGTATTCCCTCTATATCGCACATTTCCCTGCTGTCATCAAGAAACAAAGACAGAAAAAGGAGCCTGAATGGGTCAGAAGAGTTGTCTACATGTATGGATTCTCCAATATCATTAATATCTGTCTCCTTATCTGCTATTTTGTCGCTGCTGGACTATGGATCACCTATCTCTGTCAGGCCTCCATCATCCAACGCCAAGCTAAAGAATTTATTAATCTAGATACGGACGCAAATAGCTCAGATTTAATCAACAATCTTCAGGTGAACTCTAATCTTCTCTTTGCTTCGAAACTTTTTGAAAGTTTCTTTTTATTCTTTATCATCATCAAAATCTTATACTTCTACTCCAATTTCTCACAGTTCAATTTCTTGACGATTACCATCAAGAAAAGCGCTAAATGGATCGGATTAATGCTGATTATCATGCTCGTTTTCATCATTGGATTTGGCTTTTTTCTCCAAAACATCCGTGGGCCTATGCAAAAGGAATACAGCTCCTTCTTTAATATTATTATCGAACATATGCAAGCTCTCAATGCTTTACCACCAACGGGAATGGCTTTATTGACAGGAAACTATGACGTTTTTATCACGATTATCTATTATATTCCCTGGCTGATTTTCGTTACTTACATCATTTTGGGAGTGTTTACGGCCATTGTTTATAATGGATATAAATCAGCGATCAAAAAGCAAAGCGAACATAATTATGATCATGTGCCGATTGGAATCAAGGAGTTTTTGGAATTGACTTGGGAGCTTTGTCGAAAAAAGAAGAAGATTAATAAGAAAATGAAGTTTGATTTTAATGAACAAATACAAGAAAAGTTTAATAATAGAAAAGTAAACAAAAATTTTCCTGACCAAAAAATTAATTTTCCCGATAGGTATTTGAAGAATTTGATGACAATGTGAATCTAGCCTACACAGCCAAAGATATGAAGCTTTGGGCTACAAACTGTACAAAGGCAATTGTCCAAGAAAGCGAGGTTCGTAAGTCAATGAAAAGAACTGCCAAAGAAATTTTTAAAGCCAGTACTGTTGATTTTGACAATAAAGGGAACAAGCACAAGAAGATTATGACAGATGATGAAAAGCTTTCTCATTTCGAATTGAGAGCGGCATATTGGAATTACTTTAGATTTGGAAGTCGGAAGCTTTTGAAGCATATGAGCGGTTTCAATCAAGGAATAAAAGCACTGGAAGGAAAGGTTGGGGATCCTGAAAAGAAGAAAGAGAACCAAGTTGTTGATGCAAAAATAAAGAAATATATCTTGCAGCTTGAAGCTCAGGTTTCACAAAACCTTCAAGATGTGCAAAATATGAGAAGAACTTTGGATGAATTTGAAAAAGAAAAACATAATCTTATGCTTGATAAATAAATCGTTTGAATATTTTTGTCACTGTAACTTTTGTTAAATAAATACCATAATTGTGTGAATTATGAAAGTATTTTGTTTTTGTAAAATTCTGAAAATCTTGATTCAAAAATTTTTTAACGAAATTTTCGAAAATTCAAAAAGATTTTGAACATATCTTTTCATTAGGATTTTTTCTTTCAAAATTCCCTCTCACAAACAAAGCTTTTTCCCAATTTAAATCACCACTTCATCAAACAATAATCCAAAGAGCATCTCGATTTCAGGAATTTAGATTAATTTTTTTGGACCGACGGACGGATTTAAATAATAATAAGGAAGCAAATCTTTCTTTGATTACACCATTAAAGCAGTATATTTATTCACAGGCATTATATTATATAAGCAATCTCAATTCCCTAATCCAACTTATATAACATTCACCCTATTTTGCATTAGATAATATCAAAATCTTCTCAATTTGCTTATTGAGCAACGGGCATATTGTGATTTATGAGTTCTCTACCAATCAACCATCTTCTGATTTCACTAGTACCAGCACCGATTTCATAGAGCTTGGCATCTCTCAAGAATCTTCCAGAGGGATAATCGTTAATATATCCATTACCTCCCAAAGATTGGATGCATTGGAGGGCGACTTGGGTGGCATTTTCAGCGCAGAAGAGGATAACACTGGCGCAATCAGTGTTACTCACTCTTCCCTCATCAGCAGCTCTGGCCAAAGAGTACAAATAACCTCTACTGGCTTGCAACAAAGTGTACATATCAGCAACCTTTCCTTGCATAAGTTGGAATTCACCGATCTTCTTCTTGAATTGTTCTCTGGTGGTCACATATTGTAAAGTCAAGTCAACGGAAGCTTGCATAAGGCTAGTAATGTCAAATTATTTCTCAATTTTTCAAAGAAATCTTACCCAACAGGTCCAGCAGCAAGGACGAGTCTTTCGTAATCCAAACCGCTCATCAAGACGTAGACACCTTTGTTAACTTCACCCAAAACGTTTTCTTCAGGAACTTCGCAGTTCTCAAAGACCAATTCGCAGGTGTTAGATCCTCTCATACCCAACTTGTCCAATTTCTATGGTTCTTTAATCTTTCTTATTCCACAAAAATTTTTACTTGAGCAGTAGAGAAACCCTTGAAACCCTTTTCAATCAAGAAAGCAGTGATACCCTTTTGGTGAGCAGAGGGGTCAGTCTTGGCATAAACAATCTATCAAATATCATGTTAACATCTTCTCATTTATTAAAGAAAAATAATTCACTATCACTATTCAAAAAAGAGTTTGTTCTTACCAAAGTGTCAGCATCGGGACCGTTGGTGATCCACATCTTGTTACCATTGAGGATCCATTTATCACCTTGCTTCTTAGCAACAGTCTTCATGGAGACGACATCAGAACCAGATCCAGGTTCACTCATAGCCAAGGCACCAATATGTTCACCACTGCACAATTTGGGCAAGTACTTCTTCTTTTGCATTTCGTTACCATTTCTCACGATCTGCCATTTGAATTAATAAGCCACTCAAAATTCTCTTTTTACTTGATTTATGCACAAATTAGAGTGGGCACCATAAGAGAGACCAACAGAGCCGCTACCTCTACTGATTTCTTCCATGATCAAACAGTGAGTGGTGTAATCGAGGCCAGATCCACCGTATTCGACTATAAATGAGGTTATGACTTTGACGAGGTTTCGATAGTACGAGGGCAGGTAACACCAAGAAGACCAAGGTCACCCATTTCTCTCCACAAGTGCATGGGGAACTCATTCTTTCTGTCAACTTCGTCAGCAATAGGGGCAACACGTTCGTTGACGAATTTCTGGACTTGTTCTTGGAGCTAAAGGATGGAGAATAAGAGAGGGAATAAGGGAATGGAATGTACGGCTGTTTGTTCTTCGTTGAGATTGGCGACAAATTGGTAGTTGAGGATAGCAAAGTTTCTCTTCATGGGAGTGAAGAAAGTGGCGGATTTAGTGAAACCTTTAACCAAAGATTTGAACATGGTGAATTAAATATGAGACTCGGAGGAGTTTTGTGTGTGAATATTAAGATTATATAATTTTTTATTTGGCGAAGACCTATATATATAGTTTAGAGCGCCAATCTGTCTCTTATATTATTAATCTCATGATCGATTTTTCCTCGTTTTACTGACACTCGTTTGTCTTTTGAAGAGGATTTTTGTGGTGGAAAGAATAAAAACCAATGGTTTATGATAGCCGAAGATTTATTTCTATATTATTATTATTGCCTGCTGTTGCTCTTTTGGGCAAAAATAATTATTTCGTTGGCAAATAATGTAACTTGGATGAGCTTTATTTTTTTATCACTTTCCCTTTAAAAATATTAATATAATCACTTTCTCTTGGCTCGGAAGGGTTCATTGTTCTTGGAAATATCGATAAAAGTTGTCCAAAAAATCTTTCAAAACGCAAAACGCATGGACTTTTTAAAGTTTGTACGTAAAATTCATTATAAAGAACCGAAAAACCGGATTATTCGAATTCGAGTGATTCGAGTGATAGTTAATCTTTGTCAAGAGTTTGAGGAAAAACAATTATTCAAAATCAATTTTATAATATAATACAATACTTTTTTCTTCATCACATAAACAAAATATCTAATCTCACTCACATATCCCTAAACATCTCATAAAAAAACCACTCAAATCATAGATAATATAATAAATAAAACCATCTCAAAACTTTCTAATTATGAAAAGAAACTTCTCACATTATTAAACAAATTTTTTATTCCTGTCTGTCCTTCATTCTCCTCTTTCTGACCTTCATTCCCATTATTTTCACCAATATTCTCACCTTCCTCTACTTCCTTTTCCTCTTTTTTATCCATAGTTTTATTCAACCTTAACGCCTCCATCTTATCTGTTCCGAATGAATTCTTCCTGCTATGACCGCCTCCTCCCGCCTTCAACAACGTCGAAAAACTTCTCATTGCATGTTTATGAACTTTATTCTCTTCTTTGACAACAACCGCTGGAGCTCCTTCATTTCCCGAATCTTGCTTTGTCAAAGCTGGACCACCACCTACCGTCAAAACACTCGGCTTTTCAAAGACGAGAAAATTATCTCTTGCAAAATTCTGCACATTTCCTCCTCCTTTACAAAGTTATTTTCTTTAAAAACATTCTCTCATACCTCCTCTGATAGGTTTTATAATCTGTTTTTCAGGGATCACCATATGATCTTTCACCCATTGTGGAGTCTCGCATTCCTCTGTAGTCAGTCTTTCTGAACCTCCTTTATCTTTTCTCTTGATTGAGATCTCGAAGGATTGCTTTGGTCGGAACTCCTTCAAAATCTCCAGTTCGGTTGATAAAGTGTTGAGATTATTCTGTAAAAGTTGAATTTGAGTATCTTTGTCTTCAGTTAATTCTCGTCTTTCGTCATTTTCTTTTCTCAATCTAAAGATCTCTTCACATAACTAGGAATGATTAATGAGTCTTTTGAACAATTTATCGAGGTTTACTCTTTGTCTTTCAAGAACAAATTCACGGATTTTGCCTTCCATTTCAAAGACTCTTCTTGGAAGATCATTGCCCAAGATAATCCTTTGAAAAAATATGAGAAAAAAGTCAATAGGCCTATTATTATTACTTTTGCATTCTTTCTGTTTGGTATTTCAAATCAGAGATTTGTTTGCTCTTTTCCAATAATTCTTGATTTTGCTTCTTCTTCAATTCATCTATTTCCTTCAAATTCGCTTCCTGAACAAAATTTTATTGATTTCTCTCAAAAATTCCCTTACCAAAGCAGCTTTCAAATTCTTTATTTTTTCTTCATTTACTTTGCTCTTATCGCCATATTGTTTCTCATATGCTTGGATTACATTTCTATAACTTTCTATCTTCTTTTCATAACTTACATTATTCTTCTGACTCTAAATTTCAAAAATTATCATTCCTTCTCTCCCCAACCCTTACTGTTTCAACCAACTCTGAATTCACTTTAGAAATATTTGCTATCGTCTTTCTTTGGATTGTCACCAAATTTTGTAATTCAGAGATTCTGATCTCATCATTTGCCATCGCTTGGAGTCTCTGTGATAATTCATCAAAACTTCCAAATGAATCGATCTCCAATCTCATTCCCTCCACATCCTCAATATCCTCATTTACCGAGTCCTCTTCCTCATCCTCTTCTGTTATCATCTGTAATAATTATATTAGAGGACAATTTCTCTCTCATAAAAGCTTACAGGACTTGGCTCTAATTCTTCATCTAATCCCATTCCAACTGCAAATGATTCATTATTCAAGTCCTTTATAAATTAATTTTTCAGGAAATAATTCTCAGTCAGATACAATATCATTGGGCCCATTAGAGAAGGATTTCCTTGAGTTTTGACGGCCTTTTTTTATGCTGCTAGGCTCAGAGTCTTTCAACAAAGACTCCAAAAGGTCCTCAGTATCATGACCTGCTGTCATAGATTTCTTCTCCTGTTCCACCAAATCTCTTTCTATTTCTTCCAACATCTCAAACGTCTTTTGTATCGAATTAACTAGAAAACTTTATGATATTCTTGATAATAGCCATCCCTTACCCATCATATCTTCTTTATTTTGTTGCTGTTGTCTCAACTCTTGTTCTTCTTTCGTTTCTTTATGACCAGATGGAAAAGCAACGCCTTTCTCAGCAATATCCGCCATCTTAAGATTCTTGCTAATAAATATAAAATGCAAGTCATTCTTTAGTCTATCAATCGCCGTCAAAAATCTATTCATTGCCATTCTATTCTCTTGATTATCCACTGATGCTTTATTTAATTTCAAGCGATAATTCTCCAATGTCTCCACATTCTTTGTTGTTAATTCTGTCAATTGATGCTCATAATTCAACACTTTTCCATTCAAATCATAGATCTCTTGGTTCTTTGCTGATACTTCAGCTTCCAATTCCTTCTTTTGACCTTTTACTTCATGCAATTCTTCTTGCAAATTCGATATCTGAATCTGCTGCTTTAAAACCATCAACGAAGCAGAATTCTGAGCCTTTGATGCAGCACTGGGAGTTCCTTTTTTATTCTCAACTGCAGGGGTTATTTTTGGCTCGATTTCTATTGTAGAATCCTCTTCCTCTTGTACTGCCTTTTGACTTTCATCATCTGTTGTCAAACTCACGTCTTTACCTTTTCAAATTATTTCAATAAAACTCTTCCATCCTTACTGTTATTGAGAAGAGAAAAATCAAAATTGGCTCCTGCTCCACCTTTAGCTATTGAATCAAGCTGCATTTGCAATTTCTGTATCAATCCTTCTTGTTCTTTTATTGTCTTATCTGCAGTCTCCAACATGGCCATATACTCTTTTGCACTTCTTTCGACATTCACCACTGGTGCATTCTTTATATTCTTTGCTCTGTTACCTAATATTTATTCTCATTAACAAACTAAACTCATCCCTGTACCGAATCTCAAGGTAGATAAAGTTTCTTTGTCATTATAACTACACATTGAACAAGCCAAAATCAAACTTGTCTGTGAATTTCCTCCCAAAGATTCTTGTAAAAGCCTTGTCAGCTTCGAATCTCTGTAAGGAACATGCACGTTCTCCTTCTTTTCAGTCAATGCATTGATAACCAGCCCCAAAGCACTCAAAGATTTATTGATATTTTTGGCTTCTTCTAATTGTTGACCAACGACATGAGTCTTTGAAATTTTTTCAGAGCCTGCCAAATCAACGAAATACAGCTTGCCTAATGAGCGTAAAGCGATCTATTTCAATGAAAAATCCAAACTCTGCTTGGAAGTTTCGGTGATGGTGTTTTTCTGGATGAGATTAAGGATGAAAATACTATGACTTCGGGAACTTCTTTCATTCATTCTGGTGGCGGCAATGGTTTTATTTTCCGACCCTTTTTTATGCACTTGCCTCATTTGATCAGCACTATTCACATAGATCTCAGTCACATCCTGCACAAAAATCCCCTTTGTTTTATCCTCTTTAATCTGAAGATTCGTCTTACGAGCTTTTTTAGGGCGGTTAGGCTACTTTATAAAACAAAAGATCTCGCTTACGGTCAAGCAGGTCATGCAGTTTCTCATTGTAAAGCTCAAGAAATGATACTTTTACATTAAATTCGATATTCTCATCCGAGTTCAAAATCAGCTCAAACAAATGGTTCATCATACGTGGAATTATCCCCCTCTTCTCTTCTGTGTCAATGATATCCGGCCCCTAATATTCTCTAATGCTGTTTTTTCATTCAAATTTACCTCCATTGTAAATGTCTTGCCACTTGATGTCTGTCCATAAGCAAAAATTGTCCCATTAAATCCTTCCATTAAACCTATCACTCATCTCCATATTTGAACAAATATTAATCCCTACTATTCAATACAGGCTCAGCCACTTTTTCATAAAGCTTTGACTGTGAAGAATCTGGCCCAAATATGTGATCAAATGTAAAATCATAAGGCTTTTCCTCGCCAGCTACCTTGAAAAATATTGGAATTATCACTTGGAAATAATTGAAACCTTCACTTTTATGGCTTTGTCAGTGTATGTTAGACAACAAGCGCCTCCAGAATCTAATTCTAATTGATTCAAAGGCCGGAGTCTGCACGCCACCTTTATTGCAGTACTCTGTGATGACTTTTTCATTTGTGAGGAAATCGTTGATTTTTTTCCTTTATTCTTTATACAAATAAATATATCAATATTTCCCTTTTGCTTACTTTTTTTAAATTACCCTAATCGTCCATCATAATAAGGTAAAATGTTTCTCATCTTATGCTTCACTCAAAAAATTTGATTTCTTCTCTTGAAAAGAAATTTTCGAAAGCAATCTGTTCTTTAAAAAATTTCAGTTCCTGTTCATAAAAATTTGAAGAGAAAATTTTTCTTTGAATTAGAGGTTGAAGAGAAGATTCATTTCCATCTCACATCAATCAAGAAAAAAACCTACCTTAATCTTCAAAAGAAAATGAGGTTCACAGTTCACATAAGATGAGATGATAAGATATTTTGTTTTACACATCATTAAAATTAGTTCAAGAGCTTAAAATTTTATTTTAGGTTGCAGATGCTCCAGACTTTCACAAAGATTTCCGGTTCAAAGTTCAAAGGATTCCCCGTCTTCCTTGCCAAGAACTTTTCTACTGATAACGGCAAACCCATCAACCCTTTCCCAGTCAAATCTATCGACTTACCTGAAAAACAACCTACCTATGAACACAAGGTCAATTACAATTTCGAACAGTACAGAAAATACGCCAGAGACTACAAGAATGCCCTTGAAATCAAGCAGAAAGCAGAAGATATAGAACTTAAAATCAAAACTAAGGAACTCATCCCCAGAAGAAAGAGAAGAATTTACAATGCTCCTAAATACGATACCAACATTGAAAACTATGATGCTTGGAGAGTCTACGATAGAGAACTCTCTAGAGCTTCCGAATTCGCTCTCCCTGTTGTTTGCAAGGTCGCTCTCTCTCCCAAATACGTCAGAATGGTAGGTTTCTTTTTACGAAAAGATTTTCAAATTGTTTTAGGCTTTTGGTGAAGGAACCGTTCCTATGGGAAGTCAGAGAGCTACTAGTGAATATAACTTCGAAGATAATAACCTCGATATGTTCATCCTTTATGATTATGCTGCCACCACCGCTTACTGGGGCCCCAACAAGGAAAATTATGATTATGAAGTAATCCTGTGATTTATTTTCATGCCATTCTCATTCATTTCAAGAACCAAGAACATTTACATCCAAGACTTAGAATCAAGAGATACCCTACTCCTGAAGAATTCTGGGCTTCTGAAGAAGAATTCAACTTTAGAATTATTTGCTCTGATTATGCTGAATTCAGAAAATTCAAAAAATGGGTCACTGCCAAGGTATTTCTCCTCATATCTCCCGCATAAAAGTGATAAATTTTTCTTCAGGTCGAAAGCGTAAAAGGCAAGGAATCTTATGAAGAAAGCATCAAGAGATCTTTCGGAGAATTCGAAACCTATGATAACTATGACAAGAAATATGAACTTAGAAGAGATCCCGCTGTCTTTAAATTCGATAGAAGCTATTTCTTGGAAGCTGGTGAGAAATTTGAAAGAAAATCCAAATATCAAGAGAAGCTTATCCCTGCTAAAAAGATGGATGATAAATACAAAATCGACTATAATGTTGAAACTCAAAGCACTGGTAATGAAGGACCTGGTGAAGGACCTTCTGCTACTTTCATTCCAAAGTAGACGGGAATAAAATAAACCATCATATACCAATAAATTACTCTTGTCCTTTGAGAAGTTTGGAGAGGGAGCTAGCTGAATTTAGGATCAAAATTTACCTACCTATATGCATGCAAATACAATCTATCCGTTTCAGTATTTTCATATTATATTTGGATATGCATCATGTCTTTGTATTTGGAAGACCAAGTTTCTAAAAAAATTTACATGTAGAGATATGGGGAATGTATCAATTAAAAATCCATAGGTGTCTGTCACTTCAAAAGTTAGACTCAAATTTTTTCAATAAATATGATCAGAAGTTGAGAATCTGATTTGCACGGGAGGCAAAATTTTATTTCTCCATTATTCTGAAAATTATTATTAATTTCGTAGAGGTTCTTTTTATTGTTGTTGACTGCGCACTATTAAATTATTAAAAAAGTCCTCTCTTTTTCTCTCACTATGAACCCTACACATACAGATATAAACGCTCACAAACTCGCCTCTTTCGCAGACTCCTTTCCTTCCCGTCCTTCCAACGCCCAATCAGAACAAGAGAGCCCAGTAAAGCCTACCTCCCACGTATTTAGATTCAGAGATTCCACCGGCCAAGGCTCAGGTATTCGCTCATATGCATTTTTATATGATATTCTTATGCATTATTTTTAGAACCAGAGAGCCCCCAAACTGGCTATTTCCCAAATACGACCACTGAGGATAGTAGCTCTCCAGATAAAGCACTGAATGAGAACAATTCTCCTTCTGAAATTGATTCTTCCAATATGGCGCTCCCAGATCAACAAAATGCTTCTCACAAGACAAAGAAAAATAAAAGATCTTTGGTTTTTCATATTGAAGGCGAAGACAGTGAACCTAATCTTTCTGGTATATCTCAATCTAAACGTCTTGCTGAAAATAATTTCTCCATTAATAGATTTAGAAGATGAGGAATCGTCACCAGAAGTAAGACCAAGAGCTAGAAACGATCGAGTGGTCTATTCACCAAAAGGCACAATGATTGGAACTAAAACTCAGAATAAAACTGAGCAAAAAGAGGATTCTGAAGAAGATGAGGAGTCTTCTCCAGAGGTCTCAAGATCAAGAAACACAAGAGTTGTATTCTCACCAAGAGGAGGAGATTATGCGAAGAATACAGAGATTGAAACAAGTGATGGAATGACTGTGATAAGAAAAAGTATGTGTCTACCTTGAGTTTAATCATTAAACTCAATAGAAAACTTGAACCAAAGCTTCCAGGAGCCAAAACCAAAGAGAAACTCAGACCCTATTTCTCCGAAAACTTATCAGGAAGAAAGGAAAAAACTTGGAACAAACAGTGTTATATATAGCAGAACTCAAGGTACTGAGAGAATTAAGAATAAAAAAGTTGACTTTTTTAATAGATAAAAACTCGATAATCATTCCTGAACAAAATAAATTTGTGGATCCATCACAGTGGTCTGAAAACCTCAAGTGCTATGTTTGTGATAGAGTCTTTGATAAAACACAAGGAATCCTTACTCATCACTGGTTCTACTTTTTTCTCAAGAAAAATTAATCTTTTATAAAGCCGAGCATGTGGAAAGGCAGTATGTGGAGATTGTAGTAGAAAAAAGATAAATAATGATCGAGCATGTGATGTGTGTTATAAGAAGATTGTTGATGTGTCAGCAGAGGGAGCGAGAAATAAGAGGCTAATGGAAAAGATGGCATTGCTACAAGCTAAGGAGAAACATTTACAGGAAGCTAAGCAGAATTTGCAAGAGCTCCAAAAGAAGAGAAAGGAGATGGAGAAAATTGTAAAGAGAACTTTTTTGAATAAAAGAATAAGAAATCTCTTAGTGGATGACTGAATTGACAGATCAAGCCAATAAGTCAAGAATATTACAAGATGAAAAGAGACTAGAAAAGGAGGACTTACAAAAAGAAATTATTGGAAAATGAAAGACTGAAAGAGGAACTTCAAGTGAACCAGAGATTCCTCAAAGAAAAAGAAGAAGCAAATGGTGAAGTCCAAGAATTATTATTGTGCATGTAAGTCTTGTGAGCTCTCATTATCTGACCAGATAAATAGAAAAAGCGAGCTTTCTAAGCAAAAGAAAACGAAAGACAACAAGCTTCAAGAGTTTGAGAACCTTGTTGAAAATAAAAGGAGTTATAACCCATCAGTATTCGATCCTGATAAACTTGTTCACTTAATATTCTGATCATAGGTCGTTTCATGCCTTGCTTTTGCTGGCGATACTGATACCAGTTTTACACGAGATCCAAAAAATGTCGGTTCCTGTGATCCTAATATTTTCGCTACTCAATAAAAAGGGCACTATCTAAATCATTCTAATTCATAATTTTTATATTTTTTAAGAATAGATTTATGTAATATAATGTGTAACTCAATCCCATAACTACTATATTCTTTTATTATATTGTTTGTATGCTTTTTTTAAACCTCTTTCAGAGAGAATGTTTGATAAAAGAGCTATTTTTCTCTTATAATGATGAATTATGGGGGCACGCTCGCTAATCAACACAAAATTACGTATGAAAAATATTCAAATATAGAGTGCTTTTTACTTTTCTAATGATACCAATACTCATAATGTAATTATGGCATCATTGTCGGACACCAATCTTCTTTCTCTTTTCACAAAGAAGCTTTTTGATGATAATATCTTGCAAAAAATTAAATTTATAAATAAGGGTCAGAATATTTTAGATATGAGAAGACAAGGTCCAGTTCAACCATCTCAAACAGAAGCTCAAGCTCCTGTTCAACAACCTCCTCAGGTTCTTTCTCCCAATTTGCCTGAAATAAAGGGTCTCTACAGAGATGTTACTGTCTACATCAGAGACAATTTTTTCCCTCATTATAATCTTTATCAAGTAATTATCTTTGTCTTTCTTTGAATAAAGTCGAAAGAAAACAATGCTCCAAGATAAAGTGGGTTGTTATGAAAAGCATAGACAAGATTATGAGAAATATTTCCAATGTATTGAAGATATAGAACAAACTATGAAGAAAAACTCAGCTGTATTACAAAAGAAATTTGGCAATGCTGAGGTAATTCAAACAAAAATCAACAAGGCATAAATTTAAAATAGGAAAAGGATGCAAAATGCCAAGAATCATGCTTGAAAAAATCCAGCAATAATAAAGAGCAATATGTCCAATGTATGTACAAGTGTGCCAATAATTTAAAAGATGATTGCGTCTCAGTCTACAACAGATTTTATGACGACACTATTGGAAAAAATCCCGAATATAAAACTCTCAAACAATAAAGCTGCTTGTCTTGATATCAAATAATATTTGTATTTTTCTTTGTGATATTCTGATTCACGCTTATTATACATAAGGCATCAGTATAACTAAGCTTGTATTCAAAAGATTTTTTGAGAATAATCATGATAAAAATTTCGTTTTCTCATTTCAAGAAGGCCCAGTAATGAGATCTTTCCTTGTAAATCTCGTTAAAAATCAAAAGAAAACCTCTCAAAAATCTGGTTTTGGGAACGTAGCATTATTTTCTCAGGATCGGCGAAGAAAAATGGTTTGACAGTTTCTTTTTAAAAAGGCTTGAGAAGAAAATTTGAGCTTTCCCTCGAAACAGAATTTTGGAAAAAATTGTCATCAGTATTGCCGATTGTCCATAAAACCTTCTCATATGAGGGAAATTCGGAGATCGTCGTCGAAAAATGAGGAAATCCTTTTCGCCCTATATGAAAAAAAAAAGGATAAAAAATTTTTTTATGAGGAAGTCGGAAGAATTTTTGGAAATGTAGGAAAGTCTGAAAAGATTCTTCATCAGATGAGGGAAAAATTTAATTTTCTATTGACAACACTGATTGCCATTTCAAAAAAGAGAAAAGTTCCCTTGAAGAAAAAAATTTTTAAAGCTTTTTTTTTTACTCTAAATTTTTTTGGGATTCCTATTCCCAATGTTCATCCTCTTTCA
>Ga0182738_1004659_pt1 | contig 15056 bp, 8 predicted proteins | sample eDN5th30CBELigMG_FD_128876 | JGI IMG/M metagenome (GOLD analysis project Ga0182738, IMG submission 128876) | Enriched Miracle-Growth compost microbial communities from Emeryville, California, USA - eDNA 5th pass 30_C BE-Lig MG (version 2)... ... | reverse complement strand
GCCCTTCTCGGATGAGCCGACGGATCATGAGCACGGTGGGCTCGTCGATGTCGAAATACACATTCATTGGGTCGAGTGAGACGACCGAGGTCATGATCGTTTCGTCAGCCTTCACGAGGTTGCCAGGGTCGACCATGCGCCGGCTCAGGCGGCCACTGATGGGAGACTTGATTTTTGTGAACTCGACATTCAACTTGGCAAGTTCGCGCCCGGAGACCGCCACACCCAGCATGGCCTCGGCCTCAGCCCGGTCACCCGCGAACTTGTCGTACTCTTCACGACTGATATTGCCACGAGTAAAGAGGTTCTTGGCCCTGCGAAAGTCAGCGTCGAGGCGGCTCAAGTGGGCCTCGCCTTGTAGGATCGTGGCCTCGGTTCGTTTCAGTTCCGCTTCGTAAGGACGCGCGTCAATCTCGAAAAGGAGATCCCCTTCCTTCACCTCGTCGCCGTCGTGGAAGTGAACTTTTTCCAAATACCCGGTAACCCGTGCGCGAATATCCACGGAGTACACGGCCTCAACCCGACCGGTGAACTCTTCATAGTCGGTCACTTCGTCAGTCAGCGCGGGACTGACCACTACCGTTGGAAGCTTCGCCTCAACGACCTTGGGCTTCTCGCTTTCGCAACCCACACTCACGAAACATCCAAGCGCAAGAAGGAATGCGGGACGATATCGGCCCATGGACCAAACTCCGAGGAACATCGGCGGGAGGTGATGATCGGCGATGAGGAGGAGGCTCTGAGGCGATCATCGCGGGATCCTGATCAATTCGAGAATCATCCGACTCCAGAGAGGTGCTGAGGTAACAACCTCCGCGTCGATTCTGGTTCGGAATTGGAGGCGAGAGAGGAGCGGCCTGAACAAAAAGGGCTCGGGCTTGCTCTAGTTGATTTTGGTTCTTCGCCCTGACTTTAAGCGTCAAGACTGGGGAAGCACGGCTCAAGATCGTTCAAAATCCCTGAACAAATGATGTTCAATGGACCCAAGGAAGCCAATCCTGGTCATCAGCGTTTGGGAGAAACTCCCAATCAACCCAGCGTAAGTCTTACCTGGCCGATTAACGTGTGGACGGTCGGGAAGGAAGGACTGCGTTTGGGCTTGCGGTCGTGGAGTGTTGCACGGCCTTGTGAGTACAGGACCATTGTCTCACAGAATGATGAGTGTGAGTTTTCATCCCAACAAGGATAAAGAAACAACCCACTCCCCACAGGCTCGTAGGAGAATCATAGCCAACCGGTCAAGCAAATCAATTCTCCAACGTCCTGAATTTGATGGAATCAGGACGACTCGAAAGTGTGTTTTACTTCAATTTAACCTGTTCAAATCAAAGGCTTTACGCTGGTTTCTCGAGCGAGTGCAAATAGTATCCCGTAGCGCTTTCCTTTGTCTGTGCGACCGTGGATGGAGGCCCCATAACGAGGATTCTTCCCCCGCCTTCGCCCCCTTCCGGACCGAGGTCGACGACCCAGTCGGCCGAGCGAATCACGTCGAGGTTGTGCTCGATGACAACAAGGGTATTACCCAGGTCGGCCAGCTTGTGAAGGACTTGGAGCAGTCGGTCGACGTCGGCGAAGTGGAGCCCTGTGGTTGGTTCATCCAAAATGAACAAGGTGCGTCCCGTGGAAGGTCGGCTGAGCTCGGAGGCGAGCTTGACCCGCTGCGCCTCGCCTCCGGAGAGGGTTGAAGCCGACTGCCCGAGCGTCAAGTAGCCGAGCCCCGCTTCATGAAGGGCGGAGATTCCTGCTCGAACCTTCGGGTGAGCCTCGAACACGTCCAAGGCGGCATCGACCCGAAGTTGGAGGGTCTCGCCGATCGAGTAACCCTTGAACCGAATCTCGAGCGTCTGGCGGTTGTATCGCAAGCCTCCACAATCCTCGCATGTAACATAGAGGTCGGGGAGAAAGTTCATCTCGATTTTCCGGACCCCCTGACCCTGGCAGCGCTCGCATCGGCCCCCCTTCACGTTGAAGCTGAAGCGACTTGCGAGATAGCCTCTCAGCTTCGCCTCGCGCGTTCGCGCGAAGACCTTGCGAATTTCATCAAGGATCCCGGTGTACGTTGCTGGGGTTGACCGAGGCCCGCGGCCGATCGGCGACTGGTCGATCTCGATCAGCTTATCGATCGCGGTCAAACCCTTGATCTCGGTGTACTCTCCCGGACGAGGCCCCACTCCGCCGAGCGCGCGGCGCACGGCCCTTCCCAACACCTCATTCACCAGGGTGCTCTTACCCGAGCCACTGACACCCGATACACAGGTGAGCGTGCCGAGTGGAAAACGAGCATCCACCGCCCGAAGATTCCGGGCCGAGGCGCCAACCACCTCGATTTGGCCCGGGCTTCGTGCCAGACGACCTTGAGTTGGCGGAGGGATCGACTTTTCACGATTCAGATAGGCGACCGTGGATGAGTTGCCGATCACCTCGAGTTGGCAGGGAGGCCCCTGGGCAACAATCCGCCCCCCTTCGGGCCCTGCGCCTGGGCCCAGGTCGATGAGCCAGTCGGCGGCCCGAATGGTGGACTCGTCATGTTCCACGACAACCAGGCTATTGCCTTGGTCTCGGAGCCGAAACAAGCTTTGCAGGAGTCGGCTCGTGTCCTTGGGATGAAGGCCCGCGGTCGGCTCGTCCAGAATGTAACAGACGCCGACGAGCCCCGAGCCGATTTGGGTCGCGAGCCGAACGCGCTGAAGTTCTCCGCCGGAGAGCGTGTCGGTTGGGCGGTCGAGCGTCAGATAGCCGAGTCCCACCTCATCGAGAAAGTCGATTCGACGGACGATCTCCTCAACGAGCGGGGGTCCAATTGCCTTTAGTGACGTGTCGAAGGTTAGGGCGGCAAGTTGCGAGCGAGCCCTGGGAAGAGGGGAACGGGAGAGCTCATGAAGGGAACGGCCCCCCACCCGGACAGCCCGAGCTTCGGGGCGGAGTCGCGCCCCTTGACAATCGGGGCAAACCGACTGACTGCGGAAGGCCTCGAGCGCGGTCCGTTTCGACTCGGTACGGACGTTTCGATACTGTTCTTCGAGCTCCGGCAGGATCCCACTGAATCCGAGCTCGGCCTTCCCTTCGAGCAGGGCGGCGACGGCCTTTTCCGACCATGTCGAGAGGGGTGAGTCAACCTTGACTCGAAACCGCTTCAAGAGCGACGGGAGTGCCGGATTCTCGAGAAAGGGGGATGATCCGGGCGTTGAGTGACCGCTCCAAGGGGCGATGGCGCCGGTCGCGAGGGATTTCGAGCGATCCGGAAGGACGAGTTCCGGGTCGAACGCGGAAAGCGTGCCGAGCCCCGCGCAACGAGGGCAAGCGCCTTGCGGGCTGTTGAAGCTGAAGGTACGCGGCTCCAGTTCCTCAAAGCCCAGACCGCACGATGGACAGGCATAGTTGGCGCTCAGCAGCAGGTCATCCCATTCCCCGTTGTCGGTCTGAGCCGAGAGAATGACTGTGCCGTTTCCAATCTTCAAAGCCAGATCGACGCTCTCGGCAAGTCTTGGGCGAATCCCTTCGCGAACGACCAGGCGATCGACCACCGCCTCGATATCATGAACTCGATTCTTGGCAAGCTTCGGAGGATCGTCGGTAACTTCAATCACGACTCCATCGACTCTCGCCCGCAGAAGTCGCTCGCGTCGGATGACCTGGAAGGCGTCTCGGTGCTCCCCTTTGCGTGAACGGACCAGGGGAGCCAGAATCAAAACCTTGCATCCTTCTCGCATGGCCAGCACACCCGACACCATTTGCTCGGGGGTTTGGCGGCGGATCGCAAGTTCGCACCCGGGACAATGGGGAATGCCCGCGCGTGCGAACAGGAGTCGGAGGTAATCGTGAATCTCGGTCAGGGTGGCCACCGTGCTCCGAGGGTTGCTGGTCCCTGTTTTTTGATCGATCGAGACGGTCGGGGGAAGCCCCTCGATCAGGTCGACATCAGGCCGCTCGAGCTGATCGAGAAACTGCCGGGAGAAGCTCGTCAGGCTTTCAATATAGCGCCGCTGCCCTTCGGCATAGAGTGTGTCAAATGCCAACGTGCTCTTTCCGGAGCCACTCACGCCGGTGAGAACCACGAGCCGGTCTCTCGGGATGTCCACGTCGAGGTTGCGGAGGTTGTGAACGCGGGCTCCCACAACGCGGATCCGGTCGATCTCCGACAGGCCGGCAAGGAATGTTGTGGTGCTGAGTTGACTCTCCGCCATGACTCTCTGAATCTCCTTCTAGTGAAATCCGCGCGGGGGGCCGCCTGAATTTGATTGAAGAGTACAACCCGCGGAGAAAGCACCGCAAGTTCGGTTGCGGAGACTTTCGACGGGGGAACGATCGCGTTACACTCGAAACTCGCTCAATCCGCTCGGCCGGCCGCATTTCAATTCAAGGTAACGCGCCCTCGGACCTTCCTTCGGGGCCTTTCCAAGGATCGCCACCCGTGAATCCACTTCGACCTGGCGCCTGGCGAACGCTCCTGACCCTGACTTTTGTAGGGACTCTTCTGGTCGGGACGGGTTTTGCCCAGGACGAATCGATCGAGGATCGACTCAAGATCCTGACCGATCCGCAAGGAGTAAAGGCAAAAGTTAAGGCAAAGGCGGAGGAAGAAAAACTTCGCTCTCGTTTCGAGTTGAACCGGACTCAAGTCGCCCCCCTGGACGTGATTCCCTTCGTCAAGGCGAATCACTGGAGCACCTTGTTCCTGGAGCTGCGAGCGAACTACGAAAACTTCGACGGCACGATCAATACATCAAGTTTTCAATTGATTGAAATGTCCGATAAATCGGGCACCTTCAGATGGGCTCCACGAGAGGTGGATTATCAACGAGTACTCCGGCTCCAGCAGGATCAGCCCGCCCGCCTTTCGCTCCAGGCGATGATACCCGCGGTTCCGAGCGCGATCCGACTCGATCTGAAAGGCCCTGATTCCGTTCGACCCGTGGAAAGCTGGTCAGCGACACTCCGAACGCTCGAACCGCATCAAATGCTGATCCTGGTGCTCAGCGACGGGGCGAACGACGTGTACGCCCGCTGGAGTCGGTTCAACGCGACGATTCCCTTGAGTGTGGATCCAACGGAAGATCAGGTCGTCGGAAGACGTCGGTATTACCATCTTGTCTTACCACAAGAAAGGAACTCTCTCCCCCTATCGTCACATCCGCTTACCTGGTCCACACTCAGTCACGTGATCTGGGATGGATTTCCCGCCGACCGACTGAGCGTGGGTCAGCAAGAGGCCATGCTCGACTGGCTTCATTGGGGCGGTCAACTCATCCTCATGGGAGGAGCCAAGGCCTCGTTCGCCACGCTCCGCGACAGCTTTCTCGACCCTTATCTCCCTGCCTCGCTTTCAGGAGAGAATACGCTTCTGAAGGCGGCAGATCTGGAGTCCCTCTCCAAAGACTTTCCGCCGGTCATTCCCTACAACACGCGCGAGACGGAACCTGTTGACTATGGCAGGCGAATTCCGCTTGGTCGGTATGCCCCCGCGGTGATGATCCGCCCGGCCGAGAATCAGCCGCTCTATCTCACAGGCCTGGCCCCCAAGCCAGAGTCGTATGTGCTCAGACTGGGAGAGTCGAGCGAGCGGATCATGGGGGTCGAGCAGCGCGTGGGTCGCGGTCGAATCTTGATGCTCGGGTTCAGTCTGACCGATCCCGCCATTCAAAGTTGGCCAGGCCTCGACACCTTCGTAAGGCGTGTCGTGCTTCGACGGCCGGAGGAGCCGACTTGGGTAACCAACGCATCCATGTCGGGGCTGGAGGCGAACTCGAATGCGTATCTCGCCCTAAGCGGGCAAGATTTAAGTTGGTATCGAATCCTTGCTCGTGACCTGAACGCGACCGCTGTTCAACGCTCGACAAGCGCCTCGCGGGCGGACGCGGATCCCTCCTTTGAAGTGTTTACTTCACCGAGGATGGAGGCGCATGCTCAGGCGATTGACCAAATTCCAGTCGCGGAGTGGCTCGACTCCTCCCAAGTCCCGAGAGAATGTCGTGACGTCCTCGAGATGACCAACGGGATCTCCATTCCAGACTCGCGCTACGTCCTCAAGGTTCTGTTGCTCTATCTCGTGGCCCTGGTCCCCCTGAACTGGTTGATTTGCCGCTATGTGTTGGGTCGAAAGGAGTGGGCCTGGATCGTCGTACCGACTCTCTCTTTTGTAGCAGCCATTGGTATTGAAAGGTTTGATGCGTATGATATGGGATTTGCCTTGGCATGCGATGAAATTAACATTCTTGAGACACAGCCCGGCTATCCCAAGGCGCATCTCAGCCGATTCGCGTCGATCTATTCCAGTGACCGCAATCGCTTCCAGATTTCGTTCCCCAACGATCCGACCGCGCTTGCCCTGCCCATGGGAAGCGGCCGTTCGCTCAGAGGGGAAGATATTCGGTCTTCGACCTGGGTTTCGCATCCTGTTCCGTCGTTGAATGACCTCACAATTGAGCCACGAAGCCTGTCTTACTTCCGTGCCGAGCAGTTGTTGAACCTACCCGGTACCGTCTCCCTCATGGAAGGAGCGGAAGGCCAACTGGTCCGAAACGAGCTGGGATTCGACCTCGAGAACGCGATGGTCGTTAAGTTGGGCGAGCAGACGCCGAAGCCTGAGTGGTACCTGGGCACAGTCAAAAACGGATCGTCCGTGGTCCTCGCTGAAGGGAAACAGCCCACGGATCCAGAAATTGCCAATGGGGAGCTAAACCCGGCCTCCTTGCTCGCCTTGTTTCAGGAATCGTTGGAGAATCGTCCGGAGAATCAAGGGGAACTGAGGCTTGTGGCCTGGGCTCCTCGAGTCATGCCGGGTGAGTCGTTCGAGCCGAAAATCGATCGGCATCGGGGCTTCACCGTGGTGGTGGCTCATCTCCAGATGGGGCCGCCGCCACCTCCTTATGGACCCAGGTTCGACGCGGCATCGAAGTCGCAAGCCCATTGACCGGACAACTCGCTTCCTCACCCAGATAGACGCAACACAGCCGGATTAGCTTGAGAGAAGCAATTCCCCCCTTGGACACGGATTTGAGCCAGCAATCAGGCCCTCGACTTCGGGATCCATCGAAACACATTGCGAGGAGAGCGACCGCCGATGATCGAAGTGACGCACTTCACCAAGCACTACGGCGAGTTCGTCGCCGTGGACGACCTGAGCTTCGAGATCGGTAAGGGGGAGGTCTTTGGCTTCATCGGGCCAAATGGCGCCGGCAAAAGCACCACGATCCGGTTCCTCGCGACCCTCTTGCGCCCCACGTCGGGAGAGGGGCGGGTCGCTGGCCACTCCGTCGTCTCCGACCCCATGGCCGTCCGTCGCGTCATTGGATTCATGCCCGATGACTTTGGTGTTTATGATGGCATGAAAGTCTGGGAATTTCTAGATTTTTTTGCCATCGCCTATGAGATTCCGTACCGGCATCGCAAGCAAATCATTGGAGAAGTGCTTGAACTGCTCGACCTCACGCATAAGCGAGACGACTATGTAAATGGTTTGTCGAAGGGGATGAAGCAGCGGCTCTGTCTGGCGAAGACGTTGGTACATGACCCGCCCGTCCTCATTCTCGACGAACCCGCGTCCGGGCTCGACCCCCGCGCCAGACTCGAGATGAAAGCACTTTTGAACGAGCTCCGGGGGATGGGCAAAACCATCCTGGTCTCGAGCCATATTCTTTCGGAACTTGCTGATTTCTGTACCTCGATCGGCATTATCGAACGCGGTAAGCTTCTGGCGGCAGGCAGTATCCAATCGATTCAGCGTCAACTTCGGGCGCATCGCGTGATCAAGATCCAGATCCTGGGCGATTCCACAACACAGGCCACCACGATTCTAGAAGCTGACCCGGCGATCAACCGGGTTGATTCGTTCGACCACACGCTCACAGCGGAGTTTAGCGGGGAAGACCAGGACATGGCGCGGCTACTCTCGAACCTGATCAGTTCGGGCATCTCCGTTCATTCGTTCTCTGAAGAACCTTTAAGTCTTGAAGAAACCTTTATGATCATTACAAAAGGAATCGTCAACTAGTCGGCGTCCACCATCCAGGTACGGTTGAATTGTTCGGCCGGTCGGAATCGACGCACTTCGCCTGGCCTCACCGAGTCCACACCATTGGGTCGTTAACTGATGTTGCTCCGAGATAATCCTGTCTTGACTCGCGAGCTGCTCGTCAACTTGCGCTCCACTCGCGCTTTTGTGATTCAGTTTCTCTATGTCTTGTTCCTGGGGCTTGTCATCTACTTTTATTGGCCTTCGCAAGGCGAAGGCGCCGCGCAAGTGGGTTCGGGCGTGGCACGTCGGCTGTTCGACCTATTCTTTCTCGGCCAGTTCTTTCTGGTCGCTCTGGTGGCCCCCGCCTTCGCCGCCGGGACGATCACGGGCGAGAAGGAGCGAAAGACGTATGAGATGCTCCTGGCCAGCCCGCTTAGGCCCAGTCAAATCTTGTCTGGAAAACTCCTTAGCTCCATGACTTATTTGGTGATTCTGATTATTTCGACGCTTCCTTTAATGAACGTGTGTTATCTACTGGGTGGAATTGCTCTTTCTGAAATCGCGCGGGCGTACGTGGTTTTGATCCTAGCCGCCGGCACCTTTGGCCTCTTGAGCGTCGCGGCGTCGAGCTTCTTCAGCCGGACCAGCTCGGCGCTTGTCGTCAGCTACCTGGTGATCCTGCCGCTCGCCGTCATCTGTCTCGCGGTCACTCGACTGAACCAGAGTGATACAACCGCTCGTGAGTTTCTGCCGTTCATGTCTGTCGCGGTGGTTCCCCCCTGGTGCCTCGCTACATGGTCTGTGCTGGGAATCTTGATCAATCGCAGGCTGCTGTATCCCCCCGACGTCGGAAGTGAGGGGAGGGAAGTGGTGGATGAGGAAGAGGAATTAAAATATGCGATTGGCGTGGTGATCGATCGTGACCTCTTTCCCGACAAGCTCTTCGCCCCCGCGAAGCGAACCGACCTCATGCCCGACGGTACGAATCCGGTTTTGGAGAAGGAACTCCGTAGCGAGATTTTCAGCCAAGGTACCTTGATGCTGCGTCTGGTTATTCAGGTCAGCATGCTTTTATCGATTCCATTGATGGCGGTCTTGCTTTTCTTGAAGTCGGAGCTCGCTGGCTACTACGTGGCGTACGTCCTCACCTTCAACTTGCTCGTTGGGCCTGTCTTTTCCGCCGGTAGCATCACACAGGAACGCGAACGGAACACCCTCAGCCTGTTACTGACAACGCTTCTGAGGCCGGGGCAAATCGTCAGTGCCAAATTAATCGCCGCGCTTCGGGTCTCGACCGTCCTCACGTTCTTGCTGACCGAGCAAATTCTACTTGCGTATATCATGCTGCAAGAGCTTTGGGATCGGCTTTGGACGCTCTTGGTTTTCCTGTTGATTATTCTGGTAACATGCCTGGCAACCACGACAATCGGGTTGCTCTGGTCCGCCCTGTCGAGGAAAACCTCTACAGCAATGGTGATGACTTATCTGTCACTACTTTTGTTGTTCGCCGGCCCGTTAGGACTTCGGTTCTATCTCCAGGGCTTCTCCTCTGTGTCAGACCAGAAGATTGCCGCCTGGACGATAACCAGTCCGTATTCCGCCGCGTTCAGTGTGCCCATGGAGCCACTCAATTCCGAGACCAGAACGCGCGCGCGCTCAACGGGTGGATCCGCCGCCGAGGTCGCCCTGATCCCTGGTGTTCCCCTCCCTGTCTGGGCGAATTTCCTGATCCTCTATCCGCCTGCGTGCCTCATCCTATATGGCTGCACCCAGGTTGCCTTCCGCCGGCGCTGGTGGCGCGCCGGCGAGGCAACCTGACCGATCAGGATCACCGGCGTGTTCAGCTTACCGAGGCGGAGCTTCGGTACAAATCCTGGAAGCGAAGGAGCGTGAACACGACCGACCGACCTTAGGACTTACGTGGTGGCATCGTCCCATCGTCAAGGTACCACATGTTGTCGGGCCCTTTGACCAATCGAATGGTGACGAGTTGGGAGCGAGTTTCCACGTCGGGCCGCTTGGTATTCTGAACCCGGACCGCATACTTGGCGTCCAATTCTTTCAGGCCCGCGCTCTTCTCAGACTTGAACTGCTCAACCGAGAAGACAAGCGGGTTGGCCCCCGCCGAACCTGCTGAATTCCAGGCTTTTAGTGTCTGATTCCAGTAATCCGTGAACTGGGCGAACGTATTAAAGTTGTGAGACTGCTTTCCGGCCGAGCTCAGGAGAAGCCACATTCGTCGATAGTGCGGTTTGCGATGCGAAAGGGCGCCGAAATAGTCTTTAAGAGCCTGTTCCGGCGTGATTCGGATCGGGCGTTCCATCGTGATGAAGAGGGGGTAGGCCAGGTAACCCAACGCCCCCACCCCCACGACGAGGATCAAGAACGCCACCCCGAACTGGAAAGCAGCCAGGGCAAAGTAGAGCGGAATTAGCAAGATCGCTCCCACAATTCCAACTCGCGTCAGGTCGGGGCCCCACTCCGCCCAGCGCGTCCAAACCTCATCCACTGTCCCCGGTCTCGGCTTGGTTCGCTTCGGCCTCCTGTCTTCCCATTGGGAGTTTGCACGACTCCGCGCAGGCCGACTTGGAACGGGTGGGATAACCGGTGCCGGGTCAACAGATTCCTCTTCCGGATCGAGACCTTCGATGTCGTATCCATCCGATGTGCCAGCCCCTGGGGGGGATTCAGGCTTGGGTTCCTGCGCCGGAGCCTTCGCATCCTTCTGAAAGAGCCAGTCGGCGTTCGCTTGATCGTGGTGATCCCGCGGGTTCGGGAGGTCGCTCATTGGTCAATGCCTCACAGGCTCGAGAAATGCAGGCAAGTCTTCCCTGAGTTCGGCGGATCTCACGATTCGCGGAAGGCCCGAAGGTGAGTCGGGCCTTACCGTTGCCTTCGGCAAAACTTTTGCATTGTTCCATTCAGGACGTGAGCAAACTTTCAGTGCATCAGCTCGGCTCGTGAGTTGTTTCAATCACCATTGAAGCTGGCTTCGGTAAAGCAGATGCAGGTGCCCACTATCGGTTCCAACCAGAAGGTCAAGCCCCGATTCCCCACCAACGATGCCTGAGGGGCTACAACTCTCCAAGCCCAAGACAAGGGGTTTCCCGTCGGCGTGCCTTACCTGTCGGGGGATGAGTGCTCCGTTGCCTTGATTCTGCAAGAGGAGCACGTTGGATAGGTCATCGAGGTTGACCAGGGGAATTCCAAGACAGGCCGCCACGACATGCCGGTTGGAACGGGGGAGACCCACCAGGATGTCGATGTGTCCCTCGCCCGACCAGTCACCCGCCCAGAGGCTGCACAGGCCCGATTGCCCGAAGGCACCATCGAGCCGAATCAAACGGCCTAGCCGATCCAACAGGGGAACCGGGGAGCCGACGTTGAGCGTCCCTTCCCTGGGATAGACGCAAAGGAACCCTTGAAGGTTGAGAGAGATCAGATCGAACTCCCCCGATCCCTCCCAATCGGCCGTCGCCGGACGGACCCGTGGCGGTCCAATCAGCGGAGATCCGTCGCACTGGAGCAGGGCAGGGAGGCCGAAACGGGGGGCGTCCGCCGCTCCATCGTTGCGCAGGACGACGACTTCCCCCCCCGCCCCACCGACCAGGAGGTCGGGACGCCCGTTGCCGGTCCAGTCGGTGAGCAAGGGGCAGGCATAGCCAAGTGCGGAGCCGATCGGACCATGGCGCAGGCCGTCCGGGCCAGGTTCGATCTGAAAGGGAATTCCACCCCCTTCGAGCTCGACGGGGAGCGCGTATCGATGCTCCCTGGCATCCCCCTTGTCCTCCAGAGCATAGAGACACCCCGCGGCATCTCCGAAGACCAGGTCGAGGTCGCCATCCGCGTCGAAGTCGAGCGCGGTGACAACCGAGTGCCCCGCGAGCCAGAGTTCTGATTGCTGATGCTGAGCGAGAAGCTGTCGCGGTGGTCTCGCCTCGTTACGGGATGCCCCCGACTTGACCATGAAGACTCGGCCGGAGCTCGTGCCAAAAATCAACTCCGGACGCCGGTCGCCGTCCAGGTCCGCCGCGATGATCGTGGTTCGCTCATCTGGCAAAACAAGAGGAGTCCCCCCATCCTTCAGAATTCTGGGCTCCATCAGGACCGGCGGCTTCTGTCCCCCGAAATTGCGGTAGACCTCGAGCACACCACGCCGATCGGTGGAAAGTAGCTCGGGGCTTCCTCCGCCGCCCCACGCGACCGTAAGGGCAGCGGGATTAAGGGCGAGGTTGAGAGGTCCCTCATCTCCCTCGATCTCCTCGGGTTGTAACTCGAAGCGAGGCGCCCCGGGCTGGCCGAGATTTCGGAGCCAGACAATTCGGCTGGTTGGGAGAGTTCCTCGCCACGCACCTCTCGCGTCGAATGCCGGGTGACCTCCATTTTGGTTGAAGCCGACATTCTGCTCGGATGGAATTCGGTCTTCGTCGGGCCAGTATCCCTCCAGCATTTCAACACTGACGAGCAGGTCGACGAGCCCGTCGCCGTCCCAGTCCACCGCGACGATCTGAACGACACGGCAGGGGCCCAGTCCCAAGGTCGCATCAATCCCGAGATGCGTCCGCTCGCCGAAGCAAGGTCTCTCCGAATCCCCTTGGTTTGGAAGAAAAATCAAACCGGTATCGTCGAGCCCGACCAGGTCGAACCGAGTGGGGCCTGGGTTCGGGATCGCGCACAAGGAGCGCAAGCCATCGAGACCGACGACGCGTTCACCCGCATCGAAGAGGATTTCCGAGGACGATTCCACTGGGATTCGCCGATGAATCCAGGCAATACGCCCCGGGCTTGCCCCACTGGCTGTAACCAGCAAATCAGACCGACCTGAGCTGAACCAATCGAGCACCAGGGGCTCCGCATCCCACCCATGGCCAAGCGGCCCCGATTGAACGGAAGCATCCCAGGCAATGGCCACGACGTGCTCCCCGTTCGACCCCGGTTCTCCGCCTTCCGTATTCGATTCGAGACCAACCGATGCCATTACCATAGCCCTCTGTATTTCGTGGTTCGAGGCCCCAGCGGATCGCGACGCTTCTATTCTAGCAACCTCGGATCCTTGTTTCTCGAATTCACTTCGTAAGCCCATATATCTTCACGTCCATGAATTCCAAAACCGAAACGCTGCGCCACGGTCCGGCAACCCGACGGAATCCGACTCAATGGAATCGGATGGGCTGATTGAAACACATGATGAAATGCCTGTCCACTTGTGTGGGCAACTCCCCCAAGTACTTTGCTTCGCTCGTCTAATCGGTGAGTCGAGATGCCGCGGAAAGTTTAGCCTCTCCAGCCTCCGTTGACTTCCAGTACGTGTCCAGTTACGTAGGAGGCCAGATTCGAGCAAAGGAACAGAACCGCTTCGGCGACCTCGCGGGGTTGGCCGAATCGGTGCGCGGGGATGAGTTTGTGCATCTCGTCTCGGACCTTGTCGTTGATCTGAGCCGACATCGCCGACTCGATCACGCCTGGAGCCACCGCATTGACACGGATCGAGCGTTTGGCGCATTCGCGGCTCAGAACCCGGGTCAACCCATGCACACCCGCCTTGGCGGCGGCGTAGTTGGACTGACCGTGCAGCCCTGCCTGGGCCGAGAGACTGCCCAGATTCACGATCGCACCACCATCACGCATGATCTCCAGACCATATTTACAGCAGAGGAAGACTCCGGAGAGATTCACGTCGAGCACACTCGACCATTCCTCGATCGACATCTTGGCGATGGTGCGATCGCGCAGAATCCCCGCGTTACAGATGAGCAGATCGATTCCGCCAAACTCGGTCTGAATCGCCTCCATCAGACGCTGAACCGCCTCTGGGTTGGAAACATCGGCGGCCTTGACCGCTGCGCTTTTGGGCCGTAGAGCGAGTAACTCTTCGCTCAGACGCTCGGCATCGTGTCGCGTTTGCCCATCCCCCAAATCCGGGTGATTGATGATGACCTGAGAACCCGCTCGGTGCAAGGTCCGGGCGATCTCCGCGCCGATGCCCTGACTTGCGCCCGTCACTATCGCCACCTGGCCCGAGAGATCGATCTCGACTCCCATTGATTCACCTATCGATTCGACACGCGACTTCCCGAGGCTCAGTCCAACACGAGACCATGATCGGTAAGCCGGTAAGGGCGGATCTCGTCGCCGCATGCGCTTCCGCGATGCTTGGCAACGTAGAGTGCTCGGCCCATTCTTCCCGCTTCCCTCGTTCGTCCCATAAAAATAATGGTGTTCGCATTGGAGAAAATGTCTCCGCCGCTCAGCGGTTGCTCCATCAACTCATCAAGCATGACATGAGGGGTCGTGTAGAGGTAAAGACAACCAATTGACCGATGGTCATATCGATGTTTTTCGACGGACGGCCAGTTTTCGCGGAAGCGCTCGCGGAAGAGCTCGCGCGCGGCCCAATCGTCTTCTTTCCTAAAGATGTGATGATAGATGTACTCAAAGAATTCAAATTGGATTGAGTCGGCGAAACGTTCCGTGGGCTCGATTCCGTCGACGACGACGCGGCGGCAGCCACGCACGAATTGCTCGTAGAAGAAGGAAACGGACTTTCGCAACACACGGGACAGTTCCGACTTCCAAACATGCCAGTCGTCGGGTTCCAGGTCTCCCCGAGTGACCCGCCGGCCCGCTTTGGAGAAGGGATGGAAGTAGTGGCCCAAGGGGTGGTCGAAGTTCCAAACACTGTCAAGGTCGAGTGGGGTGTCAGCGCGATATGCGGAAAGGTCCCAGCCGAGCTGCTCTTTCGCGTACCCAGCGTGGTTCTGAGCGTCACCGCGGCTGGTTAGGTCGCAAATGACACCTCGACTCCCCTCAACCTTCAGTCCGGCATCCGCCCAACGCAGACCGAGTTGGGTCTTTCCGGCGCCCGTGGCGCCAGCGACAACGGTGAGCGTTCCTGGCAGAAGGCCTCCTCCCAGAAGTTGGTCGAGTGCTTCGATTCCGAAGGTTTGGCGATGACGCGGCATGGATAGGAGGCCTCAGCGGTCTTGAGTGTAAACAGGTTTTGCGCGGCAACAGGATCGGTGACCGAAAAGCGGTCGAGCCCGCCGATTTGATCAAGTTCGAGCAGTCGCGGTCCGAATTAAGCTGTGCAAGCCGCACCCTC
>Ga0182738_1004658_pt1 | contig 15057 bp, 6 predicted proteins | sample eDN5th30CBELigMG_FD_128876 | JGI IMG/M metagenome (GOLD analysis project Ga0182738, IMG submission 128876) | Enriched Miracle-Growth compost microbial communities from Emeryville, California, USA - eDNA 5th pass 30_C BE-Lig MG (version 2)... ... | reverse complement strand
TCTACATTATTTTGAGCAAGGCCTTGAAAGCCTTCATTGGAATATACGACTTCCCCTTCGACATTGATAACGGCAATCGAACTCGGATTCTTGTCAAGAATATGCTTATAGACTTTGTTCCATTCAGCCATGTCATTATTTCTCAGAAAATCCTTCCAACGAAACTGTGAGTGAGCATACATGAGAGCAAAATAGAAGAGTAGACTCGCAATATTCCGCAGGATAATCCAGGCGAGTGAATCTTTTTGGCCTTCAATAAGATAGCCTAACACCAAGCTGATATGATAGCAAGTAGGCACAACCATTCTCCAATACCAGATCGGCATACACATGGCACAAACTGTGAATAAAAAGCCAGAGCGAGAAGCACTCATGATTGCCGATGTCAAACTTTCAAGCTCATTTGTTTCAATGACAAAAAACATTCGACCGAGCTGGCCACACAAGGTTCCAAGTCCCAAGAGAATTCCAGCAAGAATATTGAGTTTAATATGGAGGCTGGTCTGATTCTTTGACTTGGAAACAAACTCTGAGAGTGAAAAGCAGATGATAGCAGTTACAATTGGCCACAATGTAAGGCTTATGACGTACAGGGCCTTGATCGACTTCTTTTTGGGGTTGAAAGCGTCAGTCAGCTCAAAGACAAAATCAATGGCGAAAATGACAACTATGGTAAGAAGCAAGAGCTTCCTGACATCCAGAGAGCTTTTCAAGTGGTTGCCAAAATAGACTTGATTCGGACTTTCTGTATGGAGCTCCACAAAGTTGGGCTTTACGTTCATTCTCTTTTAGAAAGTTGCACCTTGATTCAGAGATTCTCTACTAATTTTTAAAAGGAAAAAAAGTTTGAAAATGATTCGAATTATTCTTTAATATCCATTAATCTATTTCAAAGCTATAACAAAGAGCCTTTCTCACTTTAATTAAAATTTTTGATGAAATGGAAAATCATTCCCAAATCATTCTTCACATGAAAATGAGAAAAATTCTTTCTTGATCAATTCGAATGAGCAAATATAATAATAAACCAAGAGAATAAGGTGAATAAAAAATATATAAATAATTTTGGATTTATAAAGAAAGGTTAATTCAAGACATGAAAAAACTCACAGGAAGGCGAGTTTTGAAAATTTTTTTTGCAAGAAATTGATTTATTAACAAAATTTATGATTGAAGATAATTTGCCAAGATACTGCAAAGTTGATCTTTCAGGACTGGTTTATTGAGAACTTCTCTCATTCCGCATTTGATACATTCATCTAGTTTTTCTTTGGAACTAAAAGCGGTGCATCCAATGATTGGGATCATCGGGAGCTCTTGATTCTTCATCATCTGGTTGAGCTTTTTTGTGGCTTCAAATCCGTCCATTATTGGCATCTGGCAATCCATAAAGACAAGGTTATATTTAGAAGGGCTCGAAGATATTTTATCAAGAGCAGCTCGGCCATTAGAGGCAGATTCCACTTGAAGGTCATACTTCCGAAGGAGTGATTCTAGAACCAAAACATTGATGGCATCGTCGTCAACGACCAGGACTCTGAGATTCTTATAACTACTTTTAGGTCTTGGGGTTAATAGAGCGATACTGCTTTTATGCCTTGCTCTTAACTGGAAATTCTTTTTTATTTTAAAGTCGAATTTTTGGAGATTTGTATCCTCTTCGCCTTCTGCATTTTCGAGCTCTGGTGGAATGTCCAAGATGCTCAGGAGGGATCTGACGGCTGCAGTGAACCCATTGTTACAGTTGCGATTTTCTATCAGCTCTGCAAAGTCATCTTGATCCTCAATAGCCTGTTGGTCGACAACAAAAAATGAAAAGATAGAGCCTCCTTGATCATTCCTTGTGACGGTAATTGTTTCGCCAAAGTCAGGTCCAAGGACTTTTGCAAGCTTGTTTGCAACCTTTAAGCCGAGGCCGATGCCCTTGCTGCGCCTGGGCGACTCGTCAACATTAAGTATGGTCTGTTCCTTGAATAGTTTGGCCGTTTTATTGTGCGAGATCCCGATACCAGTATCAATTACCTTCATCTGGATCATTAAGGGAGATTTGTTGCAAAAAGTCGCTTCGAGGACAACTTTGCCCTGAATTGTGAACTTGAGAGCGTTTGTCAGGAGATTAAGCAAAACCTGGATTAACCTGTCATGATCGGTGCAGAACAATACGGGGATTTGAGGGTCAATGACTAACTCAAACATGATGTTTTTGATTTTGAAGGCGTATTCTAATAACTGTCTGCAGTATTTAAGAGTATCAGCGAAAGACCTGGTTTCGTATCGCGGGATTAGTTTGTCCTCTTGCGCCTGAGAATAGTCCAAGATATCATCTACCAGGTGAGAGAGCAGCCTGCCGCTTCGGAGTGCTGGCTGGAGCAAGCTTTCTTTGGCTTTTTGGGGAATGCTCTGGTCATCAAGAGCAGCCTGGAGAAGCCCAAGGTTTCCATTGAGCGGAGTTCTAAACTCATGGGAAACAGAAGCAAGCAACTTATCTTTGTAATCATTGGTATGTTCCAAAGAGACAATTAAATCTCTATGTGTGGTGTTGTTGATGACGAGAATGATCTTTTTATGTTCAATGATTGGGCAGATGGTAATTTCATAAGAGAAAGTGATGCCTTGAAGAGCTCGTTGCATTTTTGCGTCGAATGTGAGCTGTTCTTCAGTTTCGAGTTTGCCTTCAGTTAAAAAGTTCTTGTAGATATCAAGCAAGTCTTCCAAAGTGGAGAAGGTCAGGCTGTTCTCGCTAAAGGCCCTTCCGACATCAAACCTGAAGGAAGAAGGAAGCCTGGGGCTTCCAGCAAAATCCAGCAAGTTGTCATTTATATTTGAGTCTTCAATATTGGAGGGTTTTTTGGTTGACTGTAAATCAATCTTTCGGAGATAATCGGGTGGCACCTCGCGAACTTTGAGCTTGGAAACATTTCTGAAGAAAATGAGAGGATTATCTTTGGCAGTTTTTTTGAATTCTGAGTTTGAATAGATAATTTCTCCAGAGGCATCCATGACGGCAATGCAGCTTGGAGTTTTGTCAAGCACATCTGAATAGATTTTATTCCAAGCTTCTGTCTCGGTGCTCTTGACGAAAATCTGGTATCGGAACCATGAAGCTAGGAAGATGAATGCCGCAACATACACCAAACTCACAGCAAATCTTAAGCAGAGCCAGGTTCTTAACAAACCTGAGATGTTTGAAAATCCCACTATGAGTCCACCATACCCGCTGAGGACGAGAATCAACTTCAGATACCAGGTTGGGCCAACAAAATATGTCAATAGAGCTGAAAGAACGCAGTAGGACATACTGATTGTTACGAGAGCCCAGTCTTCAACATTGCCATCTCTGACAGCTGAGTGGGTGCTTTCCCAGACTGCCAAGAAGTTAAAGGTACTATAGAAGAGAACAGCAAGCGAATGGGAAAAGAGTTTGACTCTCGAGGAGCTCAAGAACTTGAGTTTTACAGGTTGACACATGTAAAGCACGTAAAAGAGGACAGCCCCGAAGAGAGCAACGTAGTTGAAAGGCCGATAAGGGGTTCGCTTCAGATCCTTGATGGCATATGGATAGATGATTAATTGTAAAAAGACTTCGATGATGATGATTCCAGAAAGTAAAAAAAGAATTGCCTTTTTCATCTTATTATTGCCTTCAAGGTGCTCCTGAGCAAAGAACTTGGCTTTTTCTTTTTTCGGGAGTTGGTGAAAATAATGCTTTTCTTGCATGTTGAGAAATTAGAGGCGAATTTTGGTAAAAATCGGGCAGATTTTAATTAAGCTTTAATAAAATAAGAGGGTACAAAATATCACCAGCGTTCGAGTTTATTTAAAAAGTATTCTTACTTAAAATAAACTGATTGAAAAAAACGACTCTCCTTTTTGGGCTCATGAAAAATGGACTCTTGGATGCTTTTCAGCTCTGAAACTGAGTTCTTTTTTATGAGATTTGAAGGAGAAGTGGAAACTTTTGGAAAACCCTTTTCATTTTATTTTCAATTTTGAAGCCCAAGTCGGAAAGAAAATAGTTATTTTGTTATGTTGAGTGGAGACATCAAGAATAAAGAAGATTATTGGAGTTTGTAAGGTGCAAACTCAAAAGGAAAACAAATGGTCGAGTGATTTTTTGTTTGATGGCTCATTAGATTTTAATTGATCAATCGGTGAGAGATAAAAGTTTATGGTAAATTTTTCAATCCTTTTTTATTAAATTTTATTCTCAAATTGCAGTCCTTTATCTCTAAAAGCCTTTTAATTGAGCCACACTGCTAATTAAGAGCCTAATCTTTGGCCATCTATATTCTTATGGAGACTTGAAAGAGATGAAATATTTATTGATTTGGCTCAGATGAGAGTTGATGGGTTCAAAACGATCCTTTGGACATACTGAATTTCAAAAGACTCCAGACTAAATCTTGTCACATGTGATTGAAAAAACTTCTCAATGTCAAAAGTAAGTTTAATTCATCGGCTTCTAATAATTCCTAGCCGTTTAAACCATCTTGAAAACTCTGAATTTTCCTCCTTGAATCATCCGGGTTTTTCTTGAGCTCAGACAAAGTCTTTCTTAAACGAGAGCGTGGGTCTTAGAAGGAAAGGTCAATATTACAATGTTCAGTATTTTGTCTTTTATTAAGACCCGATCAAATGTTATCAGAAACTAGCAAATGAGTTAAATATTAATTTCCAAAATTAGTAGTAGTAGTAGTAAGAGGCAAGTTTTTCAAAGTGGAAAAACTAAAAGAGCTGTTTTTAACTTGAGAATTTTTAGAGGAATTTGTCACTGTCTGGAGAACAATGAAAATCCTCCAGCAAGTCTCAAATCATGCAGGAGAAAACAACAGCTTCTCTAGCGGAGTTTAGAGAGATCCAAGAGGGATTTTTTGGGATTGAAATTTCCTTGTTTTTAAGATGCAGTCGAACTACCATGGAAATTAAAGTATTAAATTTTGATGGAAACATTCTGAGATGAAAATTTGGTTCAATCAATTTTAGCAGTTTTTTTTCTCTTGAAAATTCTGAATTTAACTTTTGAGGAAAATCTTTTTAAAAACAAGCCATTTTATGTTTCTGATTGTAAATGGAAGAATTTTGTCTCCAGTTTATTTCGTTTTCTTTCCAAGAAATCGAAAATATTGTGTTATTGAATTCATATCCCAAAAATGAAGAAAGAAAAAATATATTTTTCTTTCAAGATTCAAATTATATGATTTTAACATTAAAACTGAGAAAAAAAAACCTTTGGGAAAATAGTGTCTTGGTTTGTCAATGGCCAATTCGAGGAATTGAATTTTTTTTTTTTCTCCATAAAAGATAAACAAATCTTCAAAACGGTCGTTTATTAATTTTTTTTAATGACTTTGAAATTGATTCAATCTTTCAAACATGGAATAATCACATATTCACTTTTTCCAAACAAAACTCTCAAGACAAGCTTTTGTTTTTGAAACATCTTTCTGAAAAATTTTGTTGGCTCCATAAATAATATATTTGGATTGTCATCGGAATTTTCTACCGATATGTGTGAGTGAGAAAGGTATTTGACTTGTTTTATAAAAATCAACCTGGAAATTGGAGTTCTTATCTCAATATCAAGCCAATTCGTTTTAAAAAGTCTTTGTTGCAGAAGAGTTTCTATGATACCGAAAAAAGCTGATCTCATCATTTCCTGAGCAACTTTTATCGATATTGAAGAATGCATTCCCAAAGAGAGAATGACTGAATTTTTCTTGAAAATAATTTTCAAAGTTTTTCTCTTCTCGAATTCAGAAAATCAAATTTGAATCAGCGTCTCAGAATTGAAACAAAAACTTTCAAATGAGATTTGAAGGTAAAGTGACCTGGGAATATATATCCTCTTGAGGAGATCATTATGTGAAAAAAATATTGGGAAAAATGGGAGAAAAAAGTTTATTTCAAAAAATAAAGAGAGTGAATTCTTTTCTCACTTTTGGAAGACCACAGGACTTTCCAAAGAAAGAAAGAAAGAAAATAGTCTATTTTTAAATTTCCCTTGATGCTACATCAAGCTTGTTGCCGTATTTTTTTTCTCTCACATTAAAAATTAATTTTAGAGAGAGATAAAATCTTGAAAAGTAAATTCTGGCAAGAATTTTCAAGAGTTCTTTCATTATGAGAGTTAATTAGGAAAGCTTGTCTTTACTTAATTCACTCATTGGTCTCAGTGATTCTTATGATCTGGGTCTGAAATAAAAGGGACTTTCTCTTGGGGAAAAAATTCAATAAATCAACTTTTTGAATTCAAAAATTTTCTGACCATAAACGCTTTTCCTGGTTGAATCAATCATACTCAACAAACCTTTCCAAGATTTGAATATCATCTTGGCTTGTTCCAATTCGAGATTTGGGAATTGAAAAAGAGGAAAATAAACAAGCCATGGTTTCAGAATCAAAAATCTTTTTGAGACGAGATTGGATCTTTCTCTCTCGATGGATTCAAAAATCTGATTGCTGAATTACCGACTAGAAGAATTAGCATTCGTATTTTTAGAACTTTCGAATAGTACATAGGATAATTATTTATTATTAAACCTTGAAATTAGAGCATTATTCTCAATTCATAGAAAATCTTGAATAAAATTATTCCACCGAGTGCTTAACAAAATAAATGAGTCTTCAAGAACGTTTGACCTTGGCTGAAAGATTTAGCAACTTTGAAGCAAAACATAAAAGCACAATTTGCTACGTCTATGCTTTTGGTGCTGCAATTTCTTTTACCACAGTAAATTTCCTGGTAAAGAATTTACCAAACTTGACATCATCAGAGATCCTATTTTACCGATCAATTCAGTTGTTTGGAATGACTATGTTCATGATGGAAACTCAAAAAATGGAGTACCATTTTCCTGATACAAAAATTAATCGCTTGTTAATATCTCGTGGATTTGCAGGTTTGGTGGCAATGCTCTTGAATTTCTATGGCCTCAAACTTCTTCCACTATCAGAAGCTTCAGTAATTTCCCAAACTTCACCTGCTATTGTGGGGGTCTTTGCAACAATCTTTTTGAAAGAAAAGTATGAGCTGTCTCAGTTCTTGAGTGCTTTATTTTGCTTTTTTGGAGTCTTACTCGTGGCAAAGCCAGAATTTCTCTTCCAGTTGGACGAAGAGACAAGAGCTGAAAGCAATCTAAAGTTCGTTGGAGTGATAGCGCTTTTGACTGGAACCATATTTGTTGCGACAACACAAGTTCTCGTCAAGACAATTGGTGCCAAAACAAACGAAGGAGTGGTCACCCTCTATTTTGCAGCAATAGCAAGTATATTTTCGCCTTTAGCAGCGATGTATCAGGGATTTAATCCTTTTAACTTTCCAGATCTCATAATTCTGTTGTTGCTTGGTGTCTTTACCTTTACTGGACAAATGTGCAGAAACAAAGCTTATATTTTAGGAAACCCTGGAAAAGTGGCGATCGTACAATATTTTGGAATTATTTATTCGATGCTGTTAGATGTTTTCGTGCTTGACTCAAAATTGGATATTTATAGTGTCCTCGGGGCTCTGTGCATCTTTTCTACACTATTTGTATTTTTGTACAAAATAATCAAAAAAGAAAGAGAAAAACAGAACAAATAATTTATTGGTATGTGGTTTGCCTGTTTGTTTATTCATGAACACGAAAAAATTTTGAATTTTGGAAGATTCTCCAATTAAAAATTTAGTTGCCAAAATCTGAAAACAAAGGTACGTAATTGAATTTTTTAACAATAAAGCAGAGTCTATTTTCACAATACTTTTTTTCAGAGGATAGTGGATTTCCCACATCCTCAAGGCAGATAAGATCATACAGTATTCATAATGGCACAAATTATGATACTACAGTATGTTTTCATAGATACTATATAATGACTTGGCAATAAGTACGATAGAAGTCCTCTTCAAGAGGTCAGTTTAGAGGAAGAGAACCCTAAACATCATCCCTATGGAAGAAGTTTAAATTATTTATCTTCACTTTTTTTCCCCTCTCACAATTTAATTTCTTTAGATCAATCAAATCAAGCTCAATAAAATCTTTCATTCCATGATTTTCAAAAGAAAATAAGAAAATACTTGTTCTATTCTAATCTTGGTGGGGAAGAATTCTGATATTTTCGAAAAATATTTTCCTTTTTGAGTTTCCATTTTCCCAATTCGCATGAGATTAGGAAAAAGATGAAAATTTCCTTGGCAATTTTCCTCAGGGCCGGACTTATTTCTCTGAGAAATCTAAGAAAACTCAAAAGCGTCTTCTTCTTTCCCTTGAAATATTTGAGAATAAAAATTATTCATTCAGGATTTTTAATTCCAGTTAAGTGAGAATTAACTTTGATCAGATGGAGGTTGAAGAAGGATTGCATCCTCTTGTTGAACAAGCTGAAAAAGCTGGGGAAAATGGATTATATAGAGAAGCTTTGGAGCATTATGAGAGAGCATTAGAAACAAGGCGTTCTGACTTGGATTCAAGTAGTTTGCTTCGTCATAAGGGCCGAATGCATTTGAAATTGTGCGAATTGACTCCTGCATACGATTGTTTCAAACAAAGCTTGGCAGTCAAGGAAGCTGAGGTTGGGAGCGATCAGCATAGAGCATTAGTTCCAATTCTCTGTGATTTCGGGCGAGCTGCCATTGCACTTGCAAAATATAAAGAAGGCTTAGAGGTTTCAGAAAAGTGTTTGGAGATTCTGCGAGGAAACCAGGAGGAGTTGAGTTTAGATGCTGCAAGGACTTTTCTGAATTTTGCAATTCTCGAGCAGCAGCATTCCAGAGAAAGTAAGGCACTAGAATTTGCGAATAAAGCTATCGAAATCAACTCAAAACAGCTCAGTGAAGACCACTTTGACAATGTTGATGCATATGGCGTGAGAGCTGATATTTATTTCTCTCTTTGCAAAAATGAAGAGGCAAAGAGCGATTGCGAGAGAAGCCTCAAAATTATTGACTCTAGTAAAGGCAAGGATTTTGCTGAGAATGCACGTTTTTATAATGGTATTGGAAACTTACACGCAAGGACTTTAAAATTCGATGAAGCCTTAGTTGCATATAATAAATCTCTTGAGATTGCCCTGAAGAGCTTTGGGCAGAACCATATTGAAGTGGCAGAATCGTATTCGGGGATAGCAATAACTTACTTGGCGAGTGAGCAGTTAAAAAAAGCTGAAAAGAACTTTCAGCTGACTCTTGATATCTATGAGAAAATTTTTGAAAGCACACACCCGATGATGTATTCACCAATTTTATGGCTTGGCAATTTATATACAAGCCAAAAAAAGTTTAAAAAAGCCAAGCAGTCATTCGAGATAGTTTTAGAGTTGGGAAGAAACAACTTTGGAGAAAAGCATTCGATAACAGCCTCCGGTTACATGGGTCTTGCAGAGATCATGGCTGAGAAGGGAAACTACACCCGCTCACTCGATTCTTATCAAAGAGCTCTTGCTATTTACTTAGATCTTTATGGAGAGCAGCATAAGTGTGTGCAAGAAATATATTCTGATTTGGGCAGTGTTCACCAAAGGTTAGGGGACTATGAGAAAGCAATCCAAGTCCTCAATAAAGCAATTGAACTCTGCAAAATGGGTCATAAAGGCGAAGATCCTGATATTGCAGTTAATTACAGGAAACTTGCTGATATATATCACTCTCTCGAAGATCATGACAAACTGCTAGAATATGAAAAGAAAGCGCATCAAGTCATAAAAAAGTTTTATGGTAAAAGCCATGAAAATACAATCGAATCCTACCAAGAGAGCATCTACTGGTACACACAGATTGGTCTGAATGACAAAGCCTTGAAGAAAGCAAACAAGATTCTTGAACTGGTCGTGAAAGCCTATGGGAAAGACCATCGCTTAAATATTCGTACTTACGAGCTGATTGGGGATTTAAAACAAGAAGAACGCAACTACACAGAATCTGTACAGGCCTATATGCAGAGCCTCAAAATTCGAGACAAGATGCAGGATCAAGACTTTGAGCAAATCGGAAAGTTATATTTGATTCTTTCAGACTCATTTACCAAACAAAATGATTGGAGAAACGCCCATCGATTTGCTCATAAAAGCTATCAATCACAAATTTTGGCATTTGAAAAGGATGCCCCCGAAGTATTTGAAGTTGGACGGTACGCCGAAATTGTCGAAAAACAGGCTGCCAGAGTCAAGTATGAGCCCTTTGATTCCCATGGTATATGATCCTGAGAATTTATCGTACGTGCGTGTTTGTAAGAATTTCAAGAAAACATATGTTAATATGTAGTCATCAGAGTCTGAGTCAGACTTTATCATTTGATTCAATGTTCGTATTTATAATGAAATGCTTGGAGAATGAATCTTTAAATCCAGAAGAAAAAAAAAGAGAAACATATTTTTAATTTTTCGACAATTAAGAGGCTTTTGTTCGTTCTTTCGTACAGCTTTAAAATTTAAACATTTTGAAATTAAATTTTTAATGAGTGAACTTGAAAGGGTTTTTCTCTGATTGGAAAGATATTGACGGATCTGTTTCAATTTAAGGACTTCAAAAGATCCAGGGGTGTTTCCAATGAGTTGATTAGAGGTTATTTTCATGAGAAAAAAAGTCAAAGTCTGAACGAATTTGAATCAAAAGTTTATAAAAAGCACCGTTTTAATTTGAGAATGGGGAAAATAGTTTTGAAGGATTGGTCGTTTTTTATTCATTTTAGTTGTGATTAATTGCCCAAACTAAAATTTAAGTAAAAGAAGTTTATCATACATACAACTTGATTTCAATGGAATCTTTGTGACCAAAACAATCCTCAAAAGCCACATTCCAAAAGGAAGATGGATTACTGAGTGAAAATCAGAATTTCTCCAAAATCTAGTTTAATGCTAAAAATATGATGGTGGTAAAAAATCTGATTTCTTTATTTTGAAAGTTTTATTTTCTTTTAAATATCAACCCTCTTTTCTCTCAAAATAGGATGACAGTGAATAACAATGAGGCAAAAAAGATGCTTGAATTTGCTTTTAAAAATCAAACTTCTTTCTTGACAAGACTACTTGTACTTTCAAGGCAAGAAAAGTGCCATTATTTGCTTGAATTGGCAATTCTATTTATTGAATATGCCCAGCTTGTTTCACAGAGCATACTTGCTGCAAATTCTGCTTATTCAAGTTCAGACACTGCTTCTTCTCCAGTGTTTAACTTTGTTGTGGCGATTTCCAAGGTCTGGATTCCAGGAAATCTTTTGTTGTTGAGCGAAGATAGGACACTTGATAGAGTTCTGGTCTGCATTTCCCTGAGCTATGTCATTTTGAAGTGGGCACTGTTTGGCTACATTTGCTATATTGCTCTTGGGAAGAGCAAAGGATCAGAGCTTTTAATTCGAACATGGAAGTTTTTTGTGAAGATTCAGATCCGTGTGATGTGCTGCTTGATCAACTCTGTCTGGAGGAGAGCATTTACCTTTGCTGTGCACTATGGAATCCGAAATGAGGCGCTAAAGGGCGCGGGAGTGTTGAGTCTGATGGGGATTTTATATTTTGGGGAAGTTTTGCTGTCAATATTTTGCCTTATCAAAATGCCCTACATCCTTCCGAGCAAGAAATTCTTGGCAGCCAAACATAATAAGCTGGAGATGATCACCTTGGCTCAGAAATTAGTACTTCAAGTGTTTGCAGTAATCTTTAAGGTGCAAACATCATGCTTTCTTTGGATTTTCACAATAACATCAATTGTTTTCAGCGCGATCCGGGATTTTACCTTTTGTAGGAGTTTGCCTTTGTATAATTTCAAAGCCCTGGCTTGGCAAGCCCAATTTTTGATTGCAGTGACCTGTTTAAACATCACAAATATCATCCAGTTAATCATATATCTGACTGGGATTGTTCCATTCAGAAGAGATTCTGTGATTGTGATATGGCTGATCCTTGCTTTATTTGGCATGAAGATTGCAAACTCTTATATATACAGAATTGCCAACAAGTTGGCTGATGAAAAGTCTGATTACTCGCCAGATATTTTATTGAACAAGGTTAGGATGATTAAAAACCTGATGGAGGAATCAAGTTTTAATGCTCTTGCGAGTCGCTACAAATGGAGTTTTCTTTTGAATGCGATATTTATTCGGAGCATAGACAAGGAGTCTGGTGAAGTAGTCAAAAGCTGTATAGATATTGATGCGGAAAAAACCAAAGCTTGGCTTAATAAACGGTGTCTCGCATACTTGGAAGAACTGAGCTCGAGGTTTCCAGAGAATGAGCAGATTAAGCTTTATTTATCATATTACTATATGAAGAAGGCCAAGTTTTACGGTTTGGGATTAAATATCTTGAATAAACTGAAATCATCTTCTTCATCAGATATTTCAATAAACGCCTGTTTGCTATTATACGACTCTCAATTAAAAATTGAGCAGATCTACAAGGGAGGAGATTCAAAAATTGACTTGTTTTCATATGTGGAGAACTTGGCACTTGTCGAGGATGTGAAGAGTCAGATCGTGAAACAAGCGGTTTTGCAAATTGAATATTATCAGGAAATTGGTGAGAGACACCCAAAATTACAAAAGATATCTGAATGTGGTCAAAAGATCGATAAACTGAGGCTGGTAATAGCAAAGAAAGCTAAAAATATGTTTGAGAAGATTCCAGATTATTATGTTGAGCCTCTTTTAATCTACGCTCAATACTGTTTGGACCTAAACCATTCAGTTGAGGAATTTTTTAAATATGTGGAAAGCTTTGAAAAAAAGTCTTGGAAGTACCAGAAATTTTTTCAAGAGGATAAATTGATCGAAGAGAATCTTTATGATAAGAATAATGGATTCATGCTATTTTCATGCGAAAAAGGGAAGGAGGGACAGTTTTTTGTGTGTTCGAGTTCTGTGAAGGAGAACTTTGGGCGAAATATATGTGGAGGAAACGTGATTGATTTGATTATACCGATAGCAAGGCCATATTTCAGACTGGCTCAAAGGCAAATCTACGAGGAATCAAACCATGCTCTTTTGGATCAAGTAGTCTTGGAAACCTTTACAACAATTTTGAGAAATTTGTGGTGCCAGTTTATTATTACAGAAATGTTTTTCCCTTTTTAAATCAGGGTCTTTATTTGTTTGGTGTTGTGCGACAGTTTGCCTCAAAAAAGGAAGTTATTATGACAAATTCCTCGGGCACTATTGAGTATTTTAGTCAAAGAATCGGAGACAAATTGAATTTATTTCAAGGAGAAGATGTAAATATTGCCTCTTTATGTGCGAGCCTTGGCCCTGTTGATCAGGCTTTCAATATTGTCTTTCAAGATGAGTTCAAGAGCAGCGAAATGACTCTAGAAGAAGCTCAAGAGATTACAGCTTTGTATAGTTCTAAAGGGAAAATTCTAAAGCTGACTCCTTTTACAATAAAGACTGTGACAGAGACAGAGAATTTTTTGTATCTTTGTCAAGTGGAATTTCGATTTTATGGCAAGACATTTGTGAAGATTTACAACTTCAGCAAGAGTATTATAGACAGTAGTGAATCTCAAATGTCTGATCAGATTCCAAAAAAGGTGATTTACAAAAACCGAAAAAATGTCAAAGTTTTTCAAGACTTTTCTTTAGTCCCCACAGAAAAGAAGAAGAATGATTCTTCGCCAATAATGAAATACCCTGTCATTGAAACTGTCGAAAATTATACACAGGAACAAGATCTATTTTCTCAGAGGAGTCTTTTGAGTCATCATACAATCCCAAATGAAGTTGAAGAAATCAATCATCATCATGAGACTGACATAAAACAAGCAACTGTCATAGTTTTGGACAAGTTTGAGACAGATTCTGATCAAGAGGAGAAAGCTAGTAGTCACAATGGAAATTGGACGGACTCTGTATTGCACGAAATCAAGAGTGACGTTAAAGGCGTGCATGAAAAAGGGTTTGAGAAAGCTATATTAACTAAATATTATCCATTTTTTTACAGGATTCTGAGAGCTATTTTATACCTTAGCTTTGGAGCGATAATCATAATCCAAGCGATTTCTGCCTCAAATGTGAAAAGTGGAATGGGCGTTCTCAAAGCCTATAAGGATGTGACAAGTGCAGCTGAGGTGCGAAATACAAACATGATGCTTTCACAGAGAAAAGTTTTTATTTTGTATAGTTTTGCAATCGATAGAATAAATAGAGATGACTTGACCTCATTTTTTGATTATGAAGTTACAACTTTTCATTTGCGCCTGAATTTAGAAGATTTGGTCCAAAGCAATAACGCATTGGTACAAGCTACAAACTTACTGAAAACTGCTGCCGATCGAGAAAAGCTATTTGAGAAAAATGTGAGACTCTTTTACACTGACTTTAACGAGAAACCAGAAGTATTCTCCGATGTCACGAGTTTCCAAGCTCTTTCTGACATTGTGCAGGCCGGGCTCTTGATAACAAAGAACTCTTATGAAGCTCGAGGAACATCGATCCCAAGCTTGACCTTTTTCATCAGGAATGCAATGAATGATCTATTCCTGGAAGGAGAGCATATTGCAGATTTATTTTTTGAGTCGTCGAAAAAGCAGTATGATGCATCATTGGAAAGTAGTTTGACAATCTCCTTTGTTTCGTTTATTTTGGTTGGTTTTGTTTTTATGGTGTACACGGTGGTGCTTGTTTGGCAGTATAAAGAAGAAGAGAATCTCATGGTTGGACTCATCAGAACAAGCAAGAGCTTGATTAAAGAGAGCCAACACAAAGCTCAAATTCTCAAGAGAAGGATTGAAGGAGATGATTCTTTTGATAATGTGGGCAAAGCCTTTAGCAACAAGAATATGAAGCTGGAAAAAAACAAAATAGGAAGCCAGACTCCCAACACTCAAGGCTTATCACGAAAGTACCAGATTAATTTGGTAGCTTTGTTCGCAGCATTAATGTTGATTACTATCTGCATTATCGTGAGTACAGTCTTATTTCGGATGTTTTATCAAGATCTAATGGAGAAACAGACTCAAATCTATCTTTCTGACAAACTGAAGCGAAGATATAACTTTGTAGTAACGGCATTTTTAGCTTTTCCTGCTTACAACGGGACTTCCTTGTTGCGAGATAAGCCTGTTTTAACGAGTATTTTGGAGGGGATCCAAGATGT
>Ga0182738_1004657_pt1 | contig 15063 bp, 13 predicted proteins | sample eDN5th30CBELigMG_FD_128876 | JGI IMG/M metagenome (GOLD analysis project Ga0182738, IMG submission 128876) | Enriched Miracle-Growth compost microbial communities from Emeryville, California, USA - eDNA 5th pass 30_C BE-Lig MG (version 2)... ... | reverse complement strand
TCCTCTTCTAGAGGTCTTTTGTAAGTTATTTGATGTGACAAAAAACTCTCAACTCTTCAAATTTAAACCTTCATTATTTTGATATCAAAATATTATTTTAGTTTTTTCCCGGTCTTGGCCTCGTTGAACAATATAAATGAAGTGAGACAGCTGTTTGATTCAGAAGACTTCTGAATTAGCATGACTTTTATTGAAAAAAATTCTCTAATATTACTTGCTTTTTTTTATTGCAGTTTGATATCAGAAGAAATAAACATATTCATTTTCATTCCTTATGAAAGAATCACAACTTTAAATAACTTTAATTTCATATCAAAATATAGCGAGTAAATCCCTCTCGCCTCAATTCCATCCTAGCTATTATTGGTAGAAGGGCTGGATGATGGCATTCTTTCTCTCAAAGTCAGTGACCTTGGTTCTGATGGTGAAATAAGAAACAACTGGTCTATGATCTGATGATTTATCTTCTCTTCTGTTGTAGAATGCTTGATAGATCTCTCCGTCCTTACTATGATACAAAACTCTATCAGTCCTATTTAAATGGAATTAATATCACTCAAGAACCTTTCAAGATACCATGCAGGAGGTCTTCTTTTGCTGGAAGTATCATAAGCATCAGAATTCTTGTCATATTTATAAGTAGGTAAGAATGCGATTGCTCCTTCTTTGTATGCACCAAGAAATTCATGAGTCTCTCTTGCTTGAACAAGTTCATCTTCACCTAAAAGCCACCCAAACATGTGTTCAGCTTCCTTTGTGTTTCCTTCGGCAAGGAAACCGTGATATCTGTCGAGGATTCCCCGAACGTCTTCATTGATGCAAGTTAATCTAAAGTTCAAATCTCCATAGAAAAATGTATAATCAGCATTCAGCACTTTCTCGTCTTGTTTAGTTGAAAGAACTCCAGTTTGATGGAAGGCTCTCTGATGGATATCAGTGACGTTAGTCAGACGAATCTCATTTTGCTTATTTCCAGCTTCCAAATGTGAATTTATGAAACAAACAGTGCTCTCATCAACATTGAATCTGATTGCGATTCCTCCTTTGTTTCCCAAGGTTCCAGAAAGTCCTGTCTTGATGGTATCAGCATTGATACAGGAAATTCTGTCCTTCAAGTCTCTTCTGATAAAAATCAAAGAAAGGATTCCCACAAGGCTTTCCTTGCATAACAAAATGTAGTCTCCAAATTGAGCGAGATTGTTCAAGATGCAATCCTTCCAAAGAAGATCGGCAGAGGTACCTGAACCAACGACAACGTTTGAAGCAGTGAGCTCAATATACTCTTGTAATCCGAATGCCAAGATATCAGGGTAATGTTGTCCTTCAAAATTAAGGAGCTCTGCTAGGACATAGTCTTTAGTTGGAACAAAGCCACCCACATTCCAGGTTGCCACGAAAATATTCAAAGGATAAAAGCTGGTAAATTGTGCTTGGTTTTGTTTCAAAGCTTCGTTAATCAAATTCTGTAAAGTACTGGTACTTGCAGGATGGTTATTTGTTAACAAAGTAACAGCATCGTGTCTTTGGGGTTCTTCCAAAGTTCCCAAACTGCTGGCACCCTTGCTGGCTCCGGAATCAAGAATATCGAACCAGCTTTTTTGTTTACTCTTTGAGCCGAAATTCTGTGCGGCTAAAGCTCCTGCATAATGTAAACTCAAAGCATCTCCATTATCAGCCCATAAATCCTTGAATGCAACTAAAAGAGGATGATTTTGTTTGGGATTCTCAACATCAAATTGGACAACGGGATCTTGAGTAAATTCTGTTGCTAATTCTATTCCCAAATTTTTCAACTACAAAATTTTATTTAATTCATTGAATAAGACAGCTTTACTTGAACATTTAAAATTGCAACTCCAAGCTTTGCTTGAATATAATTAGTACGATCAAGTCCATCAACACAACTTGTTCTTATCACACCTCTCTGGGCAAGTTTGACTTGTCTATTAGTGAGATCCTCAGCATAGAAAGCCATATTTTCAAGGACAGGCCTTAACTTTTGGATAAAAATGTTGATTTTATCCAGTTTTCCAGTTTTAACAACATTCACATAATCAAAAAATTCATATCTTATCCTTTTGAATTCATTTCCTTTCATCAAATTCTCATAAACATCTGTTAATAGTTGTTCATCTCTCTTTGTGCTCGTCATTAAATTCACACACAACACATAACTCCAATCATTATCCAAAAGTTTTAAATGCTCAATAAATGCTTGGTTTGTAAACTCAACGCTTCTTGTGGGCCTTAGCTGTGTTGCCATTGCCATGGTTGCTGCTGTTCCCAAGAAGAACACAGGAGGATTTCCTCTTAATTGAATATGAGAGCATGAATACCCATTTATAACCACGATTTGCTCTGTCTCAACATAGTTTGCCACATTTCCTTGATCATCAAGGCCACGAGCATTTGAGCGAGTTCCGCCTCTAATCCAACTTCTTCTTGAAATCAAGTAACATTCAACGGGCTTCTTTTGTACAGTCACATTAATTTTGCCAACAAATCCCTTGAAGAGTTGAGATTAAACAAAGCAATAGGAATTGTACTTGGATTAAAGGTAATTGCCATTGAATTCCAACTCCAAAATTATTCAATTCTTTGCAGAGATGATAATTCCACATGAACCTGTTGTCGGTGGGGAAATTATTAGCTCTCTTATATTTTGAGATAGTCAAGTCATAAATATATGAGAAATAGAATCCTTGTGTAAGTAGCTAATGTGAGGATTAGCTGAAGAATAATTCCAATGAAAACCTTTCTCAGATTTACAATGAGACCAATCAATTCTTTGCCTTTTTCTGAACTGAAAAATTCATCATCTTGCTGAACTGGAACGAAGCTGACTGAGGTAATTGTGAAAATTCCACAATTATCAAGGACACAGACTTGTTGAACTTCATCAACAAGGACCAAGAATAATCTATCAAAGATGCTTGTCATCCCCAAGAATGCGCTATAACTCTTTTTAAAGTCAAAAGGTGCTGCAAAAGTATCTTGGAACCCTATTTGATAAAGATTAATTTCTCCTTCAATTTCTCTCATTTACCAATCTCCTTTGGCTTTCCAGTTTTGATATCAATTAAGAGTCGAGATTGGATATAAGTATGTCTATTGGGCTCGATCTAAGGATTAAAAGTCTGAGATCCGAGTAACAAGAAATATTTATACGACAAAAATATCATTATTTCCAGAAACGGTGATGGCTTCAATGTTTAAAGGTTTGCCACCTTTAATTTCTTCATTGAAGGCAATTTCATGAAGACCCAGGCTGGGAGTAGGTGTTCCGCCAACGTTTTGTTGTTCCATAGTCAGGGGATATTCGGTTTAAAACGAATTATCAAAGTTAATTTTTAGATCTTATAAGGAAAATAATAATAAATGTCTTGTCACTCTCGGACGAATTGTTTTGTTGAAATATTGGATTGTAAAAATCCTCATCACCCATTTCAAAATTAATCATTCAGGATACATACTTTATGGAGTATTTTTGTTATTTCTAAATTTATTACTCATTAAAGCCATATAAAATCCTTGTTTCAAGTCTTCTTCAATTTTTTCTTGGCTATGATGATTATCAAATTGGCGAAGCATTTCTTGAACTTTTGGAGCTTCATTATTTGCCAAAATATGATCTTTAAAATTAATCAAGATCTTCGCTAGTGAAGTCGTCAACTTAGGTACGTAGTAATCAGGCACCTCCATACAACTTCGAAGTTTCTTTGTCAAATATACTTCATTTTCACACAAAATATCCATTATTTCTCCCATTCTTTTTGATAAAATCCCATATAAAACATCATAAATCTCCTTTTCTCTCTCTAGAAATTCTTCAGGTTCCAAGGAGAGATTAACGAAGATGAGAATTTGTAAGGTTGAAGGAACGACTATTCCTGCTGGGATAATTTGATAACAATCTGCCATTGTCTTTATTTTTCCAAACCTAACTCCAGCAGGCGCCACAATTTTGAGATTCCATCGTTCTTCAAATAATTTGCAAAGAATATTTTTCAATAAACTATTCACAATATTCTTGAACCCTATTTCAGCACCTGATGATAATAAAGGTCTTCGATCCTGATAAACAACGGTTAAAATATTATGACTCCCTTTGTGATTCTTGGCATTGCGATCGAGATAGAGTCCAGAAATTATATCCAAAGCAGCAAGATTCTCCCCAAATAGACTGTTTTCTTTTAGATTAAATTCAGTTTTGAAAGACACGAGGCTATCTTGGATTGTTTGGAGATTCATGAAATATTCTTGTGTTTCAAAATAACACTCCTGGCTACTTCGATAGCCAAACGAATAGAACGTCTCTTCCATTAGTGCTTCTGTTTCAATATTAATTGGAAAGCGAGCAAAAGGACAACTCAAAGCTTTCACAAAATCTGAAATCTCCGGGTTGTTTACGAGAAATCCTAGGGCTTCAAGGATGTCCAACGGTACATAGCGGGCCTTAAATTTGATGTGACCATTAAAAGTAGTCCAAATCTTGAGGATTTCAACAATCAAGCTAAAGTTGAATTGTTCATCAAGCTCAAAAAGAACAAAGAAAAAATTTCCACGATTCCATTGACAGTCCAAAAATGCTTTCTGATCTTGCGTCAAAAAAATTTCTTCAATGAAACCAAAATCCATACTGTCAATTTCTTTCTTCACCAACAATATGTGTTGACTCAGGAGAAACTTTATTAAAGCGTATTTCTCAAGCATTGAAATAAAACTTTCGTGATTGTCTAAGCCTGTGGTATTGTTATCATAATATTTGAGCAAGAGAATTTGATTTTTGGAGCCTCCTAACGGGAAGAGAAGTTTCAAGTCAAGAGATAAAGAATTGCCCAGGGAATTTTGAAGAGACTTGTAATTCTTGTGGACTTGAAACTCGAGCTCAATTTCTCTTTGACTGAGACTCCAATTATGAAAGAAGGCTTTTTGACTTGCTGTGAGAAGGTCTTGAAGGCAATTAATATACGACATTTGGAAAATTATATTTTATCATGTCATTGCGTTGCTTTTATTTGAGTTCAGAAAAGCTCATTTTGAAGTTGCCAGTTTTCAGTGAAAACGTAAAAGATTTTCGTTTTTGTCAAATATCACAGGGAAATTAAATTAATCTGATATCTGGTATCTGATATCAAACAAACAACTTCTTCAGATTTTTTTTAAGCTTATTTTTCCATGGATTTTTGGACGTTTGTCCTCTTACAAATCTTTGTTTTTGAGAAAATTTCCTTTTACCTTCTTATGAATTTCCCTCAGTTTCGTCACAATAAAGTCCTTTATTAATTAACAAAAATTCTGCACTTTCTTTCTGAATAAACCAAAACTAAGTAGAAAGAAGAACAAGAGGAGATTTGCATTTCACTCGCCAATTTATCTAAAAATTCATGGGAAGAAACAATTGATCATCTATTTTAAATGGAGAAATATTTGTGAAATTATATGCATTAGGGATTTGTGGTTGCTTTATATCAATTTTTACATTGGATCTAAGCATTCTTAGCTATGACTCAAATTAATTCCTTTAAAATATATTAATCATATTTGATTCACAGGCAATCTTAGACGAAAATGGTTAAGTCCGACCCCACTCTTAGAATGAACGTACCCAAGCCTCTCGCCGCCATCATCTTATCCCTTTCATAGGTCCACCAATACTTGGTGACTGGCAGAAGAATCCCCACCGAAAAGGCCCCCGAATCTGAAATCATTGCCATGAGAGTCTTCGCCCCCAACGAAGTCATTGCTAGATCCAAGTTCTGGTATGTGCGCTCCGTTGCCATCATTTAACCCAGGGTAGGTTCCAAACTAGAAGACAAAACAAGCTTAAGAGAGCTCAAGGTGAAATCCTCTCCGTCAGCGAAGTAAATCTATTTATCTAAAGGCCAGGGGTGTTAATTTAAGCTATAGATCTTCGAAAGAAACCAAAGAACCGTTAAAACTTACGCCATCGCTTTCAGATACCAATCTAGAACTGCTGTTCACAACATGTACAAGGAATTCAGAGACGTCTCCTTGAACGGTGCTATCTCTCAACTCTGTACGTACTTTCCAAACCCTCGAATCACCATGGGTTTTTCGTTTTCAGCCTCTAATGTTGAATAGACATCGATATGAGTGGTAAACACAGAGCCAGACACGATACCATCCACATCTTGAGAACCTCCATCATCACCAAGGCTGATGATATCAGAAGACCCCTCAGCGCTGCTTACAGAGTAATTTACAAGCCTAACTATCAAGATATTTACGATTTTTATAGGACTCTCAACTCAAGTTCCCCATCGTCAAGGTCCTCCCCAGATCTTCCGAAAGAAGATTCAGAAGCGTTTTCAAGGCCAACAGACCTTCCACCGTCAGAAAGTAAAATGATCTGCTCGTTGTTCTTTATACGGGGGGATATAGAGTACCCACTATCTGTGAATTCTATAAAAATCGTATGTACCACCAGTGATAAAATACCTGAAAACATTGTGACTTTGACCATCTAGATCATGCATTAGCTAAATCTTGTGTCATGGATTTCAATTAAGGACTTTTAGAAAATTCGCAATCCTAAGTGGATATTTTATACCTTTAAGATACCCTTAAAACATGCACAATCCCCCATATCCTAATTCTCCTTTTTATTTAATGCACTCCTCACACTCTGACAAGTTTTTTTGGACGGAATATCCCAGAGTTTCTTCAAAAAAACATGCAAAAAACAGCTGAATTTCTCGACGCTCGTTTTTCCCCTTTAGATTTAATGTGAGGCTTTAAACCCCAAAGATTTTAATTAAATTTTCCCCAATTAATTTTTCTGCCTTTACTTTAAAACCTTTTATTTTAATCTTTATCACATGAGAATAGATTCCAGAAAGAATGTCATGTTTTTTCCAAATTATTCCCTGAAAAATTTTTTCTCTTCAAGTCTTTTCTTCCCAAAAAAATTCAGTTCCATTTATTTCACAAAGTCTTTGTTCAGATATTTTTTTCTCATAAAATTTTTTTTGAGCATTCATCTCGCATTTTGGAATTTTTTTCCAAAAAATTCTTTCCTTGCCCTAATATTTACATATTCACAATAAAAAAACACATATCTTTTATTTATTTAAAATAAATACTATGAAGACAAAACTTTACTTTTTTTCTCTCACAAAAAATATCTTTCATATCTCATTTTCTCTCAAAACTATCCTCACCTAAACGTTTGACAAATCTCTCAGTCATGCAACAAACACAAATACTCCCTTGCTGTTTTAAATATTTGCTTGATACCAAACAGATACAAAAATCTTTATGAAAAATTATTCAGTTAAAAATAAATCAAATTGCTTCAAAAAAGTTCCGAGGACTTTCTAGCTGTTATAAAATTCTATGCATTCAAGTCCTTTGTCCAAAAGAAACGAAAACATCTCCTGCCAAAGTCAAAACCTCATCACTTAGCTCCTCTAATTTATAAATAGGTACTCCTGTTGATGAATTCAGTCTATCATTAACCAAAATTGCTTCCAAAATCCAAGAGTTGCAAAGTGAACTGATTAATTTCACGGCCAAGTTTAATAAAGACCCAGACTACCAAAAAGAAAAACTGAATCGAACTCAGCCTCCCTCTTCAAAACTTCGAAATGAACTTTTTGCCGAAAAAAGCAAAGAAACTCTACATAATAAAAATGTTGCATCATTCAATTCAAAAAATTCAATCACCGCCTATCAAACCTTGCGAGACGAGTCCGTTGATATTTCACTACTAAACTTCTCAACCCGGCCAGTTCTGACCATACGAGAACCCACTCAATCTGATGAACATGTCTATGATTGTATTACATCGGATATTCTCCAAAAATTAAAAATCATTTTCAAACACTACGGCAGAGCTGGTGATAAAAGCTCTACAACACCCCTTAAACTCTCCAAATATCGAAAAATGATCAACGACTGTCCTGGTCTTGTTGATTATTCAATGACTTTGGAAAACTTGGAACTTTATTTTATGAGTTTTAATAAATGTAAAAACGGGCTAGATTTTGAAGCTTTTTTGGAGCTACTCATCAAAATCTCATCTCAGAAATATTTACATTTGCATTATACGAATAAAGAAGCTCTCCAATGCCTCTTAGAAAACTATATCTTGCCTTTATATGATCAAATTTCGACAACATCATCAAATGGTATTTCAGATATTACCGCAGATTTGGGAGAAAAAACAAATGAAGATATTATAACTGTCTTCAAGGCTGTCTATCCAGTTTTAATAAGAATCTACAAAGAATATTTTGCGTGGGAAAATAAGCGTGTGGATAAAATTAACATATTAAAGCCAAAAAGTGAAGAAGGATTTTGGGCTTTTCTCAAAGATTTCGAAATCTATCCTGGTATCATCACCAAATCACGAGCAAACAGTCTTTGGTCTCAAAGTTTGGATGATATTCCTGGTGGTTTATTTGACTACAAGAATCATACCTCAGAAAATTACTCATGGCTTCGAGCAAAAGATGTGGGAATATTGTTTAAATTCACCAAGTTTTGTGAAGTTCTTGTCAAAATCTCTTTCTACATCAATCAAAAGCAACCTGACAAAAATTATGATCAAGTCAAGCAGTTTATATTGTTCTTGGAAAGAATGGAATTCTCGCGTGGAATGGCAACATTTGCTAAACAAGGACAACGCTTCATTCCAAAACATATCCTTGAAAAAGTAACTATTTATATAGATTATCTTCTCTAATCAGATTTTCTAGGCAGTAGTAACTCAAACGGCAGAGAATGAAACAATAATCATTGATGATGATCAAATCAGTGAGATTGCCAAATACAGCTCAATTATCAGTTTACCCTCAAAAATCAATTTCTAATAGCGCACACTCAATTTTTCATTTCATTTTTGATGTTCTCAGTGTCGACGAATATTTTTTTCCATTGGAGAATTTTTTCACTGACAAAATTTTTGGATTGTATTTTTATGAAAAATCTCTTGTAAATTTACATTTTTCATAAATTAAAATTGATTGATGTCTCTCAACAAACTTTCGTCACCGCAGCATCGGAATCTCTCCATCCTTCCATCTTTTCTCTGATCCTCAACTCATCATAAAACTTTCCACCTTTCTTCAAAAAATATCCTTTTCATGTCGAAAAAATTTCACCTTTCACCTTTATCTTTGCTTGTTGAACTCCAACCCCTATGAGTCTGCAACTCATCGCAGCAAGTTACCCATCACCAGGGAAAACCATAAATGTTAAATCAATTCGAAGAAAGTGATTTACAAATCTCAATCCCAATAGAGAGTAATTTTTACACCAAAAACTAAATTTCCCAAAAAGTAATTGCTCAAGTATTTATTGGAATACTCGGATTCAAGGGTTGGATTGAGCTTTTATTTGCAGAAATAAATCATTATAGAATTTTTTAAAGAAATTGACCAATCAGAAGCAAGATTCCACAGAGTAATTAAATTAATACACTTCAAATCAATGTTTAAATATTTGAACTAAATCTGGCACGAAAATAACTGATAATAAATAGTTCAAAACCAAAACTCCCGCACTAAAAATCAAATTAAACGTAAAAAAACACAATAAAACTAAAACATCAAACACTATGGCCTACAGCAACAAGGGGACTCCCTTAATGAAAACCAAGGCGGAAGATGAAAACTCCGAGGAACCAGTCGGTCTTCCTACTTTCGAAAATTTCAGATGCGAATTTCACCCCCATTTCAAGATTGACGCTTTGTATGTTAACACCACCACTGGTTCCATTAATATACTCTGCATCAAATGCATAATCGATGGCGACTGCTTCAAGCAATCTGACGACTACAAGCTCGTCACCATCAAGGAATTACTCCAAACCTGCTCAGACACCATCATCAAGCAAAAAAAGGATCTCCTCAAATCAAGAGATGGACTCCAAGACAGATTTGTTGGCTTCCTCACCAAGGACTATGTCTCTACTTATGAGAGATACCTCATGGCTCAGTCTCAATCAATTGACCAGGACATTAATCAGCTGATTGACCAGCTTCATCTTGTCAGAGAAAAATATAAGGATTATTACTCCAAGGAACTCGAAACAGTCAGAGAACAAGGGGCTGATGTCAAGGAAAAAATCAATAAATTCATTGAAGGCAACATGGAAATCGAAAACAAAAACTTTACTTCACTCGATGAAATCTATGAACATCTCAATAAAATCACAGCCAATGAGGAGTTGTCCATTTTCCTCAGAGAGCTTTATCAAGAGTCCAAAGAAAGAATCGAGGACTTCACCACCACTGAAGAAGTCAGAAAAGTCCTCTCCAGCATGGAAAGCATCAAGGAAAAAGCAGAATGCACCAAAGACAAGGGTATCACTGAGATCCCCAGCTTTAGAGGTAATTATTGCCTTTTATTTATATAATTAATTCCTGCGCTAGAAATTAGACAAGTCTTGGAAAGTTTGCTTCAAAATGAGTCCAAAGCCTTCAAGAGAAGCATTGACATCACTCCCAAATCCACCAAATTTGACTTTGAACCTATCGGCAATCTCAAAGCTATGGACCCTCACAACATGTTGTTGACACCTCCTGACCATGATGAAAGAGCTATGAGCCCCTATGCTGCTTCCCCAGTCATGAAAGATATGAACTCCACTGCCAAAAAACAAAGAGACATGAACAATCAAGATACTGTCAAAAAGAGAAGAAAGAATTTCAAGGAAAGCGATATCAACTCCCAATCTCTCAAAAAGTTGAAAAAGATTTGCGAAAGTAGCGACCAAGAAGGATCTATGAGCAAAAAAGAAAAGCTTATCAGTTCTCTCAATGATTGGATTAATCGTAGAATCACTGGTTATCTCATCTTCCAAAACAGTATGAACGGTGAAGGCGCTAAAAGACCTGGAATTTCTGACACCGGCGTTCATTTAAATCACGCTACTGGCTCAAAGTGGAAGACCATGTCTGAAAAAGAAAAGGAAGAATACAAAAACTTGGCCAAAGAGTACAGAAAAATATTCAAAAGAGAAGTTGAAGAATGTGAAAATCTCGAAAACACAAATGATATAATTGAAGAGTTTGACGAAAAAATCAAAAAGATCAAGTTGTTCTAGAGACCCAGAGTTGAGTGTGAGTGTGAGGGTGATGTTTTGTTCTTCAATTCATCATCAATCTTTAGTTAGTCTTATGATGTCAATATAATAAGGCGTTTTAATATTCTGTTTCAAAACCTTCATAGTCTATTTTTAAAATATCAAGGTGCTTCTTTTTATTCAAATCACAAATTTATCATCATCATTATTAAGATCTCTCTTTGTGGTAGTGGTAGTGAAAGTAGATGAGAGACAATGTAATTAGAGTTTGATACGAGAAAAAGGAGTTCCCAGAATTCCTAAAACTCTCAGGAGTCTCAAAATCTCTCGAACTCCCTGAATCCCAAATCTCTAACTAAATCTTTTATTTTATCCTTAATTTAATACTCCAAGAAGTAACTTTTATTTTTTGATGAGTTCAAAGAGAAAACCAGGTCAGAGTGTTGGTAAATATGGTGGAGATTCTTCCAAAAAACTCAAGCCATCTGGTGTAAATATTTCGATCCAACTATGATTAACTTCTGTCTCGTAGGGTCCAGATATTCCAAGTTCCAACTTTATGGCTCCAAAGACCAAAGCCCAACCACAACAGCCTCAAAGAAGTGCTCGTGCCCCTCAACAAATGATAACTTCATTGCCACAATCCTCAAGAAATATCGCAGCAAATCCCACTGCCATCCTCCAAAAAATGGATCTTGTAAATTTATCTAATAAATTGGAATATTCATTTTTCCTCCTAGCCGGATCCATTGAAAGATGTCCTTGGCCCAAATCTTGCAGAATTGAAAAAATACGCCAAAGAAAAAGAAAAGAGAGAAGCTGAAGCCAAGAGAAGACTCGAGAAAGCAAAGCCCATGCTTGAAAAATTAAAAAAAGAAAGAGAGGAGGCAGAGAAAAATGAGTATAAGCCCAAAGAAATCACTCAAGACGAGTCAGGAAGACTTATTGATGAAAAAGGAAATGTCATCAATCTGAACGTAATTTTTTCACTCTTGAATTCCGAAAGAGTAATTCATCTATACAGCCCGTCAAAGCTTCTTCTCTCAAAGTCAATATCAACAAAAATAAAGAACAGAGAGTCAAAGATTTACTCAAACTTCAAAGAAGCACTGGCATGAATAGAAGCAGCCAATTATTTGATCCAGGCCTCCAAAATAAATCTGCAGTAAATGAGAATATTCAAATGTTTATCTAATTTTTTTATTAGAGCCTTCGTGCTAAAAGAAAGAACAATGCTTTCCATTTCATTGAAAAGGGCAGTATAGTTCAAAAAGCTGAAGTCTTGCGAAGTCAAGCAGAACAGCTCACAGAAAGCAGCGAACAAGCCCAAGAACTTGTGAGTGAGGATGCCACTCTTAACAAACTTAGAACTATGGGTGCATCAACTGCGGCCCCTAATGATGTCCAAATTGCTATTAGAAGAACAACAGTGAGAGTTAGAAGACATGTAAAATTCATTTCATCTGGCATTTGTGAATAATATGAAATTTCATAGGATCCTATTCCAGATGTCGAATGGTGGGATGCTCCTTTATTGGTAGATGGTCGAAGATCATACTTACCTGAGGAATATCTGGAAAGTGAAAAGGAGGCAATCCAAAAGGAAAAATACGAAGGAGAAAAAAAGGGAGACCAGGAAGGAGAGAATAAAGAGACTCAAATAGAAACCGAAAATGAAGGCAACAAAGTGACTTTAGTTGATAGAATGAAAAAGAGCCTTGACTATCTTTTAACTAATGATTTCACTGGTGAAATCTATCAAGCTGTTTGTCTATTATTTTTGAGAAATCCTAATCTTTTCTTTTAGGATAGAATTAATAGTAAAGTTGAGCATCCTGCAAGTTTCAAGACTGACGGACCCAATCAAAATGTTATTATTCCTACTTATTTGACCAAGGATGAACGAAAAAAACTGAGAAGAAAAAAGAGATTAGAAAAAGAAAAGGTAAATAATTTCTGCCAGAGGGAATAATAATCTTTTGCAATAGGAAAAACAAGAGAAAATTAAGCTTGGTTTGATGAAGGCGCCACCCCCAAAACTTAAATATAGCAATTTCATGAATATTATGAAAGATGAAGCTGTCGCTGATCCTACAAAGGTAAAGAAAAATTCCCTCTCCTATCCTCTAATCTCTTCCCACTAGGCTGAGATGGCAGTAAGACAAGCAATTCAAGAAAGACTTCAGGCTCATTTGGAAAGAAATGCCAAGAAAAAGCTTACTAAAGATCAAAAGGCTGAAAAGAATATGAGAAAACTTCGAAGAGATTCTGCTGCAGAATGCAGAGTTGCAGTCTTTAGAGTCGAAAATCTTTCAAGTGGTGCACATAAGTTCAAAGTTAATATGAATGCTCAACAACTTGCTTTGAATGGTGTTTGCATCATTGCTGATAAAAAACTTGGCCTCAATCTTCCCAATGTCATTGTTGTTGAAGGAGGACCTAAAGCTATCAAATTCTACAAAAAATTGATGCTCAGAAGAATCAAATGGAATCTTCATCAACATCCCAAAGAAGAAACCACCGCAGGAGTAAACCCAATTTTTAAAAATTACATCATATTAACTTTCAAAAAGGGAGAAGGTGAAGCTGAAAAGTCACAAATGGCGCAGCTTGTTAAGCCAGCCTTTGAAAATAAGTGCAGTCTTGTCTGGGAGGTAAATATGAATTTGAGAAATAAAGTGTTGATATTTTTAATTTAGGGAGTTCTCAAAGACCATAATTTCAACAAGTGGAAAGTTGTCGAAATTAAGAGTGAATTAGAAGGAAGAAGACTCCTTTCAGATAGAGGAGTAGAATTCTATTGGGACAGAGCTTTGACAGGAGAAGTTGCTGAAGATCAAGATGAAGATTAATCAATGTAAAATTAGACACTACTTTCTATCACTTGTTTGTTTTGATTCATCGTATCTCTTCTTTTATTGCACAAAGGAGAAATCAATTTTCTAGAAAGACAATCATTTAAACTTGACTAAACCATCAAACACGCGTTTTCAATTTTTATTTCACAGATCTTCGTTTGTTCGATCAAATTAGCGTTGTCACTTTAAACTAATTATTGGTCGAAACCGATCATTGTCAGATTTTTCTATTGAAATGATGATAGGAAGATTTGATATTGAAAAATCTTAAAAAGTCAAAACAATTATTTCATCCTTCTTAGAATATCTATCGCTTAATCATGAATACCTATCAAATCCAATCAGATATCAAGGAATTTTCTTCCATATGAGCTTCCTTTAGCAGACACCCAAAAGATCTTTCTTATATAAACAAACCTCTTCCAATTTTTTTGTGATACCGGAAAAAGACAACATATTCTTGTACAGCTGCAGCTATGTATTGAAAAAAGACCCTGATAGCTCATAATCTCTGGAACTTCTTCTTCCATGCCATTTCAAAATCTATTCGTTGGTGGAGTTTAATTTATAGAATGTTCCCAAATCTTAAACTGTTGAAATTATCCCTATTCATCTAGAAACTTTTATCAATGGCTCGCAATCCTCTTCAAGGTTTTCTCTTGAACTCTTTCGGATATAAATACCACCTGGGTCACAAAACTTATAAAACAAAAAAAAAATCATCTCCAGACTCCCCTGTTATATGAAAATAAAAAGAAAATCTTTGACTAATGATGAGACCTGTCTTTATTCTTTTTTTAATATCGATCCTCCTCAGCGTAGTTTTCTCCAAAACAGCTGAAGAGTGGAAGTCTCGGTCAGTTTATCAAATTATTACTGATAGGTTTGCCAAATCTGATGGAGACTCCACGCCTTGCTCTGACCTTACCAAATATTGCGGAGGCACATTTAAGGGCATCCAAAACAACCTTGATTATATACAAGGGATGGGCTTTGATGCTATCTGGATGTCCCCAGTTGTTGCCAATACTCCTGATGGTTACCATGGATATTGGGCCAGTGACTTGTACAGTATCAATGAGAAGTTTGGCACTGCTGAAGAACTCAAGGAACTCATTGAAGAATGTCACAACAGAGATATCTGGGTGATGG
>Ga0182738_1004654_pt1 | contig 15066 bp, 12 predicted proteins | sample eDN5th30CBELigMG_FD_128876 | JGI IMG/M metagenome (GOLD analysis project Ga0182738, IMG submission 128876) | Enriched Miracle-Growth compost microbial communities from Emeryville, California, USA - eDNA 5th pass 30_C BE-Lig MG (version 2)... ... | reverse complement strand
CGAGATAGCGGCTAAGGATCAGCAGGTTTCCGTCGCCAAAGGCGATGTTGACGCTGCTAAGGTAGCGCTGTTGACCGGTACCTTTCTCTTCTATGTGGTCGATCTTTCCTACCAGGCGTATCGGCTGGCCTGAGGAAGGATCCATGCGTCCACCGATTGCCATGTCGAACTTCTGGCCGACTTGAGCGTTGGTTTCCTGTAGTGCTTGGATGGCTGATTCGTCGGTGACGGTCGCGATCAGGGTGTGCGACAGGTTTTGCGCCAGCACCTGCTCCAGGATCCAGGTGGCATAGCCCGAGCGATCGCTGTGGTCTGCTAATACGACGGGTTTACTGCCGTCTGTCGCCAACTGTTTTGCTTGTTTGACGCCATCAATGATAGATAGCACTTTTGTCGTGTTCAACAGATCCGCCCGCCTGCGCCAGATCCATTCGGACATGTCGTTGACGACACGGCGTGCCAGCTCGGGCTTGTCATTGGTGAACGCCTGGACCGTCATGCCAGTGTCTGGCACATCCGCCCATGGAAACCCGAACAGGACATTGACGAACAGATCGGGCTCGCGTGCTTCCCACGTGAGCGCGCGCTGAATCATGTCCATCCATGGAGAAGCCCCTGTCCATTGCAGCACCGTAGGGGAAATGATTGGGACTTTACGTTGAAAACTGGCCGGCTTGAAGTCACCTCGTATCGCCCGTACAAGCATCCGTGCAGCGCGTTGGCCCTGCACGTGCGCATCGTAGTGAGGAAAATATTTGACAGAGAAAGCCATGTCGGCTGATTCTAAAAACGCCTCGTCCTCGTTGGCGTGCGGGTCGAATGTTGCAGAGATAAAGGCTTGCGGCCCGATGACTTCACGTACGCGGCGCGCGAGTTCGGCCTCCGGGCGCGCGATGCCGCGTACGGCCATGGCGCCGTGGACGGCCAGATACACGCCATCGAACGGGCCCTGAGCCTTCAGCTCTCGCACCATGATGCCGACGAAATGTTCGAAGGCCTCTTCGGTTACCCAGCCGGACCCGGTCCCTGTTTTGGGAAACAATGGCGACTCGATCCCGATCACTTCTACATTGGGATACTCGCGAGCGACCTTGACGAACCCGCCAATGTAGCCGCGTTTGTCGGAGGCCAGCAGCGTCTCGCCCCGAGCAGGTGATCCTTCGTAGATAAAGTCGTCCAGCGTAGTGTCGTTCCTCAAAAAGGTCACGGTTTCGTGCATGAAGTGCAGTACCGCAATTCGGATTTTCTTGTCGAATTCCATGGACAGGGTTAGCTGATAGTGATGTGTTGCGTATTAGTCTTCCGTATCGGACCGCGATAGTCCAGTGCCGATTAAGGAAGGGGCATTGCAAAAAATGAAAACTCGGCACTCAAAACCGAGCAGCGGGCGTTGGCGCGGCGCTGAAATCGACCGCCCTGTGCGATAAAATTCAATGACTATTGCGGGCGTGCCGCCGCCTTGTTTATTCCACTTTCCTGATCCGCCGTGGCGTGTTTCGAATGCGGATAGCTCGGTATGTGAATGGCTCTCATGATCAGCTCGTCCCTTCGATACTTCCTTCAAGTGGCTAATTGCGGTTCAGTGACTTCCGCGGCCGAGATTCTGAATGTGGCGCCGTCTGCCGTGAGCCGGCAGATACAAGGGTTGGAGCAAAAGCACGGTACCGCGCTGTTCGAGAGAAACGCACGAGGTATGCGGCTGACGGAGGCAGGGGAGATCCTGGCTGCCTATGTTCGCCGCGCTATTTTGGATGCCGATCGCGTCAGCGAGGAAATCTCAGCGAAATCGCGCTTAGGCACGTCATCCATCCGTGTCGCGGCAAACGAAGGTTTCGGACGAGAACTCATACCACGCGCGATCGGAGAATTTCGCAAAACTTCGCCGGATGTTCGTTTCGATATGCGCATGGTCAGGCGTTCCGATGTCCGAAAGGCAGTCATGCTGGGCGAGGTCGATATTGGCGTTGCCTATAGCTTGATTCCCGCAGAGGGTGTCGATGTCATTTTTTCGAAGAGTGCGCCGCTGTGCGCCGTCATGTCACCCTCTCATCCCCTTGCTGGCCGGGACATTCTGTCATTGCACGAGATCGCTGCTTATGATCTGGTGATGTCGGGAGCAGACAGCAGTACCCGGACGCTGGTGGATTACTGCTGTATGCGTGCGCGTATCGAGTTGAATTATATTTTTATTTCTGATTATTCGAGTGCGCTGCAGCACTATATCCGCGATTATGAGGCGATTACCTTGGCGGGTGAGCTGGTCGTGCGGTATGCCGTTGAGCGGGGTGATGTCGTGGCGATCCCGCTGGAGGATTCGGATATCTACGAGCGCACCGTGCAGATCTATACGATGCAAGGTCGCCAATTGCCCCGGTCAGTCGAGCAATTTGCACAACTACTCATTCAGATGGCAAACGGTTGAGTATCAAGTCAGCGTCGACCAACGTATTGATTCGGTCTCTAGACAAAACCCTTCGTTTACGCCATTCTAGAAAAAGAATAGACGTACGGCGATGACATATCGTCGAATGCACTTGGGGAATTTATGCTGATTGGCACTGATCCCGCCTGGGATTGCGTCGAGGCCTTTTTCGATTATTCGACCGGCCAGTGCCTTCGGTATTCATCTTATTGCCATATCGGCCATGGGCCTTGCGTTCATCGCAATGTTCCCGGTCATAGTTCGCTGCGTGCGTTTCGCGACGGCGATGAGGTTTCGACATGAGCGTGGCATCTTCTCGTTCACCCGCGCAACGCCGTCAATCCAGTACGGTGTTTTCCCCGAGATCCGTCGCGATTTTTGCCCGTATTGCTTCGATGGCCGTGACACTGATCGGGCTCGCTGCGCTGACTTTTTTCATCGGGCGATTGCTGCCGCTAGACCCCATTCTGGCGGTGCTCGGCGATAACGCGACAAAAGAAGCCTATGACCGCATGTACGTGCAGATGGGGTTGGATCAGCCGCTCATCGTGCAGTTTGGAAATTACCTGTGGAATGTGCTGCATTTGGATTTCGGCAACGCACTGTTGTCTGGCCGGCCCGTCAGTGAAGAGATCGCCCGCACCTTTCCTGCAACGATAGAGCTGGCCACGGTCGCCATGTTGATTGGTACCTGCCTTGGGGTGCCTCTCGGCGTGATTGCCGCCGTTTATCGAAACCGATGGGTGGATCACGCCGCACGTGTTTTTTCGTTGATGACCTATTCCGCGCCAAATTTTTGGTTGGGGTTAATGGGTTTGGTGCTGTTTTATTCGATGTTGGGTTGGGTCGGCGGCCCTGGCCGCATCGATATGATCTACGAGTTCGACCTGACGCCGGCTACCGGATTTTTCCTGATTGACGCGCTGATGTCGGGCAACATGGAAGTGTTTTCAAACGTGTTCTCACACATCGTCCTGCCTGCATCGATATTAGGATTGGGCTCGATGGCCTATATCAGCCGCATGACTCGTTCTTTCATGATCGAGCAACTGGAGCAGGAGTATGTCATCACTGCGCGAAGCAAAGGCTTAGGAAAGTGGCGGGTAATCTGGGTTCATGTGTTTCGCAACATTGCCATTCAAGTGATTACCGTTATTGCACTGTCCTATGCATTTTTATTAGAGGGGGCGGTGTTGACGGAGACTGTCTTTGCTTGGCCGGGCTTTGGTCGGTATTTGACCAATTCGCTCTTGGCAGGTGATATGAATTCGGTCGTGGGCTGTACGTTGCTTATTGGCCTGATCTTCGTCACGCTGAACCTGGTCTGCGATTTGCTGTATTGGACGCTTGATCCGCGCACACGCTGAGGACTCTCATGTTAGAAAACGCTCCAATTGTGCCCGCGTCCGAACAAGGCCCACATACGATCCGGGAGGCTCGCGCGCAGCAGGTGAAAATCATGGCGCTCAAGATGCGTCGTAACACCTCGGCGATGATAGGGCTTATTTTGTTGGTCCTCATTTTTTCCGCAGCCATTTTTGCGCCTTGGATCGCTACCCATGATTACACGGCGCAGGATCTGGGCAACCGGCTGGCCTTGCCGTCTGTGACGCATTGGCTCGGTACAGATGAATTGGGCCGGGATATTTACTCACGAGTGCTGTATGGCGGGCGTATTACGCTCTACATTGCGTGTCTGACGGTGTTGATCGCTGCGCCCGTGGGGTTAGCGGTCGGAGTTATTTCGGGTTATTTCGGTGGCTGGATCGATATGATCCTGATGCGCATCACCGATATTTTCTTGGCGCTGCCTTCGCTGATCCTCGCGTTGGCGTTCGTCGCGGCATTGGGACCGGGTATTGAGAACGCGGTTATCGCGATTTCGCTGGCGTCATGGCCGCCGATCGCGCGCTTGGCGCGGACCGAGACCATGATGATCCGAAAGGCGGATTACATTGCCGCGGTTCGCCTCCAGGGAGCGACATCGTGGCATATTCTCTTACATCATATTGTGCCGACCTGCATGCCATCAGTGATTGTACGGGTGACGTTGAACATCACGTCGATCATTTTATCGGCCGCGGGTCTCGGGTTTCTGGGGCTTGGGGCTCAACCCCCGTCACCAGAATGGGGAGCGATGCTCTCGTCGGCCCGCCAATTCATTTTGTCTCACGGTCATATCGCCGCTGCGCCAGGGATCATGATCCTGTTGACGTCGCTCGCATTCAACCTCGTCGGCGACGGCTTGCGCGACGTGCTCAATCCGCGCCAAGAGTGAGAATAGGATGACAGACCCCATCATCTCCATTCGTGATCTCAATATCCATTTCAAAGGCGCTCTGCGCACGACGCACGCGGTCAGGGGCGTCAGCTTTGATCTGGGCCATGAAAAACTTGGCATTGTCGGCGAATCTGGATCGGGTAAAAGCCAGACGGGTCGCGCCATCATGCGATTGTCCGCCCACACGGCAAGGGTCTGCGCCGATCGCATGAAGTTTGGTGATGTCGATTTGTTAAAGGCTTCTGAAAAGCAGATGTGCGCGATCCGAGGACGCGATATCGCGATGATCCTGCAGGATCCGAAGTTTTCGCTGAACCCGCTGATGAAGGTGGGAGATCAGATAGCGGAGTCGTATCTGACGCATCACCGGGCCTCGAAAACCGAAGCGCGCGAAAGGGCGCTGGCCATGCTCGAGAGCGTGCATATACGCGATCCAAAACGGGTTTACGACGTGTTACCTCATGAGGTGTCCGGCGGGATGGGGCAACGTATCATGATCGCGATGATGCTGATTCCCGAGCCTAAGGTCATCATCGCCGATGAGCCGACGTCAGCCTTGGACGTGACAGTGCGCAGACAGGTTCTGACAGTGCTTGATGAGCTGGTGGATCGTACGCGGGCGAGCCTGATTTTCATCAGTCATGATCTGAATCTGGTCGCTGATTTTTGCGATCGGGTATTGGTGATGTATGCAGGGCGCATACTCGAGGACCTGCCCGCAAAAGATCTGGGAAAAGCAAAGCACCCCTACACGCGGGGATTATTGGGAAGTTTGCCGCGGCTGGATAAGCCATGCGATCAGTTGCCGGTGTTGTGCCGTGATCCTGCCTGGTTGACAGAGCCCGTGAGGAGTCTGCAATGAGGGACACCCTGCTTGACGTGGAGGATCTGGCGGTGTCGTATGGCTCGGGTGCGAATGTCATTACGGTAGTCCAGGAGACCGGTTTTCGCATTGCCAGAGGTGAATCCTACGGCTTGATTGGTGAGTCAGGTTGTGGCAAGTCGACTATCCTCAGAACAGTCGCCGGGCTCAATCCGCATTACGAGGGCCGTATTTTGTGCCAAGGGCATGAACTGCCTCGGATAAGAGCGCGTGAACATTATCGCGCCATGCAAATGGTTTTTCAGGACCCGTATGGTTCGCTGCATCCGTACAAAATGGTGCAGAACGTGCTGGCCGAGCCGGTGAAACTCATGGGATTGGGGGACGTGCAGCGGCGTATCGATGAGGTGCTGCATAACGTGGGCCTTGGTCCGCAATTCAAGTTCCGATATCCGCATGAACTGTCGGGGGGGCAGCGTCAACGAGTGGCTATAGCTCGTGCGTTGATTGTCGAACCCAGTCTTCTGTTGTTGGACGAGCCGACTTCTGCATTGGATGTGTCAGTGCAGGCCGAGATATTGAATCTGCTGACGCGATTGCGACGAGACCTTGGCCTGACTTATTTAATGGTCAGCCATGACCTGGCTGTGGTGGCGCATATGTGCGACCGGATAGCCATCATGCAGCAGGGACGGATATTGGAAGAGTTGACGGGAGGCGATCTGCGCTCGGGGCGGATGACGGCCGACTACACACGGGAATTTCTGACCGCCAGCGTTCCCGCGCTGGCTTGCTACTAGGCGGCATGTTATGTCTTCATTCGATACCGGTCACGCGGGCGTTTGCACTCATATCCCTATCGGCGATTTGATGGATCTGCGTGAAACACGGTCCCAGACGCTTTCACATGATGGTACGTTGATCGCTTGTATTTCCAACCGATCGGGTTTGTCTCAGGTCTGGTTCTGTGATCCAGATGGGGGAAATATGCGTCAGGTGACGGACCTGCCGGAGCGAGTTGAGCAGATCGCGTTTTCACCTGTCAGCAATGATCTGCTGTTCACTACTGATGTGGGGATGGACGAGCGTTTCCAGTTATGGGTGCTGCCCGAGTGTGGCGGGCAACCGTACGCACTGACTGCGGCGCCGGGTGTGCAGCACAAATGGGGAGCATGGAAGTCCGATGGTACGCAGATCGCGTGGACGGCCAATGATCGGGATCCATACTTGATGGATGTCGTTGTCATGGATCTGGCGACTGGGCGGACAGAGCGGATTGTGCACGGCACCGGGTTTCAGGAGGTGTTGGCGTGGACGAAGGATGGCAGCGGATTGATCCTGCTGGATTCGACTCGCGGCACGGCGGATCAAGATCTATGGCTGCTGTCGTTAAAGACGAGGGAGATTCAGCCCTGTTTGACATCTGCCGGACGCACGATGTTTCGCTCTGTGAAGTTGCACAAAAACGGAACAGGGGCCTTTGTGTTGTGTGACCTCGGCCGCGATTTCCATGAGGTGTTGTGGCTGGATTTCTCGGACATGAGCGTCAGCGCGTATGCTTCAGTCGAGGGGCATGATATCGATGCTTTTGCGTTGATGTCCGACCATGCCGGCTTGGCGTTGGCGGTCAATCATGACGGCTATACCCGGCTGATGGTGACAACGGGCAAGCAGGCCGAGCTGCGTGAGATCTCCTTGCCATTTGCGGGAGTCATCACATCGATGTCCTGTGCCCAGGATGGCGATCTGCTCTACACCCTCGAGAGTCCGGCCCAGCCGCCAGCAATTTGGCGTTGGCATTCGGCCAGCGGCCATTGTATGCAGGTTTCGCCACCTGTTCCGGGAAAGGTTGATCTCAGGGCTCTGGTCCTGCCGGATGTTGCCCGTTTGGCGAGTTTCGATGGCACCGAGGTGCCTTATTTTGTGTATCCGCCGCTTGGAGAAAAACCGGTAGCCGGCTGGCCAGTGCTCTTTATCGTCCATGGCGGTCCAGAGATGCAATGGCAGCCGACCTTTCGCGCGGATGTGCAGCATTATCTGTCGCGTGGGATCATGGTTATCGCACCGAATGTGCGAGGATCGACAGGCTATGGACGGCCCTATCATCAGGCGGATGACGTTGCCAAACGGATGGATGCCGTCAACGATTTGCTGACGCTGGCCAGCGCTGTAGCCGCTCGCCCGGATGTCGATGCCGGCCGGATCGGCATCATGGGCGCGTCGTACGGCGGCTTTATGGTATTGGCCGCATTGACCACGGCGCCGCAGCAATGGCGTACAGGTATCGATATTTACGGCATCTCGAATTTCACGACCTTGATGGCGACGACGGGGCCATGGCGGCGTGCAATGCGTGCAGCGGAATACGGTGACCCCGTGCACGATGCCGATTTTCTCGCAAGCATTTCTCCGGTGCATGCCTTGCAGCGATTGAGCGCGCCGTTGCTCGTCGTGCATTGCACGGATGATCCTCGCGTTCCCATGGAGCAAGGCGAACAAGTCTTGTCGCGTCTGAGAGGTTTCGGGCATCCGGTCGAGATGTTGCGCGTGGAGCATGAGGGCCACGGTTTTTCAAGAATCAGTAGCAGACAGTTGGCCTACGGCAAGATTGCCGATTGGTTGGCTGCCACCCTATGACAGTAGCCGCTATACAACACCGCTCAGGAGACAACGCCGTGAAGATCGCTCTCAAATGCAATATCGCTCTGCTATCGGCACTAAGTGCACTATCGCTGCCGGCCGTGGGAGCGACACCGGATAATGCGTTGGTCATTGCAGACAACATTGACGCTATTTCTACTTTTGACCCAGCCCAGGTCGCAGAGGCCACCACGGCGGAAATTCTGGCGAATGTCTGTGATGCGCTGGTCTCGTCAGATCCCCAAGACGCGTCAAAGTATGTCCCTGCGTTGGCCCAGCGTTGGGAGGCTTCCGCCGATGGCGGAACCATCACGTTCCATCTGCAGGATAACCTTGTGTTTCCGGATGGCACACCGGCAAAGGCCAGCGATTTGGTCTGGTCGATGCATCGCGTGCTGTCTCAGGGGTTTGGCAATGCGGCGACACTGACTGAGTTTGGGTTTAATAAGCAGAATATGGCGCAGACCATCACCGCGCCGGATGATAAGACCATCGTGTTGAAGCTCGACAAACCCTATCCCATCGATCTTGTCGTGGGCTCGATTGCAGAGAACCGCGTTGCGTACCTGCTCAATCGCAAGGAGGTGGAATCCCATGCCAAGGGCGATGACATGGGTAACGGCTGGCTCACGTCGCATTCGTCATGTGTAGGGCCATATACGCTCGCTCGATGGAATCAGGGCGAAGCGGTGGTCTTGCAGGCGAATGAGCACTACAACGGGCCATCTCAACGACACCTCAAACGGATTCTGATCCGTCATGTGGCCGAAGCCGGCACACAGCGGTTGCTGCTTGAGAAAGGCGATGTCGATGTGGCGAGGAAATTGAATCCAACAGACTTGAAGGCGATCGCGTCGAACGACAAGATCAAGGTCTCGAAGTCGTTGCAACCCTCCATGTACTACCTGGCGATGAGTTTGGACGATCCAGCTTTTGCCAAAGAGAAGGTGCGCCTGGCGATGCGTTATCTCATCGACTATCAGGGCCTGGCGAACAGTGTCCTCAAAGATATCGGTGTGCCTCGCGCAAGCTTTGTACCGCTCGCCTCCTTTGGGGCGTTGGATGAGAAAGAAGGCCAACCATTCAAACTGGATATTGAAAAAGCCAAGCAGTTGCTCGCCGAAGCAGGATACCCCAACGGCTTCAGTTTCAAGGTCATCGTGGGTTCCGATCCCTACGCGGACCCTATTGCACAAACCATCCAGGCGGCTGCCGCGAAAGCCGGTATCACCATGAGTATTGAGAGAATGGCGAATGCTCAACTCTACGCGAAAACACGTGCGCGTGATTTCCAAGGTGCCTTATTGGGCTATAAGAGCTCGGTGGCGGATGCCAACGGCATGGCATCGCGTTTCGTCGCGAATCCCGACAATGCGTTTGAAGCAAAGATGACGCAATATCCGAGCTGGCGCTCGTCTTATTACAACGAAGCACAGAACAAGGCCGTGGAGGCCGCACTTTTCGAGCGTGACCCGGCCAAACGGGAAAAGATGTACCACGATTTGCAGCGCGACATCATGCAAACCGGCCCCATGGCTTACGTTATGCAGATCCAGCACAACGCCGCCATGTTGAACACGGTCAATAACTGGAAATGGAATGGTTTCCGGGTTTTCTACGGCGAGGTAACGAAATAGGTGTTCCGGTTGGCTAGTGATTGATTCATCCACTTTGACATCAAGCTGAAAAAAGTAATGCTATGACTGAACTTGATTGCACCAATCCAGAAGGCGTCTGGGAAATCGCCGACCCGACTGCCGCAGGCTGCAACGCCAGCGGCTTGGATGCGGTACGGACGCTTTGCGAAACCCAAGAGACTGATTGTCTATTAATAGTCCGTGGAGGAAAAATCGTATGGTCCTGGGGCGATATCACACATAAGTACCTTTGCCATTCCATGCGTAAATCGTTTCTGGCGGCCATGATGGGTGAGGATATTGCCTCAGGAGCTATCCGCATGGATGCGACGATGGAGGAGCTGGGCATAGACGACAACGAAGGTCTGTCCGCCATTGAGAGGCAAGCAGAGGTCTATGATCTGCTTACCGCGCGTTCGGGCATTTATCATCCTGCGGGCTATGAAACCGAATGGATGAAAATGATCAAGGAAAAGCGCCATTCGCATGCGCCGGGCACGTTCTGGTGCTACAACAACTGGGATTTCAACGCGCTAGGGACGATATTTGTGCAGCAGACAGGCAAATCTGTTGCTGAAGCTTTTGATGAACGGATTGCGAGCCGTGTGGGGATGGAAGACTTCGATCTCTCCGGTCCGAAGCCGGATGCCTGGATCGAGACTTTCAAGGAAAGCCGGCACAATGCTTATCCGTTCCGCCTGTCCTCGCGCGATCTGGCTCGTTTTGGCCAGCTTTTCCTGCAAAGAGGACGATGGTCGGGTAATCAACTGCTGCCTGAGGGCTGGGCCGAGGAAAACGTCATGCCCTATTCGCATGCCGGACAGAAAGGGGCCTACGGTTACATGTGGTGGTTGGAGCGCGATGGCGTCTTTGTGCCAGGTTGCGTCACGCCCAAGGGGAGTTTCGCCGCGATGGGCGCCGGGGGGCATTACTGTCTTGTGATCCCGACTCTGGATATGGTTGTGGTTCATCGCGTGGATACTGATATCAAGGGGCGAGAAATCAGCAAGTGCGGCTTTGGCCGGTTACTCAAGGCGGTCCTTGCTGCGGTGAGGTGATCTTTGAATGGTGCGTATCGGCTGGTGAGCCGTATGTTGGCGAATCAACAAACCATCTGCTAACGACGGTTACAATCACGGCTGACCCCTGCCCACCTCGGGCCTCATCTCCCCTGCGGACGCAACGACATTGGTTGTACTACCGTCGATTGTGCGCTTTCGCAGGGGAATTTCTTTACCAGCCTGAGTCGATTGATGACATCTATCCGCACCCTGACGGTGATCCTCGCCTGTTTGGCCATGTTGGGCCCGTTTGCCACTGACGCCTATTTGCCATCATTTGTGAGCATTGGCCAGGAGTTTGAGGCCAGTCAATCCATGGTGCAGCAGACGCTGAGCGTGTACCTCATTGGCTTTGCAGTGATGAGTCTGTTCTGGGGCACGTTGTCGGATAGTTTTGGGCGGCGTCCGATTATCTTAGTATCGCTGGCCATTTTCGCGGTCGGTTCGATCGGCTCGGCATTGGCGCCATCCTTCGGTTGGTTACTGTTCTTTCGGGCGGTGCAAGGGTGTTCAGCCGGAGCAGGGCGCGTGGTGGGGCAGGCATTGGTGCGAGATCACTTTCATGGTGCGGATGCTCAACGATTGTTTGCCAACATCACGATGGTTTTCAGCCTGGCGCCGGCGATCGCCCCGGTGATAGGCGGGTATCTCAATAACCATGCGGGCTGGCGTTCTACCTTTACGCTCTTGACGATCCTGACGGCGTTGTTGATTGTGGTGTGCTGGCGCAGCCTGCCCGAGAGCCTTGTTCCCGAGGCTCGCCAGCCGTTCAGGCTCGGCGCGATTTTGCGGAATTACTTGCACGCACTACGCAATCTGCAGTTCTTGTTGGCCATCCTGGGAGTCGGCTTCGCCTTCGCCGGGTTCTCGTTGTACATCGCGTCGGCAGCCAGTTTCATTATGGGCATACTAAAACTGCCGGAAACTGCCTTTGGGTGGCTGTTTATCCCTTTTATCTCAGGCATGATCTGCGGTTCGATGCTCAATTCGAAATTGGCAGGCAAGGTCAGGGCCACGCCGATGATACGGGCCGGCATGATGGTGATGACGCTCGGCGCGTTGCTCAATGTGTTTTATAACGTGTTCTGGCAGGCTGCCATCCCGTGGGCCGTGCTGCCGATTTTTGTGTACGCCCTGGGTATGTCGATGATCTTGCCCAATATGACGATCATGGTGCTGAATATCTATCCGCATATGCGCGGGCTGGCATCGTCATTGCAGAGTACGGCGCAGATGACTATTTTTGCGAGTGTGTCCGGTCTGGTCGCGCCGATGCTATTTCACAGCGCCTTATTGCTGGCATTGGGGATGCTGGGCAGTGCGGTCTTGTGCATCACGCTGTGGACTGCGAGTCGGCATTTGGCGCACCGACAGGGTATGGCGAAGGCATGACGGGTACTACATAGGTGCCATGCGTGACAATGCTACCTTTAACGGTTTTAACGAAACGTTCAACCTGCGGCCGTGAAAGTAACGCGAGCCGATTCGGAATGAGGAGTGAGATATGGATCTGGGAATCGCAGGCAAAACTGCTGTGGTCGGCGGTGCGAGCAAAGGCCTTGGCTATGGATGCGCCCTGGCGTTGGTGCGCGAGGGTGTGAACGTCGTGATCGTGGCGCGCGGCGCAGACGCGCTGAATGCCGCCCAGCAGCAACTGCTGCAGGAACGCTCGAACGCTGATAGTTTCGTCAAAGCTGTGGCGGCAGACATCACGACACCGCAGGGACGGGAGGCGATCTTTGCCGAACACCGAGACTACGATATCGTCGTAACGAATGCGGGTGGACCGCCTCCTGGTGATTTTCGTGACTGGGATCGCGCTCAGTGGATCAAGGCCGTCGAGGCCAATATGCTGACACCCATCGAATTGATCAAGGCCACGGTCGATGGCATGGCTGAGCGCGGGTTTGGGCGTATCGTCAACATCACGTCCAGCGCGGTCAAGGCACCGATCGATGTGTTGGGTCTATCTAATGGTGCGCGTAGCGGATTGACGGGCTTTGTGGCGGGTGTCGCCCGTAGCGGCATCGCAGCGCGTGGTGTAACCATCAATAATCTGCTGCCGGGCGCGTTTGAAACCGACCGTCTGAAAACCACGTTCGCCGCATCTGCGGCCAAGACAGGCAAAGATGTGGAGACGCTGCGAGCTGCGCGTATGGCGGGAATACCGGCAAAACGTTTTGGCAATGCCGAGGAGTTCGGGGCGATCTGCGCGTTTTTATGCAGCGTGCAAGCCGGGTATATGACAGGGCAAAACGTGCTGGCCGACGGTGGCATGTACCCAGGGACGTTCTGAATCACCTTGCCCAGGTCAGTCACTGGGCATTGCTTTGCCTGAGGTCGCAAAGGCCCGGTTGCGCTGCGCAGCAGAGTTGCTTTTATGCGATTGAGCAAAGTAAAAGCTCGCCAATGCCAAACCGGTCATGCCCATCTGGGTGACAGCACAGGCAATGACGGGGTCCGCCGTATAAAAGCCAACCAGTAAGGTCCCAATAGCACCCATGCTCATTTGGCCAAAGCCATAGATACCTGCGGCTGCGCCTGCCAGCGACGGAATGACGGATAAGGCGCTGGCCAATGCGGCGGGACTGGCAATCCCCGAGCCGAACGTCATCGTTACTGTCAGGATCAATAACAGCGTCGGCGTCAATCCGCCGAAGAGCTGGATAATCAGCATCGTCGTCGCCATGGATAGCCCCAACCCCCCGCCGACATAAAGCAGTCGCTGTGTTGGCCACATTCCGGAAAAACGGCGTGTCAACAATGTCCCGAGACTGGCCCCGGCGATGGTGCTGGCGGCAAACCAGCCGATATCCTCAATGGGCAACCCCATTTGCTCGTGGATAATGTATGGTGCGCTGGCTAGGTACGGATAGAGCGCGGCCGACATACAAGACCCGCCCAGCATGAGGCCAGCGAAACGCGGGTTACCAAAGAGCTGCCGGTAGTCTTTGGCAATGCCTCGAACGTGTAAGGGATGTCGGAGTTGATGGGTCTCCGGTAGCCGATAGTACGTAAAAACAACCATGCAGCATCCGATCAGCACCAGAAAAACATAGATAGACCGCCAGCCGAAGTACTCTGCCAAGTGCGAGCCGAGGATCGGCGCCAGGCCCGGTCCCACCATTGTGAGCAGGTTCAATAATGCAATATCTTTGGTGACGCGCTCAGGATCGGCGACGTCTCTGACGATCGCGCGTCCCAAGGTAATGCCGGCGGCTCCGCCGAGCGCCTGTAGGAGGCGCGCGGCGACCAGCCACTGAACATTTGTCGCAAACAGCGCTAATACGCTCGCTGAGAAATAGATTCCTAGCCCGATCAATAATGTCGGGCGCCTGCCTATCGCGTCGGATATTGGGCCGTAGATCAACTGCCCCAGAGCCAGCCCCACGACATACAGCGTGATCGTCTGCTGCATGCTTGACGCAGACGCTCCCAGCGCTTGGCCAGCCAGCGGCAGTGCGGGCACAAAAATATGCATGGCCATGGTCCCGCTGAGAGTGACCAATACCAGCAACCATAGGGGAGGACGAATTGCGATGTCGATATCGCGTAGTTGTGACTTGTCGGTCATGATGCTGCCCTATTCTGCTGGGCATCAAAGCGCCTGGAAATTTTCTCGAGTGTGCGCCGCGTGATGTCGAGTTCTTCGTGTGAGAGGCCGGACAGAATGGTGTGCTCGATTTCCAGGCTTTTGATGAGAATCCGGGCGGCGGTCTCGTGACCCGCAGGCGTCAGGGCAATGCGCTTGTTACGGCGGTCAGCAGGGTCGCTGGACCAGTCCAGTAGATTTGCCTCCCGCAGTTGGGCGAGCACGCGCACCAAGGATGAGGTGTCCAGATACAGAGCGTCGGCCAGCTCTTTCTGAAGCAGTGGCTTGCCCTGGACATACAACTCGAGCAACGGCTTGCGCGTTGCATCAGACAGGCCCAGTTCCTTGAAATTCAGATCGATCTGGCGTCGCCATTGGCGGTAGATGCGTCCTACCAGATGGCCAAATCGCGCACGGAGGTCCGCCGTCGCCAGTGTGGCCTCATTACTAAAATCAGTTTGCATGCAAAGTATTTTAATACGGGTTTACCCGGATGTATACCTCGCATGCAGGCCCAGGGGGCAATAGCCCAAGACGTCGACAGCGATCGGGCTGGCGGGATCGCGTTGTTACGCCGCGAGAGCTTTGACCTGATCCTCCAGTTGGGCTT
>Ga0182738_1004653_pt1 | contig 15067 bp, 11 predicted proteins | sample eDN5th30CBELigMG_FD_128876 | JGI IMG/M metagenome (GOLD analysis project Ga0182738, IMG submission 128876) | Enriched Miracle-Growth compost microbial communities from Emeryville, California, USA - eDNA 5th pass 30_C BE-Lig MG (version 2)... ... | reverse complement strand
TGCGCAATGTCAAACGTGGACCGCGCACCGTAACGGTAACGGTTTTGGGCACGCGACTGGTGGGGCCCAGCGCGATGCCTTTGGGCAGGCGTACTTCCAGCGGCACTTTGAAAGGCGCTATCTCCCATGGATTAACCTGGCCGCGCACGTGGCTCCACAGAAAAATGGCTATCACCAGCGCGGTGATTTTCAAGCTCCAGTTGTTCAGCAAGCGTTTGAGCATAGTGTTTAAGTTTGGGATCGGTGATAAACCGCGCGCAAGGTGCTGCGCAATGTTCCCCAGGTGGTTTTAGGAATCTGGCGCGCCGCTTTGCCGACGCTGCGCGCGAAGGGGCGCAGACGCGTGGCGCCTTCGCGGCGTCCCAGCAGCGATAATAATTCATCTGCCATCAGGCGCGGTTGCAGGATAGAGTTCATGGTGCCGCCCACGGCCAGGCTGACATTGCCGGTTTCTTCACTGACGACCACGACGATGGCATCCGAGCTTTCACTGAGCCCCAGTGCGGCGCGATGGCGCGTTCCCACCGTGCGCGGCAGATCCTGTTCCTGCGATAAAGGCAAAATGCAACCGGCGGCGCGCAAAGTGTTATTCTTGACGATCACAGCGCCGTCGTGCAGTGGCGAGCCGTAATAGAAAACGGTGTTTAGCAAGTCGCTGGAGAGCGTCGCATTCAATGTTTTGCCGGTAGCCACGATATCATCCAGGCCGGTTTCCCGCTCCACCACGATCAGCGCACCAACACGGTTTGACGCCATCTGTTCCACGGCTTTAGTGATTTCGCTCACCATGCGCGCATTTTCGGCGTTTTTTTCATGGCCGAATTGCAGCCCTAAAATCTCCAGATGGCCGCGGCCGATCTGGTCCAGCGCGGCGCGCAACTCGGGCTGAAACAAAATCACCAAAACCACCGCCGACGCAAACAGCGCCTGCCCCAGAATCCATTGCAGGGTATCCAGGCCCAGCCATTGCGCCACTTTCATAACGACCAGCAAAATTGCCAAACCCTTGAGCAGCTGCATGGCGCGGGTGCCGCGTGCCAGCATCAGCAGATAGTAAATGGCAACCGCCACCAGCGCGATGTCCAGCAATGCGGCAATATCCACCTGGCGCAACAGGTGCACCAGATGGCGTAAAAATTCGGGCTGAGCAGCTACAGACATAGAGTTCATTATTTATACAAACGTGGCACGCGTGGCGCCACGCCGGTTAGTAATTCGTAACCAATGGTGCCGGCCCATGCGGCGACATCTTCCACGGGTAATCCTTTTCCCCACAGAATAATTTCCTCACCCACATGCACATTGGATGCCAGCGCCGTGACATCAACGAGAATCTGATCCATTGTAACCCGCCCCACGACCGGGCACAATATGTCGCGTAAAAGTACTTTTGCACAATTCGACAAACAGCGATGATAGCCATCTGCGTATCCGCAGGGGATCACGGCCAGCCGCGTTGCCCGGGTGCTCTTCCAGGTGGCTCCATAGGAGGCCGGCGCACCGGCGGGCAAATCGCGCAGCAGGGTGATTTGCGCTTTCAATGTCATCACCGGATGCAGCTCGGCGCGGAGCGCTTGTGAAAGTACTTTTGAAGCAAATGGCGAAACGCCATAAATGGCGATACCCGGCCGCACTGCGTCCCATGCCGCGAAAGGATGCCGCCAGGTGGCGGCGCTATTGGCGGCGTGCAAGAGAGGCCGTTCCGGGAAAGGCGCGCGCGTCTCAATGCCGCAGTGCGCCAAAGTACTTTTAAAGATCTCCTGCTGCTCCACCGTCATCTCATCTTCGTCCTCATCGGCGCAGGCGAAATGGGTGTAGATGCCGGTGATCTCCAAATGTGGCAATATCTGCAACTGCCGCCACAGGGTAATTGCTTGGTGTGGCCTCGCTCCCAACCGCCCCATGCCGCTATCAATTTTAAAATGCGCGGCGGCTGTGCGGTGTTGCTTTGCAGCGGCATCATTTAAGGCTGTGGCTAAGTCGAGCGAACTGATAGTGGCGGTTAAATCATGTTCGATGCAGGCGGCGGCTTCTTCGGGCAATAACGCGGATAGCAAAAGCAGTGGTTGCGTGATACCGTTTTGCCGCAGATAAATTCCTTCATCCACACTGGCTACGCAAAACATCTCACCGGGATGCATTTGATCCTGCAACGTCGTCGCGCAGGCGAGCGCTCCATGACCATATCCGTTGGCTTTGAGCACCGGCAGAATCAACGTTTGATTGCGGCTGCGCAATTGACGCACGTTGTGCTGTAATGCGCCGAGATCGACTTCAGCCCACAGAGGACGGGAAAAAGAAGGAGAATCAATAGTGCGGTTCACGCTGGAATCTTGTTGACAACCATGAAATGATATATTGATTATATCAGAACGATAAAAGTACTTTTATGCCGTTTGGCGTAACCTGAATAACGATGATGAATCCAAACAATATCTGGCAAAAGGCGCGCATTGCGGTGGTGGGATGCGGCGCGGTGGGGACGTATTACGGGGCGCGGCTGGCGAAGGCCGGGGCGGATGTGCATTTTCTATTGCGCAGCGATTACCAGCAGGTGCGTCAGCACGGCATCACGGTCTATTGCCATCATGGCGATTTCGTTCTGCCGCAGGTGCAAGCCTATCAATCGGCCGAAGCCATTGGCCCCTGCGACCTGGTGATTGTGGCCATTAAAGCCACTGCCAATGAAGTGTTGCCAAAAGTACTTTTGCCGTTGCTGCATGAAAATACCGCGATCCTGACATTGCAAAACGGCATGGGAAATGGTGAATTTTTGGCGGAGCATTTCGGTGAAAAACGTGTGATGGGCGGCGCCTGTTTTGTGTGTATCAACCGGCTTTCGCCGGGCGTGGTGCAGAATTTTCGTCATGGATTAATCGCGTTGGGCGAATTAGATGGCCGGCCGCAACAGCGCACGCGCGATCTGGTGGAAAGGTGGCAGGCAGCGGAAGTGCCGTGCCAGTTGGAAGAGAGTTTGAATGCGCTGCTGTGGCGCAAATTAACCTGGAATGTGCCTTTCAACGGATTGGCCATTGCTGCCGGTGGCATGGATGTCAGCGGCATTTTAGCTGATGCAAAACTGGCCGAACTGGCGCGTGCCTTGATGCACGAAATCAGGGAAGGCGCGGCCGCGGAAGGTGTGCAAATTGAGGCTGATTACGTCGATTTTCAAATGGATCGCACCGCCGTGATGGGGCCTTACAAACCGTCCAGCCTCATCGATTTTCAGCAGGGCAGGGCCGTGGAAGTGGAGGCCATCTGGGGCGAACCGCTGCGGCGCGCACAAGCCAATGGATTACCCATGCCGCGGCTGGAAATGCTCTATACGCTGTTGCGCAATCTGTGCCGCCGCTAAAAAGTACTTTTAACGATCCCCCCAATTCCATGTAGGGGCGCAGCATGCTGCGCCCTGTCTGCTGTAAAAAAAGTACTTTTAAACGCCAAATCAGGAAGCCGCCTCAGTAACATCTTGCGGCGCGCGTTCTGCGGTCATCCACAGCAATCCCGCCGCGATCAGGTAAATCAACGCTCCCACGTTAAGCATCATGGGGAATCCCCACAACTTCGCTCCCATGGCGGCGCACAACGAACCCACCACGCTGGCCACGCCATTGATGCCCCACATTAGGGGAATGTAGGAGGTGCCGCCGTTTTCATCGAAGAGGCGCAGACCGGAAGGAAAGGGTGCACCCAGGAAAAATCCAAGTGGCAGCAAAGCCACGGCGATCACCACGCAGCGGATCATGATGGGAAGCGAGAGCAGTGAGTTTTGCGCAGTGGGCAGCAGAAAAGTGGCGGTGGCTGTAATGACGGCGACGAGCAGCGCGCTCGTCATGGCCCATTTTGCAATGGCGGCCGGGCCGAAATGTTGCGAGATGCGGGCGCCAATGCCGCCGCCGAGCAGCAGCGAAAACAGAATGACCGTGATCGACAGAGTGGGATATCCCAGCGTTAAAATGAGTTGTTGCAGCAGCGGAATTTCCACCAGCATGAATCCAACGCCCAGCGCCAGGAAATACAGCACGAACGCTCCGGCGCGCAACGGCGGCAATGATTTGGCAACGGGCGCGTTTTCTTCTGCCCGCTTTTTGCGGCGGTCAATCCATCCCAGTCCGGTTAATAAGAGTGCCATCACTAAGGCCACGGCGGTCAATTGTTTGTAAACCGGCAATAGCCCCAAACTCAAATCCATCACAAAGGGACGGCCGTCCGGGCAGGGTGAAATATCAAGTGATTGCGTCTGCCGAAACCAGTTGATGAATCCGGGCAAATCCATCTGATTGGAACCCACTGAGGGATAGGGGCCGAAATCGGTGCTGGCTGCCTGATCGGGAATCCAGATGGGATGCAGTCCGGCTTTGACGGCGCTATCTTCCATGGCAAAGGTTTGTTCGCGTGTCAGCATTTGTTTGCTGATGACGATGGCAAAGACATAGGGCCCCGGCTGCGGATTTTGCACGATGGCAATATGTTGAGCGGCGGTGGCCGCGGTGAGGTCGTTATTCATCAACACGCGCACCGCCGTGGCATAAAAACGCGCCAGCAGCAGGGCGTCGTCCATCACCACCACGATCTGGCCGTCATCATCCAGCGCGTTCATATAGTCTTGAAAAGCGTCGGTGGTGTAAACGAAAGATTCCAGCAGCGCCATGCCCTGGCTGGCAGTGGCGGTTTTGGTCAGAGCCGAGTAGAGCAGCTGATATTTGCGCCCGTGCGCCACGGCTTCCCGCACGAAGGCGCGGCCTTCGGCGACTTTCACATGCACCCGCGGATGGGTGTAAAGATGCCCGTTGAATTTGGCATAATAGGGCTCTTTCATCAGCTTCACGATGGAAGGATTAATTTCCGCGCCATCGAAATCCGCCGCATGATGGCGCAGCGCTAATAGCGCATCCAATCCGCCGCCGGGGCCGATGGAAAGTACTTTTCCGGAGGGTTTGCCGTCTTTGCCCAGCGCGGCTTGCCCAAAAACCCAGTCATTGAGCGGAAACATCCTGGCGATGGGGCCGATGCTGCTCAGCTTGCCGTCCCATTCCATCATGTTGGTGGGCACGTTGCCGTTGGTATACAAATAATAGGTGCCGGGCATTGATTGATCGATCACCACGTCGGTGCGGGCAAAGGAATTCCAACGCGTATCTACGATTTTGGAGGGCGGATGTTCCTCGCCCAGTTCGGTGAACAAAGGCTGCGTGATGCCGCGATCGGCCAGCGATTGGCGAATGCCAAATTTCAAATCATGCTGATTGTAGGACGGTGGAATGGGTGGAATGTCCAGCCACAATTGGGAACGGTTAGCGATGGCAATGGCGAATAAGAGGACGGTGGTTCCCAGCGCAATGGCGCCGGCGGTTTTCTTCTTTTCGAGGACAAATGCCGCCAGTGCGCAAAAGGCCGCCACAAATAAACAGGCATCAATGGCGCTGACCAGTTCCAGCAGTGCGATCACCAGCAACGCCGCCAGCGCTGCTCCCGCCAAATCCCAGCTATATAATCTGCCGCTCCAACTGGCATGCTGCGTGAATACCATGGCCAGATACATGCCGGCGCAGGTGAAAGGCACTAATATCAATAGCGCCGCCAGCCAGTAAGCGCCGGGGATATGCGCGAAAACTCCCCGCAGCATCAGCACCATTGCCACATCGATGGTGATGGCGAATCCCAGCAAGAGCCAGGTGGGCGAAAGTACTTTTTCCAGTTTGTTGCCGCGCTGTAACCAATAGGCTAAATAGCCGCCAACCCCTAATCCGCAGAGTGCCACGCTGATCACCAAAAAGGCGAAATGATAACGCAGCAACACGGCGAAAACGCGTGTCAGAGAAACTTCAAAAACCAAGACCGCCGCTGAAACCAGCGCAACGGTGATAAGCAGAGGGAGAGTAGGGCGGCTTTTCATAGGGATGAGAAGAGAATTATGGGATGTGTTTGAATTTTGCTGGACGTATAAGTCATAATTTGAGGGATGAAAGTCCCCTTTTTAAAGGGTGAAGCAGGGGGATTTTAAAATACCTGTTGTAAAAGTACTTTTATCGAGCGCCTTGCACTCCAAAATCCCCCTGACCCCCTTTAAAAGCTAATCTTGTAGGGTTTTATTTTTGCATTCACGCCCGCATTGCAATGCTCCTGAAATTTGCGAGCTCCTCCATATCAGACAGCATTTTCGCCCCGCAGGGGCATCTCTATTTTAGCCCAGCGCAACGCGCTGGGTAATAGTTCCCCCGATTTCCCCCAAAGCCCTGTAAGGGCGACACCAAGCGTTCCATTTTTCATCTCAATTTCTACGCCAGGTTTGTGTCGCCCCGTTGGGGCTTTGGAGGTTTTATCTGTCTATAACCCAGCGCGTTGCGCTGGGCTAACATCGGGTTGCGCCTTCGGCGCGTTTGGATAAAAAGTACTTTTTCAAACCCCTACAAGATTAGCCTTTAAAAGGGGGGATTATCTGTCTCCCTAAAAGTACTTTTACAATGCAGGAAACACCGCTTTACGGAAGTTTGTCATAAAGGGTGAATTCATAGCCGGCAACATGGGGGATGCCAGCGGCAATGTTTGTTGCAAAGGTAATTGGCCCATCGCCATGAAATTGAAAAATGGACCATCGCTATCCAGCAGACTGGCGCTCATCTTTTTATACATTTCCAACGCCGGCGCGAGATCCTGTTTTTCATAGGTGCCGGGCGCGAGAAAGAGGCTGTCGCGCACTGCGGCAGTGCTGCGATGGGTGAGTTTCATTTCGGTGCGCGTGATGCCGTTGCTCAGGCCGATATTGCCGGTGTCGGATGTGACGGCCAGATAAACCAGCGTGCCGCTATACCAGGCGTGCGAAGAAGGCGGCAGTGGCATGTAAGTTTGCACGGCATCGCGCAATTCCTGTGGCAGTGCTTCCCACAGGATGGGCAATGATTCGTTGATCCACATCGAAGTGGAAAATCCGCCGATGCGCTGCAAATCACTGAAACGTTCGGCGGTGAGCTGGCGCACCAGATTATCGCCGGGCAGTGGATCGGCAATCCACCATTCGCTCGAAGTGCGGCTCCACGCCGGCGGCAGTCCGGGCGGAGACATATTAAACAACATCGTCATGCGATAGCCATGCGTGGCCACTCCGTCCAGAGATTTGAAATTGCGTGAACCTTGGAGGGGGCGGAAATAGATGCGCATGTTGTCTTTGAGAAAAGCGCGCGCCGCGCTGCCGATTTCGCGCCCCAGCCGTTCGCGTTGCTGCGGTGATAATTGGGGCGGAATGGTTTTGGAAAGCTCGGGATCAATTTTGCTGAAAGGATCAAACCGCAGCTGCTTGAGAAACTCCAGGCGCGGCTGTTCGATGTAGCCGTTTAATTCGCTGGAATAGGCGATGAATTTATCGTTGTTGCGATCCACCACAAAACCGATGCCACCGGTGTGATAACCACCCAGGCGCGCAAAGAAACTATCGAAAGGACTGCTTGGGCCGCAGCCACATCCCGCTGAACCGGGCGGAGTGGGCATGTCCACGGCGTATTTGATCAACTTGCGCACGCGCCCCGGCTGCACGCTGACATACGACTTAACTTGACTGAGGGGTTGTTTTTGTCCTTCGACGCGGCTGCTGCTGGTGTATTCAAATGACACGGCCGGCACATCCGCAAGAGCTATGCTTGCGCTTCCGGCGCAGAGCGCTCCCACTAATAGTAAACGACGCAAACTTTTCATAATTTCTCCTTCACCTGGTGATGTGGAATGGCGGTACGGCTCACCTTCCCTCAGTTTGACACAAATGGCACATGCGTTTACAATCGGTCGTTGACAGATTATTGTTTAGAAGCTGTCTGAGAATGTCAAGCATTGTGTCATTTCGACCGGAACGCAGCGAAGCATGAGCGGAGTGCAGTGGAGAAATCTTGCTGTTCGTCCTCTAAAAAGATGCCTCGACTACGCTCGGCATGACACATATTTGTATTCTCAGACAATTTCTTAGAGATGCTTTTCCATTTCCCAGCGGGTAGTTTTGTAGCCGTTGGATAAATAGAGATGCGTGGCCGCTTCATTAGTAACAGTGACGCTGAGCCGCACTGTGTGGACGCCGCGGCTGCGGAAGAAATGGTCGACTTCGCCCATTAATTCATGCCCCAGTCCGCGTCCACGCAATCGGGCATCCACCGAGACATTATTCACGTAGCCATACTTCTCTCCCGTCCAGTGATTGAGGTAAACAATGAGCCACAGAAATCCTGCCACGCGCTGCGTAGAATCGGAAGAGGGGCGTTCCTCTAATACGAATAATCCGTTGTTTTCGTCCAGTGAGGCGCGGCGCAAATCGTGCCGGAAGGCGCGTGCAAAATGATCGGTATATTGAAAATCGCTGAAATTCAGCGCGTAAGTTTCCTGCTGAAAGGCGCACACCGCATCTGCATCGCGGTTAAAGTCAAAGACGCGCAAGGCGATTGTTTTATTCTCCATCCAGCGCAGCACGGCCGGATTGGTGACAGCGTCTTCACGCGCGGAAGAGGGGGAACATTCGGGGAATTTACATTTTTCCCAAAGAGCGCGCAACCAGTTCCGGGAATGAGGCGTGTCAAAAGTACTTTTAGGGGGTGACGTTGACATTGTAAATCACCGTGCTGAATTCTCCGTCCCAATGTTGATCGGCATCCTTGGTGGCGGGAGGATGATAATTTTTGCCGTCGTAACTTTTGGGGGTTAGTCGCACCAATCCACACATCAGCTCATAATTGGCACTGCGGCCGGGCGCGGTTAATTCAAATTGCAGTTCGGTGCTTTCACCGGGCTTGATGGTGCCTTTCAGCCATTTTACCGCCCAGCGGTAACGCACGTGATTTTGCGCGTCAATCCATCGCAACACAAAACGCACCGGCGCATCGCCTGTGGAAGACCATGTGTTGGAGCCGGTGTTGCGCAGCATCATGCTGACCTGCACACTGGATCCCGGCTGCATCTGGGCTGGAATGCCGCTATCGGCCCGCGCCGCGATGCCGCACAAGAGCAGCAACACCGGCAATGCTGCCAGACGAAAGATATGCCGCGCTGGATGTTTTGTCATGTTCTTCCTCCCCGAACGGTCTTCAGTGTAATGCGCTCTCTTCAATCTGTAAATTCTGTTCTGTAAATCAGGCAGAAAGAATTGATACACTACCTGCTCACCTAAAAGTACTTTTATGCGTTATCTTGCGATTGATTTTGGCCGCCGCCGCACCGGCGTTGCTCTTTCCGACGAAGCTGGCAAATGGGCGTTTCCCCATGCCACCTGGGAAAGCTGGAGCCGCCAGCGCATTATCGATGAAATCCTGGCAACCGTGCGGCGGGAGCAGGTGCAGGGCATTGTGATTGGTTTGCCATTGGCGGTGGATGGCGTGCCGCCGCCGATGCAGCAGCCCATCGAGCAACTGGCGGAATTGTTGCGAACTGCATTAAAGGAATCGCGTCTGGAAGTTACCGTGCATTTTCAGGATGAACGCTATTCCACCGCCGTGGTACTGGGCCAATTACGTGAAGCCGGCATCTCCCAACGTCAGGCTCGCGATGCCGGAGGCAATGCCAGCACCGATGCCCGCGCCGCTGCCGTTATCTTGCAGAATTTTCTGGATGCCAATGTCCGCAACTAATTACGCCTCACCGGATCAATTGATATCGTGCGCTTTTCTTTCTTAACTTCGAAATCATCAACGAAACGGCCGAAAGCCTCATCGCGAAAGCGTTGGTGGATTCTGGCGGCTGTGGCAATCATCGCTATGGCAGCGGCGGGCGCGTGGGGCGTTTGGCAATATCAATGGAAATGGGCAGAAATTCCCATGCCAGAAGCCACCGCCACGGTGGGCGAGGAAATGCCGCCGGATAAATTGGGCGAATTGCTCCAAAAGAAAAATAAGGTGCGCGATGCCGCCACCTTTGCCGCCGCCGCCCGCCGCATTGGACTGACCCAAATTGCGCCGGGTATTTATAAATTGCCCGCATCCGCGGGCCCCTTGCAGCTGGCGCAACTCTTTGCGCGGCCGCCGCAACTGGTCAAAGTCACTTTTCCCGAAGGCTGGACAGCACGGCACATGGCGGAGCGATTGAAGGAGAACAAGTTCGCCGCTGCGCATGATTTTCTGCGCAAAGTCTATCCCGCCGATCAGGCCATTTCGCCCTGGGAAGGCCGTCTGTTTCCAGATACATATTTATTGTCACAGGATGCCGGTGCAGACGAAATCATTCAACTGTTGCACGACCGGTTTGCGGAAGAAGTCAAAGCGTTGCCGCAACCTTTTCCGCAGGTGCAGCCGGGAAAAGTACTTTCCATCGCGCAGATCACCACGCTGGCTTCATTGGTGGAACGCGAAACCGCCGTTCCGTCGGAGCGGGCCGTCATCGCAGGAGTATTGCTCAACCGGCTGCGCCGCGGCATGCGGTTGCAGTGCGATGCCACCGTGCAATATGCCCGCGAGCTGGCCGCGGCGCGGGGGCAATTAGACAGCGGGCACAAAAACCGTCTGCTGTTGCGCGATCTCAAAATCGACTCGCCCTACAACACCTATCGTCACAATGGTTTGCCGCCCGGCCCCATTTGCAATCCCGGCGCGGCATCATTGCAAGCCGCGGCGCGCCCCAAGAACAGTAATTACCTGTTTTATGTCTGGTCGCCGCAGCGCCAGCGGCACCTTTTCGCCACTACTTACGAGCAGCATTTGCATAACATCCGCCAGGTGCGCCAGGAAAAAGCGCCGGTCAAAACGGGTAATTGATTAGAGGCAATGAATGGGTTTTTCCGAATCCATTAAATGCCCCGTCAGGCGTTTACGCATCTTGGCTAGCAGCGAAAAGTACTTTTGATCCTGCGCCAGATCGTTCCATTCGCCGGGATCCTCCTGCAAATCATAGAGTTTTTCCTCGCCGCCGGGCGACCATAATTCATATTTATAGCGCTCGGTGCGAAGGCATTTGCCATGGCGCTGGCGGTCGTTGGTGAGGTATTCGCAGAGAATGTGTTCCTTGTGATAAGGCTCATTTTGTAAGAGCGGCGCCAGACTGTTTCCCTGGATGGTGGGGATGGTTGCAAGCCCCGCATAATCCAGCATGGTGGGGGCCAGATCGATCAATTCAGTGAGCGTGGAAACGCGTTGCGCGCCGTGCGATGGTTGCGGCGTCTTGATTACCAGCGGCACGCGGATCACCGCTTCGCTGAAGTTGCCTTTGCCGAATTTGCCCAGATCGCCCATCATTTCGCCGTGATCGGAGGTGAAAATAATCAGCGTGTTTTCCCATTGCCTGGATTGTTTTAACGCCTCGAACACCTCGCCCAGCAAATCATCGATCATGCTGCACAATCCATAATAATGCGCGATCCAACGGCGCAGCACTGCTTCCGAGGGGCCGTTTTCGGGATGCGGCCGGCGCAGATATTTCTCGGATAAAACGATATCTTCGGGGCGATACATTTCGGCATATTGCCGCGGTGTATCCAGCGGCCCGTGCGGGTTACAAAATCCCAGCCAGGTGAAAAACGGTTGCTGCCGTTCCTGACGGATGAAATGGCGGGTGTTTTCGGCTGCCCAGTAATCCACCGTTTCGTCATATTCCACCACGCCGGTGACAGCAGTGTGATATTGTTCATATTCCGCGCTGCGGCGCTGCCGGTAGATTTCCTCATAGGCGCCGGGACGTTTGGCCTCCAGCCAGCAGGCGTAATCATCGCCCAGCTGCGCCGGGCCCAGTTTCGATCCATAGGGCGTTTTCCAGCGAGCGCCCTGGCCATTGGTCAATTGCGATTGATGAAAACCGCGCGGCGGGAACATATGGATTTTCCCGAATCCACCGGTGTCATATCCCGCATCTTGCAGCCTTTCCATAAATGTCCGTTCCCACCAGGGAAGACCGGGCGTGTCGTTAACGCGATTTTCCATATAACGTACGCCGTGTTGATGGGTATATCTTCCGGTTTGAATGCAGGCGCGGCTGGGAACGCACACCGGGTTGTTGCAATAGGCATGTTCAAAATTCGCACCTTCCGCTGCCAGAGCATCGATGATGGGCGTGCGGAGCAGGGCATTGCCATTACAGCCCAGCGCGTCGTAGCGTTGTTGATCGGTGGTAATTAAAAGGATGTTGGGTTGGGACATAGTAAAAGTACTTTTATAACAAATGGCAGTCGCGCACATTATTTTGCCGAAGCCGGTAAGAGCGTCCAGCCGCGACTGGTGGTCTGGTAATGTTGTGCTGCAAAAGTACCTTTTGCCTCGGTATGAGATTCCCCGTGCATTTCATAACTCCGTATCAGTCCGGTTTTTTCGTCGATGCGGATGACGCCGCTGCTCGTTCCTGCAAGCGTGCGGGTGGTGTGTTGATGAGGTTGTTCTGTCACCGTTTTGCTGGATGCGGCATCACTGCGCAGCGCCACCACCGCAACGCCATCCTGCTGCGACATCAGGGTATAGTTGGTGGCAATGTTTGGGTTGTTATCTGAAGATGTGGGCGGTTTCCACGAATCGCCGACCGTTACCGCTGATTCCGGGAACGTCACTTCTCCAGCAATTTGCCGTGCGATTCCTTCCAGCGATCGCGTTGTCATTTGCAACATGAACTTTTGCATGTCCGGGTTTTTGATATCCGTCAGCATGGCCCGCGCGATGGCATCGATTCCCTCGTATTTCAACATTTCGCCGCGCGGTGAAAATGTCACTTGAAAACTTTTGCCCTGCATGGCCGCGGCGCTTTGTGAAGCGGCAGTAGATGATTGTTGCAAGGGCAACTTCGTGCCGTTTTTCAAGGTGTAGCGTTCTGTATTGACCGATTGAAAGGTGGATTTGATCATCACCGAACCATCTGCATTCGCACGAAGAACTTCGTTGTGGAGCCGGGTGCGCGTAATTAGGATTAATTGTTCCGGTTGTTGTTGAAAGATGCGTGATATTTGCACCTGCGTGACGAGGCCCTGATCAAAAGTTTGTCCTTCCTGCAAATGCAGGCGCCACGTAGCTCCGTCCCGTGTATTGGCCGAGGCAATGAAACACAGCAATAGCAACACAACGAAAAAGCGTAACCCAGCGATCATTTTCATCGGTAGAAACTCCTTATCTCCAGGAGTCATTATACATTTTTAGGAACGGGCAGATTTGGCGGCTCTGGCATTTGCGATCATCAATGGATGGAAGATAAAAGTACTTTTACGATGCATGCCCTTGCACACTTTGCACATGATAGCTATAATCTTAATCCGTTATCGGGGCTGTGGCGCAGTTGGGAGCGCGTCTGAATGGCATTCAGAAGGTCAGGGGTTCGACTCCCCTCAGCTCCAGTTATTTTGTATTTCGATTGAAGTTCTTCTTTCTTCCCTTATCTGGATCATCGCATAATGCGTGGAGGTTATTTTCAAAGAGCTGCTTTTCCATCTGTCTCTTGGCCTCACAGGACTAAACGCTATTTGATAACGGCATGTAAAAGTACTTTGCCCCGTCCCCAACAATTGACGAACGAGCGAAATTGCGCCACAATTTGATGGAATTGTTTTTTGTTGGCGGGGACGCATTGGGGGATGGTGAAAAAGTACTTTTTATCAACTTTCCAAAGTACTTTTAGCTGCGCCGTGGCCGCGAAGTCTGTTCTAATTTGAATTTACGAGGTTGAATCGCTTGCAAAATCGCCAAAGCCGTTTTCGCATCGGATGGATTCTGCTGATTATTGCTATTGTCAATGGCATTTTCTGGACTGGTTTTCGCTGGAATTATGAAAATCATCTGCGCGTGGCGCAGCTGACGGTGGATTATGATGACACCAATGTGCTGGCGGATGCCTATGGCATTACCTATCCGGATTTGCTGAAAAAACTGAAAGAAAATGGCATCAGCAGCGTGGGATTGTATGATCTGGCCTTGAATAATCTGGCATCGAACGGCCGTGTCACATTGATCACGCGCCAGGAAGCAACGCAGTTATTTCCGGCTTTGAATCTGGGTGGATTTAACAGCGGTTATGGCATGCTGGTGTTGTTTAATGCGGGCGACGAGGCGTTGTTTCAGCAGGTTTACACGCATTTGCGAAATCAGATGTTGCCCGGTTTGCCGCCGCTGCAACTGAGCGCCGGCAAGGCCAAAGCCATTTTTATTCCCAATTCCAAGCAACTTTTAAATGATGCCAATATGGGATTCGATCCGTTGCAGGTGCAGCAGGTGCACGATGCGGGATTGACGGTGACGGCGCGTTTATCCAATTCGTTGAATTTGACCCTGCCGCGCTTGCAGGGCATTCTGGATGATGTGCAGGCGACCGGCGCGAAAGTGGTGATTTTCGCGGAAGATGAAGTGGTGGGATACAGCACCATGATCCGGCCGGTGGCGCAGGAAATGCGCAAACGCGGTTTGCTGTTTGGCAATATCGAATTCAGCAAGCAGCGCGGTTGGCAGGGATTTAGCGGTTTGACCGGCGGCCAGCTGGTGCGCGTGCACAGCGTGGGGCCGGATGAATCTTCCAAGGCCGTCCCACAAACGTTGATTGATCGGTATAGTCTGGCCATCAAGGAACGCGATATGCGTGTGGCCTATATTCGTTTACTGCGCCAGGAAAAAGGCGAAATCGGCCGTTCTCCGCAGCATGCCGGTGCGTTTATTACCAGGTCACCGGCGCTGGAACAGAACCTGGAATTCATCCAGGACATCAAAGAAGAACTCGAAAATCAACCGCTGCCGTTTGCCTGGCTGCGCCCGGGCATGGAACTGGGAACCGCGCAGCCGTTTGGCAATTATCCGATGGATCAATTGACATCCGTGACGGGCAGCGAAGGCGCGGCGCGGATTTTGCGTTATGCGGGATTGTTTCTGGCGTCGCTGGGCGTGGTGGGCGCCACCTTGCTGATGCTGAATCTGTTCTTCGACCTGTCCGCGGCCAGCGAACGCAAATGGCTGATCGCGGGGTTATTGCTGGCGATTCTGGTGTTAGTGCTGGATGCCGCCAGCGCCCGTGCTCATTCCGGCGCGGCGGCCAATGGATTGATCCGCATTCTGGGAATGTGGCCGCAACGCATGGGCGTGAAATTAATGGCCATGGAAGTGGGATGCTTGATTCCGGTTATCGCTATTTTGTGGGGTGGTTTGAGCCGTTT
>Ga0182738_1004651_pt1 | contig 15068 bp, 8 predicted proteins | sample eDN5th30CBELigMG_FD_128876 | JGI IMG/M metagenome (GOLD analysis project Ga0182738, IMG submission 128876) | Enriched Miracle-Growth compost microbial communities from Emeryville, California, USA - eDNA 5th pass 30_C BE-Lig MG (version 2)... ... | reverse complement strand
TTTAATTGTTTTTTTATTTGTGTTTTTTTTTTTTTTTTGAATATTGTTAAGATATATTTTTTTGTATTTTCTGGTTTTTTTTTTTTTTTTTTTCAAAATTGCGTTGAAATATTCGAAAGTTCATTTTCCAGTTGAGGAGTGCTTTTGATTTCACAAAATTTTTGAATTCGATTTACATTTCAAAAAAAATTGCCAAAACATGATTCTTTTGATTACAACTTGATAGTACATGTTTTTAGACAGGCTATCTAAAGCTCATAACTTTAATGATCGCCTGATTTGGATTGAACACAAAAGAGCTTTTCGAAATTGGGAGGATTTTGTCCACAACTTTTTGATTTAAGGTCCCTTCATCATAAACCTTTCATCTGGTGCTTCAATGTTGTTCCCAGTCATACTGTGTGTTTCCTAACTCTTTGAATGAATCATCCTTCCGAGATTACAGAGGAAAGTCTAAAAAGTTAAGTTGAAATTCCTAACTAGGGGAAAGATAAAACTCTTTTCCTCTTTGTTTGGGCTAACTCGATAATTTCTCAATTTTCATTTTTTAAAAGAAAGATAAACGATCAGCACCTCAGAAAATGGGCTCCCATACATATGGTCTTCTTTCATTTTGATGAAAATAATAGTTTACTTTGCCGGGAGATTTCAGAATTCTTTTATCTCAAGAAAAATGAAGGGGGATGAGATCTTCTCTCACTCTACAAACTTCAGGGTTTGCTTCAAGAAAATTTGGAAAATGATTGAAAGAAGAGATTGTGCCAAATAGACTTGAAAACCTTTCTCTTTTGATGAATTATACGAGTGAAAAGTTTAATAAATTTTATTTAGAGCCATTTACTTTTCTTATTTTGCCAGACTCTAAATTCGAATTGGACTTTTGATACAAATTTAGTATTATTTCAACCTCTCTGGACCAAAAGATTTTCGAAGCTCACAACTGAAACTTGGAGGGAGAAAACAGTATTTTTGGACAAACGCATACTCTTCAACTTTCTCTATAATTTATGCCAGTCTTTGAATAAAAATGACCACCTGAATAGTTATAGGCTTGAAATACTTGAGATCTCATCCAAAGTAAGATATAAAAAGAATGCTCTCTCTATGTAGGTTTTAGTGGTTTCCTTTTCTTCGTTAATTTAATTGCCAGAAATATTAAGAAAATACCTCCTAAATTTACACCCCATGACCCTCTGCGCCATTGCTAACTGTGATGATCATTGTGAGATAAATTCATTCTGAGAGAACGCTGTCTGCTGATTGTGAAGCTTTGGAAAAAGTTTACTTCGTTTATTTGTTCTTTCGTTGAATAAAGTCTGATTTTTATTTTTGTGTTCATGAAAATTTGAAGGGTGATATTAAGATATTAAAGATAAAAATTAATTTTGTCTGTGTGGTAATAACTCAAGTTATAAAAATTAGAGTTGAGGACCTGGAGGATAAGCACTAAATTTTGATTGGTAACATGACTCTATTTAAGTTGAATTATTATTTGGCTTTTTATAATTCAAAAGAAATTCAAAACAATGAAAGTCCAAATTATTGTCACCCTTTGCGTTCTTGCTACCATCACAAATGCTTCATCAATCAATAAGCTCTTTCAAGGAATGAAGTCAAAAGGTCAAGCCAAAGATTTTGACGATCTTATGACCAGCAAGAGCAAGCAAGCATCTCTGAACAAATACCTTTTCAAGCAAGCTGATCTCAACGGAGACAAATACATCAGCCTTGAAGAGTTTAGCATTGTTTATGACAAATTTATCGAGTCTGTCGGCAAGCAATCAGCTCCAAGAGCCTTGATTAACTCTAGATTTGAAATGGCTGATCATATTATCAAAGACAATAGACTTAGTTTCCAAGAGTTTATTTGGCTTGTTGGCAGCGATTTGTCTTTTGCCTATAACAATGATAACTACGGCAAGGGTAGCTCTTCGGTTCTGAACAATTTGCTCAAGAAGATTGACAAAATTTACAAGACTATTGTTTTCCAATCTCTCTATAAGCTTTTCACTGCTGGTTTTGATAGAAATAGCGTTTCTTTTGAAAAGTTCAAATCTGTTATCAATTGGTTGCCAAAGACCTGTTTGCTCAAGCTTAACTGGTCTGATTGTGTGCTTAGAGGATACTACCAACTTGCTGATGTTAATGGAAATGGTGTTGTCACTTTGGATGAAATGAGTGATTTGGTTGAACATTTGCTAGATGATTTAACCTCCATCATGAAATGTTATAAAAATAAATAATTGTCAGGGTGAGTAACCTGTCTGATAGTAGAAATGGTCTGAATTTTCTATTGTCAGTGTATTTGGATAATATAATTAAAAAATGAATGGACTTTGTCTGTCAGTCTTTGATATCACTTTTTGAATATAAGAAATTAATTTGGAAAATAATCCTCACCTTATTAAAAATACTAAACTAATGTAAAGCTGAAATTCGCCTCTCTCGTTCAGCAAGTGAAATGTTTAAAGGGAAAATATTGAAAGTGTAAATCCAGTAAAATGTGTATTCAGAATTCGTAAGCTTCTGTTGAGCTAAAAGCTTGAATATATTATTACGGATTATTAAATTTAATTAAAGGTGAATCATTTATAAAAAATTTTATGGAGAAAACTCAAACTGTATAAATATGAGGTTTCAGGTAATTTTTCAAGTTTTTAGTGAGCCCAGTCCTTTCTAAGCAAAGAGCCAAGGACTGCAAGTTCATCATCAGCATCGTCCAAGATAGTTATCATCCCGCCATTGTGATTAGCATTGATGTTTATGATTTCATGATGAATATTAATAAGGCCAAGTTCATTGTCAGTATCATCGCGAATAATAACTCCTCGATTATTATTAGAAGCATTGAAAGTTTGAGTTTTGGTGGTAGTATGGACGGTATGAGGGCCAAGTTGTTGGTTTGATTGAGTGTAGGTCTCCAAGATTTTCCAGGCAGCAAGTACATTATCTTCATCGTCTCTGTAAACAACGTCTGGACTTGTATGGAAAGGAGAAGTGACAGTAAATTCATCGTCAGCTTCATCGTGGTTTAAGATTTTCATCATTCCACTATTGTGATTAGCATCAATATTTGTGATCTTGGTGTTGATATCAATGAGACCAAACTCATCATCAGCATCATCTCTTCTGATGATCACAGTACCAGTATTGTTACTAGCAGTAAAAACTTTGCTGTCATCAGTGCCAGCGTTGACCAAACCTCTGAATTCTCTGGGAACATACTTCATCCAATCTTCTTCAGTGGCTCCTTGAGCGTTATTGGTATTTTGGAAATCCTTGTTGAAATCACCGATTTTGACACCAGAGTTATTGCCAGCATTGATGACTCTATGATTGATTCTGAAGCGAGGGTTTTCTTTGTGTTCGCTAGCGAAGGCCAAGCCCAAAACAGCAAGAGTTACAATAGCTTTCATTAAAAAGTAGGGATTTGAAAATGTGGATTGATTAAGTAAGAGATTCTCAACAAATATGATAAAGAAATTAAATAAGATGGAACCAAAAGAAAGAAGTGGTTTTATTAAATCGTTTAAAGAGGTAAATAATAAGAGTAATATTGAATAAATAATTAATTTTAAGACAAAAAGTGACATTGACTGTAGGAATACTTTGTTGATTCTGGAGATTAATGGAATTTGCACGAAGCTTGAAACCTCAACTTACTAATTAATTAATTTATCCAAACACAATATAAAAAGTTTTGAATGGATTATTTCCCAACTATAACGTCAGCACTCTTCTTTGAACTTTGTTGAGAAAAGAAAATGATTTTGAAAGAGTCTTATTTGAATTATCAAAGATCGTCAAAAAAAAATCAGGGAAGACTTTTCTTGTAAAATATTTCGAAGATTTTATTTCATTTGTTAAGAGGTATTTATGGCTCAATATTCAGGTAAAGAGCGATTGAGTTCTGAGGATGGAGAAGTAAGTTTTGAATTTGAAATGAAGAAAAATTTAGTCAGATTTATTTTTCAGCTGTCGTTTTTTTTTGTTAAGCTTCAACTAAATTTTTCTACAGTAGATTAATTAACAAAAAAAGTTCAAAATTCATGTTTTGAATTTATATAGAAAAAGTTGATGCCAGGCATCGCTCTAAAAACATTATTATTGATTTTATTTCTTTGAATTTCGAGGGAGAGCAAAAATTTTCAAAATCTCGAAACAAGAAAAGTCCTATTCTCTTATCTCATTCGAGTTGCAATCCATAAAATTAAAACAACAGACTCTCTTTTTTGTTGATTAAATTTCTTTGGTTTTTATGGATCTAATGACTTATAATATTTTGACTTGCCGATTCTCTAATACAATATTAATTTTGATATGGTAAATAATGAGGTTTTGACACTATAAAAACGAGTCATCGGGAAGAGTCTTGATTTTTTAAAAAAACCATTCTGGCTTTGGGATGGTAGAGGTTTTTAAAAACAAAAGAAAAGTAATTGATCACTTATAGTCTGATCAATTAAAAGGACAGAGGGGCTCCAGTATGAATTATAAACCTTCCTTTCTATGTGATCAAGTTTTGAAATTTTGTCCTTGCTTTTTGAAGAAGAGAAGAAATGAACAAAGTCTCCTCTTTCAAGAAGTGATATCAGTCATACCAAGTCAGAATCTTGGGACTGAAATCTCAGAGACCTTTCTCCACAAATCTTGAGACAGATCTTGCAAAGCTTGAATTTTGCTTGTGAGAGATGAATGAGGTTTTCGTTTGTTGAAGAAGTTTCGATGAACAATAAAAAAAATAAAAGAGTTTTGTATTTCTTAAATTTCAGATTGAAGGAGGAAGACTCTCAGGTGATTTGAAAAGTCCCAGTTTCCTCAATTGTTAAAAAAAGCTGAAGAAATGAAGCATACAAAGTCAATAAATATATTATATATTTATTCAACTTCTCACTAAATTTTTTAACACCTTGAGTTGATTTTGTGGTTTCCCGCATCGAAGTATTCTTCAGAATAATTTTTGATGTTTGCTTTCACTTTTCTGAAAAAGAGGTTTGAAGGAAAAATTATTCTCAGAAAATTAATGCAGAGAGTTGATAAACTCTGAAGATTAGTTTGAACAGAAAGTCTCGAATGTCTTGATTCGGACGGGAAACCAAAAAGATAAAACAGGTAGACAGCATCAGCAAAAAGTTTGCCTTTCTTCCAAAAGGATATTTGAATTAAGAAACTGGAAAGAAATCCTATCCCGAAAGAAAAACTCGACTTCCACTTTCAGGATTTTCTTTTTGTTTGAGTTTTCACCAAATCGTCAAAACAAAATTGAGATCTGAAGCGTTGAAAGTCTCTCATTTTCTGTACACATGGCTCTCTAAGATCATGTTATTAGTTCCTATTCAATCAAATTCGAGACTTTTTGAAGAAGACTTTCGTCATCTTCTTTCTTTGACAACATAAAGAACATAAAAATGACTCTTTCGGCGTCAAAAATGATTACAAGATCCTGTGAGAGGCATTTCAATTCTTGGATCCACCAAAATCCCTTTTCCTGACAGGAAAGCGTTCAAAAATTGTTTTCAGCTTGGATGAATCTAGGAGGTACAGCTAACCTACCAGGTATCATGTTCAGAAAGTCAAACTTTCGTGTTGATGTCTCCTCGATACTAGGTACTCAATGATTTTAAGAAGAATTTCAATCAAAGAGGGAAGCTATGTAAAATCTCAGGAAAAATTTTAATGTGTGACCCCTTTGGTCGCTGCGTTTGAGAGGATCTATTCTTTCCTTTTATCAAACAGGCCAAGGGAGAATATAAAATTTAGAGATGCAGTTTGCATGGTTCACAAGAGAACCCTATTAATTCGCTTTTGATAAATTTATAGCTCATTCAGGTGAGCTGAAGACCAAGCTAGAGCCTTGAACTGCCTGTCCAAAAGTTTTGAAGTTCGAAATCGTGTTCGCTGAGATCCGTTTCCAATGTTTTAGGACTGTGAGCGAGCATCCACGAAAAAACTTTTTCAAAGAAATTGTCATTTAAAAAAAAAGAGAGCCTTGCTTGAAAATATTTTTGTGCGATAGATCCACAAATGCCAAGAGTTTTATTGTTGATCCAATCATTTATTTGTTTATCATAATAGTTATTATATGATTTAACTTTTAAATAAAAGTCAAACCTTTTCGCGCGAATTGCTTTGCTTTTGTTGAGAATCGTCTTGGAACCAGATGAAACTTGATTATTTTAAAAATCTTGGAGAGTCAAGAAGATCTTCTCTCGAGAAGGTCCTTTGAAATAAGTTCCTATCAAGAAAGAAGTATGACTAGAATTATTTACCGATTAATATATTTTCCCAGTTGAATCCCTTAATTTGGTATTTTACGGCTTCAATCAAGAAAAATAAATTTTAGAAAAAAAGCTCTTGAGAACGTTAGTTTTCAATCTTTTCTTTCAGCATTTTGAACTCAGAATATCACTTTGCTTCAGAATATTGAATAGAAATGTTTTTTGAAGTTTCAAGGGTTCTGATGAGTTTCAAGAGGTTTAATTAAAATTTAATGACAGGTGGTTCTGGCCTTGATTATTTTTCAAAGAAAACTGATTCAGAAAAGGTCCAAGAGTGAACCAAGAAGAGAGTCTTCAAAGAGAAGATGAGTTGACGAAGGTCTGTTGAAAATATAAACTGAAGAGATTCTAACAAATTTAATTCGATTCTACGAAGCGCCTAATGCAAATTTAATTATGACGCTCGTTTTAAGAAGCTATTAAAAAATTAAAAGAATCTCAGATCATAGTTGGCGAAAACTAACCTCAACTGGCCCTTCTGAGATCCTCACACTAATAATAATCGCACTTCCTCAATGTAAGAAGTAAAAATATGCCACTTTTCGAGTGAAGTAAAATAAACATGCTTTTTAATGTAATATCTTCCCATCTCGAAATGATTGTAGAGATTGGCAGGGATTCTAGAGTGGTATCTGACTGATCCTTCTGAAATAGATGGCTTCGAAAGTAAGCGAAGGTCGAAGTTTTGAATAATGGAACCAAAGTATCTGAGATGATTGAGATTGAAGAGAGTTTAGGTGAGAGTTTAAGTTTTAATTAGAAAATCGCACTTGCGATTACTTGCAATCGTATTAGTGGTTTGAAAATGTTTGAATAAAAAGTCGAAATATTCACGATTGAATCAAATCTTTATTTTTTATTAAACATTCAGAATTAGTTTGCCAATCAAATTTTTCCAAGTCTGACAAGCGATTAATTTCTAAAATAGTTTTATTTTCTGCCTCCAAATGACTAAGAAATGAAGAGAGATCATATAGGAATCAAGTCATCTGTGTCACTCTCGCCATAAGGAAGCTAAAATGCTTGTTTAGTAGTTTTTTCTGACATGACAGATGGATGAAATTAAATTGATGAATTTTGGTACGTCTAAATTCAGAACCTAAAAGGTTTTCCTTAATTAACTTTTAATTTTCAGCAACCCAGATATCTTCTTCCCTCTGACCTTTTCCTTGACTACCCTCTCTCTTGCCTATTTTACATATTAAGGATCAATGAATCGATTCCTAAACTTTCGAAATAAGGCCCTTGAAGAAGAATTTATAAAGAGGCACCACCTTTCTCTTGCTAAATCTGAAAGGCTGGGAAACATTCTGCTAATTAGTTATCTGGTTACATACACCACGAAATACATCTTTGACTACTTTTTCAGAGATGACTACACCCTGAAGACAATGTTTACCTCAATGGGGATCATCTATGGCTTGGTCTTACTGTACTCTATCGGGATATTCTTGTTCAAGAAATTTAAAATTCAAGCTTTTGTAGCAGATCTAACCATTTTGGCGCTCGGAATCTCAGCCATGGTTCTCATGAATAACCCAATCAGGACGCCCAAGGAGGATGATGGAGAAGGCTACATGACATTTTGGGATTGCTATGAGATTGGAACTTTCATTTTAATAATGACCCAAGTGATGAGAAGATGGCACCATCGTGCTTTTTACTGCATATTTAACTATATATATTATTATGTATGGAAACAAGCCGACGTCTATGATCATCTGATGATTATCAAGGTTGTTGGCTTTATGATAATGACGACCTGCGTTTTTTATTTTCCGGAAAAGGGGCTCCGCACTAGCTTTCTGAACACTTACCATCAAGAAGTTTCCACCAAACATATTCTCAAGGCCCTCCCTGAAGGCATCATGATTCTTGATGAGTCGTTTGACTGCCAGCATTTTAATTCTTCGCTTGAAAAAATGTTTCCTGATCTTCGTCCTGGAAATAAGGAGAGTTTAGTCGAGTTGTTGAAAAATATTCTGTTTCCAAAATCCACAAATCTTTTCACAGATTTCAAGAGTGCAATTTTTGAAAGATTCTTTTCACATTCAGAAAAGAATGTTGTTGCTCCGAATTTTAACAGCGTAATGTCTGATGAGGTCTTCACTCCGACGAATCATGTGACAGATCTTGTCGAGACTGCAAGGCCCTTTATTCGAAACAGAAGCCAGAAGAAGTTCACTTTTGAGCGAATCAAGATTGAATCTCAAGAAGCCAATGAAGCCAATACAAGTCCTCCAACTGGCCAGAGCCCATTTTTTGATTCGTTACATGCCTGTCTTGTGTCATTTTTCCAAGCATTCCAAGAAGTTCAGACAATGAAATTGAACTATGAAGAAACTTTGGAACATTTTTATTTCGATGCGAAATATGAAACAAAGACTTTAGAAATCAGTATTTCTCCAATTGACCACCTTCATAAAAGATGCTTTTTATTGATTTTCCGTGACAAGACAGAGCGCGAGCTGATCACTGAGCTTGAAAACTCTTCGAAATATAAGAGTTTGGTTTTAGCTACAGTGTCACATGAGCTCAGAACTCCAGTTAACAGTACGTTATACTTGCTAAATAGCTTAATTGAAGACGAAGATATACCATCTTCTTGCTTGGAAAATTATGTAAAACCCGCAAAGAAGGTTCTAGTGATGATGCTCAATCTTATAAATGATATTCTGGACTATTCTTCCTTTAATCAAGACAAGTTAAAACTCGTGTTCCAGCCTGTTGATATTCGAGCTATAATTACGGAGGCTCTGGGGTTGATAGAAATCCAAGCAAAGAGAAAAAGACTGACTTTAGATTTACAGCTGGACCCAATGATACCTCCTTTATTTGACACAGATCCAAATAGATTAACACAAGTGCTATTGAATTTATTGAGTAATGCCTATAAGTTCACTTCAAAAGGCAGCATCTCAGTGAGAGCAAAGATGATTCCAGGTGATGAGCCATCATCAATGATGTCATTGATGGAAATTTCAGTGAAGGATACTGGTATAGGCATAAAGAAGGAAGATGTTGACAAGCTTTTTGTGGGGTACGAGAAGATAGAACTTGGTCAAAACCAAAAATTGAATCCCAATGGCTGTGGACTTGGCTTGAGCATTGCTAATAAGCTTGCTGCATACCTCTCAAAAGAAGGGTTTGGAGGATTGCAAGTGGAATCTGAAGTAGGGGTAGGCTCTACCTTTAAGTTTGTGCTTGAAAATAAGCGAAGAAAAACAATTTCAATTGAGCAATTTCTGAAGAGAAGTGGAAATGGGGTCGCTTATCGTAAAGGTTCTGGTGTAGTTCAATCAAATATCACAAGTAAAAAGCCAACCTACCAAGATATTTCTCTGCATAATATCATTGAAATAAAAGATGGGGAGCAGCCAGTCAGCAGCAAAGTGGCTCGAAGCTCTATTGTGAAAAAATTTTCCAAAGATTTTGGCTCTCCACTTGGAGAATGTTCGATCCTTGGCCCAACTAATTCTGATCCATTTTTTGGTGAAGAAGAAAGCCAGTTTTGCTCATGTCCTTCAATCCTTGTGGTAGATGATGACGCATTTAACCAATTAACATTGGAAACTTTGTTGAGAAAGCTCGGCTTTTCTATAAAGAGTTGTTTTAATGGACAAGAGGCTGTTGAAGAGGTAATGAGGCGCGAGAATACAAAAGAATGTGGTGAGCACTGCAGTAATTATATGGCAATTTTCATGGATTGCAATATGCCCATAAAAGATGGATTTGAAGCAACAGAGGAGATTAATAAGTTTCTAGCTAAAAATGGGGTTGCAAAAATTCCGATAATAGGGTTAAGCGCACATTCCATAACTGTTGGAGGCCCTCTCGCATTAGAAGCAGGAATGGATTACTATTTAACAAAACCTGTCACTGTGAGCAAAATAAGAGAAATTCTCAAAGATATTTTTGAAAAAACATAATTGTAAGGCAGGATATATATGTGTGTAAAATTTAAAAAAAAAAAGGAGAAAAACAAGTTTTACTTTGATTACCAAAATTCATTTTAGATGTGTTTATTTTTTTGAATAAATCTTAATCAGTCTGTTTGAAGGAACTTTTATATCATAATTGTCTTTTGCTTTGCTTTTGTTTGATTTTATTAGTGTTGTTGTTGATACATTCTGCATTCATTCTTGGTCTGAGTCGTGAAAGAAAACTTTTTGATATTTTAGAGAATGAAACTTTTTTTGATTGAGGATTTAAACCTGGTTTTTTCTGATTTTACGAAATCACAACTAAATAAATTTCAGTTTCCTTCATATCTTCGCAAAAAACACTATGAGCTTTTTCAATCGACTTAACACCAAAACGGCTTATGCTTTTTGGATCTCCTTGCAGTTCTTGATCATTATTGGGCTGCCAGTTTATTCATTCTTTCACTTCGAGAAGTATCAAAATAAAGATCCTTTCATTGGAAAGATTGAAGCTGGTCTACTTCTTCTTTTCTTTATCGAGATTTCAGTCAGAATATGGATCCACAAGTTCAAGTTCTTTACAAATTCCTCCAATACGACTGATTTCGTTACCTTGGGCATAATTTCGATCATTTGTGGTTTTTCTTATATTCATGCTATGAAGAATCGACCACTCAAGCATAGTGAAGATATTATCATGGTTATTTTAATGATTAGATATCTATCACAAACTCTCCATTCAATCCTTGATCTCAAACCAAAAGAAGAATTAAGTGACGAGACTTTGAAATTAATGACCCCAGTGAATATTCAAGAGACACCAAGTGTTGTTCAATCTCCTAGATCAATGAAAATCCAAGTTCTTGTTTAAATAATAGCTGAGGATGATGATTCTGTGTAAATAATCCTTCACTATCAGTTTTTCATAAAATATGTTTTCTAATCTCTTTTACTTTAAACCCTTGATCACATATTTTTTTGAGGTTAGAGAATTCCTTTCTTCTGAGAAATAGATAGTTTTTCCTAAAATAAGAATGACTCTCTTTTTTTAAAAAGAACTATTTCAATGTTCTTGAAATTCAAAATCTAAAATTTCCCTTCATGAAGATAGATGTTTTGAAAAATAAAATAAAAGTAACAGTTTATTTTTCAAACCCTCTTTCATTCAAAAAATTTCTTTTGCAAACTATGATTGGGAAGGACCTAAGTAAAAATTCTTCCCTAGAAAGAGGAAGCGCGAAAAATAATCAAATCATTTCAAAATTCAAGAAATTATATTTTTATATGGATTTTATCCAAAACTAAAATTATAAGTTTGCACGTTGTTTGATTATTCTTCGATCTGATAGAAGGTTCTATATCTTGCATCTGCTCAAACTTTCCTTTGTATTAAAGGCTTCAGTTTCCAGTCTCAACTTTTTATCAATAAAAAACTAGATCTTTAAAATCTCTTTGGAAAATTTTGGACTCAAAAATTTAATTCTCTCGTAGTTTTTGAGTTTGCCAACAAATTTACTTGATTATTGACGTAATAAGATACGACAAATTTTTTATTTTTTTATATCTAGCCCAAAGATCAAATCTTAATTTCAACCAATTTTTCAAAGATGTAGCTTCCTTTTGCCAATTCAGTTTCTGGCCTTGTGACTCTACTTTGATGAACTCAAAAGACTCTTCATTTGAGGCTTCGCTGTTTCGGAGTGCTAGCACAAACTTTTTTTTATCAAGGTGAAGACAAATATTCGGACTAAAAAAGTTAATTGTAGCTCAAATCTTGTCGTCGCCAATGGGAGGAGTGAAAAGACCCAAGCCGAAAAAAGCTTATTTATGAAGAAAGTCGCCGTTTTGGAGTCTAGATATAAAATCTTAGGAGCGAGAAGCCATTTTAACCGCTCTCTAACAGTTTTTAATGGAAAGTAGAATTATTTGAAATTTTACTCTCGTCATGATTCTGGATTAACTGAAAAAGGATTCGAATTTATAACTGATTTTTGTATTTCAAGTCTTCAAAGAAGCCTGGACGTATTGACGATTGGAAATGACGAGGAAATCTAAAGAGATTAAGAATATAGAGTGTCGAAATTACTTTGAAAAGAAAAGAGTGGATTGAGAGGAAAATTAATTTGAATGAAAGGATCTAATTGATGTGCAAGAGTTCAAATTTGAATAATATATTTAGGGCTTTGATATTTTTTATTGCAGTTTTATTGCAAATTAAATTTTTTATTTTGATATATTGCTGCAATGTTTCCTGTTTATTTAAATTTTATTTCAAGTTCGCAAAATCATTTTTCTTTTTGTTTGATTTAAACCTCAGAATTGAAAATTCAGAGCTCCACGTCTTGCCTCCTACTAGATACATTCTTCATAACACTTTTATATAAATATCTCTTTAATTGAAATTTTGTCCTTTTCCTTCTAAATTCGGTCTAACTAAGATAATTTTTGTTGACAAGGAGAGAATTTAAGAAGAAGAAATTTCTTCTAAAGCCTTTCCAAGTATGTCAAAATCGAAATAAATATCTCATTGAGTTTATAAGAGAAGGAATTCTTGACTCTTATTTTTCTCTTTTGTAATGATCCAATATTCGCCTACTTTGTTTATGATCTAGAAGATTCCATCTTTTTCATTCTGCTTCGAAGAAAATAATGTTAAACTTTCAAGAATATGAAGGTTCTCGAAGGGGCTTGAGTGCTATAACGAGGCTTTAACTGAAAGCCAGGGTTAATATTTATTTCGAAGACGGCTAATAATAGTGTCAGGAAGTTTAACTTCACATGAACCAAAAGTCTTTTAGAAAAACTCGGTCCAACTTAATTTTTTTCTATTTAAAAATTAAAACATGGTTTATCATTATTATGATTATTTAACTAAACCCATTACAAATCATTATTAAAATATCTATCTAACCATCAAATGACGACATCGACCTGCCCATCTCATCCTCCTCTTGTCCTTGAAGACATTTCAAGTCCCAAATCTCATAACATCTCCATCCAAACTCTCTATGAAGCCAACATAAAGCCTTATCTTTGCTTCTCTCCTTCGTCTGTTGCTTATCTTGATGATCAAAATCTGTTGTGTATCGGAGGCTATGACGGAGCCTTGTCTGTCTGGGACAGCAACACCTTCGAAAGACTCGCAATGTACAATAAATTCTCGCAAGACTCTATTCTTGATATAAAATACTACAAAAGAAGAAAGCTTCTGATTCTATTTTCCAGCACAATCCGAATTGCAAAAGTCCTTCCAAATAAACAAGTAAAAGTGATCAAGACATTGGATTCGCATTATTTTCATAATGAATTCCTCGGGATCATTGCTGAGCAAGATCTTTTAGTCACCAAAGGCCTTGATTATAACTTTAATGTATTTTCGTTAAGCACCCTCACAGCAAAAAGAAGAGTCTCACCATACAAGATCACTCGTTCTTACCCTCTCAAGTATCTCTACATCCCAACCAAGCATTTGATCCTCACTTTGTCGAACAGACGACTCGAAGGATATAATGTATTTACTGGACAACGGTTATGGACCCATATCTTGCCTAAAGATACCGAGATTTCTTCCTTAAGCTACTGCAAAAAGAATAAGAACGTCGTCGGAATATCCACTGATGGCGAAGTGACTCTTTGGAAGCTGGTTGACAGTAAAGAAGGCGTTCTCTTCTGGTCTTCATTTAAGATGGAAGAGTTGGAAAGCGCAGGACAGATTATTTGTGTCAGTTCTGAAGGAAATATTCTCATAAGGGATATGAATAAGGTCCTTTGCTTGAATATTCAAGAGAAGAATTTGTCTGTTTGTGCACATGAAAGTATTTGGTCAGAGCCAGTTATATATACAAGCTTAGAAGAAGAAAAGGTTTATGTGTTGAGCTGGACCACAAAAGTGATCAAAGTGATCTCTGTAAAAGAAAAAGAGAGAAGAGATTCAAGCCCAATGAGAGCTGTAAGAAAACTTGATACTTGGATCAAGTCCGTTTGGAGCGCTTTAGTGCCCTTTGTGCCTTTCCAGTAGAGTAAATTGGAGAAGTTACAAAATCAATGAATCAATAAATTAAGTTATCATTTCTTTAATATTATTATTTAGGTTTGGTTTTTATCAATATTATTATTATTTTGACGATATCCCTCTTTTATTTTTATTTGATCTTCATAATTAAATAAAGAAGAGTTCATAGTATTTTTAACTATTTAATTATTGTATCGATTTCTTCATTACAATGTCGCAATATGTTTTAGATGAGTAAAGATCTTTTTACATAAAAAGGACCACCGAGATTTTCCTCATGAAGAGAAGAATAATTCTTGTAAATCTTTGGTTTAATATGATATGGGATGAGAGGAAATAACGAAATTTGGAGCAAGGAAAAGGTGAAAGAACCCAGGAAAAGGGATACATTATAGTGTATTAGATCATTCTTCTCAAGATGAATAAGAAAAGATTTGGAGGTTAAAGTTTGGAGGGATACAGTTTTTCTTTTGTGATTAAACGAAAACAATAAGATCTGGCTGGATTTGACGTTTTTAGTGGATTTTTTTTTAATTCTCAAATAGATTGATATGAAGAGAGGCTTTGGGCAGCTTCTGTTCTTCATCTCCACCGTAAACAATCATGAAGGCATTTTTAATGAGTATTTCGATGAGGGTGTGGTTATAAATGAGTTGGGAAGAAAGAGTTATTTTTCTTTTCCTTATGGTTTGAAGAATATTTTCTTTGATAAAGTTTCGAAGAAAATTTTTTCTTTTGGGAAGAGATGATAGAATTTTAAGATAGAACATGGTTGTAATTTTGGGAGAATCTCGTGGAGAGCCAGGGTGCTTTGAATCTGAATTTGACTCAAATATGAAGGACTTTAGTCTTTGT